>Ga0310786_10010387_pt1 | contig 11705 bp, 24 predicted proteins | sample AusTroGonzalo_MG_FD_203881 | JGI IMG/M metagenome (GOLD analysis project Ga0310786, IMG submission 203881) | Bovine rumen microbial communities from tropical cattle in Woodstock, Queensland, Australia - Gonzalo_03 (v2) (version 2) | ecosystem: Host-associated > Mammals > Digestive system >... | reverse complement strand
TTCACCCAATTCTATAAAGGTAGAAGTTGCGTCATTGTGAAAGTTGACGAAAACGGTAATGACAAGAAACTCGAACGCCACTCCTGTTCTGATAGACGGCACATTGAGAAGAAATATCTCAACAGAAAACGCCGTCACGGATACGAGAAGATGGCAAAGGAAGAAATTAACGATTCACTTAACGAAGAATAGTATGTACAATTTTACGAAAGACCTGCCGAAATACGGCGACCTGTATGAAATCAATCGGTGGAAAAGTTTGGTTAAATGTGGCGGATTTACCGATTATGATGGCGAAGGCAATTGGGTTAAAGATGGAAAGATGACAGATGACTACTACAACAATGTCTGCGACTTGGGTAGCATTGAAACCGCTATTAAAGAAGGAATAACACATGTAATGTGGTTCAACAAGTAATTATGGAAACGAAGTGGATTGACTGCTCGGAGCGTATGCCCGAAGAGATACAGTACGAGAAGGAAACAGCAAGTAAGAAAGTTCTTGTCTGGGACGATTACGATAAGACTACTCGTCTTGATTTCACGAGAAACGGGAAGTGGCACAGTGCGAGGATGTGGCCCCGATATGGGGAAAGCACAGTCGCTTGGATGCCAATTCCTGAAATGGACATTGAAAAATATAAAGATTACGATGAATTGGATTGATTGCAGAGAGCGAATGCCCGAAGAAATGGCGTGGCACGGTGACGGAATAAACTATGCTGACGGGAAAGACAGGGATTGGACAGAAAGTGAGGAGGTTTTGGCATGGGATAGTATGTATGGACCAATTATTGATTCGACCAGAAATGGTAAATGGGTAAGCGAAACCCGTGGAGGATATACTGGTCAGGTTGTTCACGGAATCGTCGCTTGGATGCCTATCCCTGAAATGGATATTGAAGATTATAAGTTATGATTGACAACAGCAAGGAATACATAATCTGTGCCGCTATTTGGTATAAGCACAAGTTCCGTAAGCCCATACCGAGGGGCTATCTCGCTCAGAACATAAGCGAAGGAATGGTCATAGGTCAGTGGAGGCACGGGAACTGTATCTACACCCACAAGCAATCAGGACTTAGCAGGTGCATCGGCCCAAATAAGCAGGTACAGGGATTTCTTACGAGCAAGGGACGCTTTGTTGACAGGTGGCAAGCAATGGAACTTGCCTATCTTGCAGGACAGGTGGACTACGAGAGAGCAAAGAACAAAAAGTATGACGGAGAGTATGTTGATTCCGCAGAGTTCCAAGCACAAGTCCCTCACGACAGACACTTTACCAATGACGGTAATGGATACAATATGATGTTTAGCGAAGATATCTATTGATTATGGAAAAAGTTGACGAAAAATGGCTTAAGAAAAACGGGTGGCGTTGTACAGTTGACGAGACGGCTGAACAGTATAAGACCTATTACAGCAGGGCTGTTACGCACACCGTATCATATAACAAGGGAATCGGAAAAGCCTTTGCTATATGGACACACACCTATACAAGGTATTATAGAACCGACAACAGGGGAAAGGAGTATTTAGATGGTACATCTAATTTCTATGGGGTTTACGCTTCTGGAAATGGATTTAAAATTGAAAATAAGGTTTCTTACAGGAAATTTACTTCCGATAAAGTAGAAGCCGCACTTAAAGTTTGTGGAGTTGATGAGTGAAGATTATAAAAAAGCATTGATTGACACGAAACTGAGGATACTTCAGGAAACCAACTTGATTAGGCCAAAGTCGTTCAGTGTTGATTGCGATTTTGATTACGGAAAATTGGCTGGTTTGAACGCAGCAATTAGAATTATAGACGAGTTATTGAAATGAAGACAGTGTTTCTTGATATAGATGGTGTCCTGAACTACACGGATTGGTATGTGTCGGAGAGGAACCCAGGCAACCTTGACGGGCAGGAGGGCGAGATTGACCCCATGTGCGTTGAGCGTGTTGTCCGTATATGTCAGGAGACAGGCGCTAAGATAGTCATTTCAAGCGATTGGAGAGTTTCTTCTTGGGGTGGAACTATTACACGGCTTGAAAGGGTTGGTATGCCGAGCGAACTGATAATTGACAAGACTCCTTACCCTTGGGGCGTTTCGTTCCGTAAGTATATGCTTGACAACGAAAACGAATACTGTACGAGAGGTGCGGAAATCAATATGTGGCTAAGGGAACACCCTGAGTGTACCAACTTCGTCATTCTTGACGATAGAAGGGACTTTACCGATGACCAACAGCCGCACTTTGTGCATATAAACCCTAAGGTCGGCATAACTGACGATAATGTTGATATTGCTATAATGATTCTGAACCATCACTGATAAGTGGTGGTTTTTTTGTTTTTTACCCAAAAATATTGTATATTAGGGTTGTATGGCTATTGAAAGTAAATTAACGAAGGTTGGATATGAATTGGTTGATGCCAACATCGTCCAAACCGAGAAATCACCTGTTGAACACAGGGACGAATGCAATCCGTTCATCATCCTATGCGGGCGCAAGGTGTACCCTGTAATCGTCGCCCCTATGGGTTCTGTCACCAACGAGTATAACTACAAGATTTGGCTTGACAACAACTTCATCTGCGTAGTTCCGAGAACGGTTGACTTTGAAAAAAGAATTGAGATTAGCAAGGAGACATTCTCATCGTTCTCCCTTTCCGAAGCGGAATGCCTTTACAGGAACAAATGGCTGAGTGATGGAGAAGTTCACTATGTCTGCGTTGATATCGCCCACGGTACTATGTCTAAACTGTACAGGGTGTGCCATATGTTGAAGAGTATGTACGGGGACAAGATTGTCATTATGACGGGCAATGTCGCAACTCCAGACGCTTACGAATATTACGCATTCTACGGGATTGACTACATGCGTGCGGGTATCGGCACTGGTTCCCGTTGCACCACATCCTGTAATGTGGGTGTACACTATCCTATGGCTACCCTCATTGACGAACTCCGAATGGAGAGGGAGAAGGCACAGGACCCTGACTATCAGACAACTCTTACTAAACAGAAGGAAGCACTCACGGAGATTATCCCTGACGGCGGTATCTCCAACTTCGACGATATCCAAAAGTGCCTGTGTCTCGGTGCTTACGCCGTTATGAGCGGAAGGGTGTTCGCCAAGGCTGAGGAGGCGAGTGAACCGATTGTGTTCCTCCACCCCGACAACCTAAATATGGCTGACGCTATCCCCGCCGAGGACTACTACGACAAACTCAAGGACTTGAAGGAGAGAAGCGATATGATGCTTGACGAGAACAACGAGTATTGCATTGCTTATAGGAAACTCAGTCAGAGAAAGCCTTACCGCCTATACTACGGTATGAGTACGAAGAAGGCTCAGAAACTGACGGGCGGTTCTGGCAACACAACCTCAGAGGGTATCGCAAAGCCTATTCTCGTTGAATATCCTATCGCAAAGTGGGCAGACAATATGGCATCCTACATAAAGAGCTGTATGTCGTACACGGGCTGTAGGACGATTGAGGAACTGAGGGAGAACACCAAACTCATAATCAACGGTTCAGGAGACGGCTCTTACAGGAAATGAACGAAGAGGTAAAAGAGACGATAGAGTTGTGCGACCGCCTGATTGAGACTTACGGCGAAATAAAGGAGGTACTTCAAACATTGAAAAAGAACCTCCACGATATTTCGACTGAGTTTGATAAAGAAATGCAAAGACTTATAATGAATCTAAATGACAAAGTTTGAATTTGACGGACATACATTGGAGTTCGGGATGGGGACGAGCAACATCGACCCGTGGACGAGGGACTATGCAAGGACGCTTGGAATAGGAATGCAGACCGTACACAACGCAAGGCTGTATATGAGGGTTGACGGAGACAAGGTTTATCTCCTCTACGGAGGGGAAATGGTTGATTTGTGCAACTCTTTGACGGACAAGGCACTTGAAAATTGGGACGAACTCCTGTATTTTTATAAAGACCTTTTCAGCAAGAAACCGAGGTTCAGTTTCTTGGAGGAGAAGAAAAAACTTGAAGATTTAAAAGAACATTGCTATGGCACTAAAGAAACTGACAGTAACTGACGAGCATGTGAAGTTGCTCCAAGCGGTAAAGTTCGAGTCGTTCGTATTCGACGGCGATTCGAGGAATGGTAGAATAGGATGGGGTGTTGACCAATACGCCCCGTGGGGAGGCAACTTCCCTATTGAGGACATTGCCCTCATCCTCGGCTATTGGGATAAGACACTCCCAGGCACTGAGAACGACTATGACGGCAGGAAGTTCCCTGACGATATCCATGACCATCTAATTGATTTGTATAACGATATCACCAATAACTTCGAGTTGTACTTCAAGTTGCTTATCTATATGAGCGACAAGGGTGGCCTTACGGCAGGAACCTACAAGTGCAATCCGAGGCTTAACGAGTGGACTAAAGTAGAGTAGCGTATGGAGATTCTGAAACACGGGTGCTTCGTCAAAGAGGCGGAATGTAAGAACTGTGGCTGCAAATTCACCTATAACACCTTCAGGGACACCAAGTTCTTATATAAGGACGATAGGGAACACTCATTGGAGTCGGAGGTTGTGAAATGCCCTGAGTGCGGCGTTAATATAACACTGAGGAAATGTGATTAAAGATTTTGAAAACGAGAACGAATTATGAGTAAATATTGTAAACTGACAGGGGTTGACCTCTCACAGGAAGGGGCGACCAACGGATTCAAGACTATGTGTATCAACTGCAAGTCCTGTATCTACAAGAGCGAAGAGGACAGGTATGTCTGCGAGAACGAGAATGTGATGGAAATGGGCAAGAAGAAGATTCTTGCCGCCATCCCCGAAGGGTTCGAGGTGGAAACCCTCACCCTAAAGCCTATGGCATTGAAGGACCCGACGAAGAAGTGCAAGAACCACCAATTCGACATGAACGGTGTCGCAGAGTTTATCGCAGATTATTTCTTGACATCACCTGCCGACGCAGAAAAAGAAAACGCCTCCGAATAGGAAGCGTTTTTTTTTGTTTTATGAAGATGCGGTTTCAACTGTCCACCCAGCTGGAACTCCGTTAACACCCGTCACATCCCATGACGCTCCCGTTTTTTTGACGAATGTTCCGTTTGCACTAACCCCGTCAACCCAATTGGCAGTATAAGTATCTGAAGGTGTTGTGGTGAATAGTGCCTTAATATACGATAGATTGCTACACCCCTTAAACATATTTCCATAGCAATTTCCCTTGAGCGTAGGCGATGGTAAAACAGGTGCGGTTGTCATGCTTGTGCAGCCATCATACATTCCGTAATAGCAATAAGTATTTAGCGCCACATTTGGGAACCTTGTCTGCACTTTCGTTAAGCCAGTGCAACCAGAAAACATTCTGAAACAGCAAGATTGCCCAAGCGTGGTTGTTGCTGATATGACAGGTGCTTCCGTCAACGAAACACAGCCCCTAAACATTGATGTCATGGCACTTTTACCAATCGTAGTACACAGGATTTGCGGCCCTTTTATCAATGATGGGCAATCTAAAAACATCGAAACATATGCTTGCTGAGATAATGATTTCGCTGGCAAACATCTCGGTGCAACCACCAATGTATTGTTGTTGTAGAACAGTTTTTGGTATATTGCGTTTGTTAGTGTTGTAAAAGGAAGAACGAGACAAGAGGCATCAATCACCTTAAGGTCGCTGAAAAGGGTGAAAAATGCGTGTGATGCACTGGTTTTCATAGTAGTCACACCGACGAAATTGTCGCCATACATCAAAGACGCTAAATTTCCGCCGAGGTTAACTCTACAGGTTGAGGTAAATACACACGGGGTTGAAGAGGTTTCGCTTGCTTTTGTTGTGTAGTTAGTGCCACTCTCGCATTCAGCCTTAAAGATAACCTTGTCCAAACATTTTACATTAATGTTTGCAACCACCTGCTGATTGTCAACATTGTTAACGGTTTCCCATGTGGTTCCATTGTCTTTCGACCAAGAAAAATATTGTATGTTTGCAGTTTGGTTTTTTGATGGTATCGTAAAGGTTATCTGCCCGTCTTCAAGTGCCGACATCCACAGATAGTTTTCCGTTTCATCCGTCCAATATTCGACATTATAGTCGCCGCCGTAAAAGTCACCGACAAGGCTGACATTAGGCAGCGTCACGCCTGACTGTATGAACGCATAGTATTCCTCACTGGTGCTAAATTTCGTTAAATGCTTAATCATTTCTTACAACCACTTTTTATCAACTATAAATATCCGCTTAAACGCAAATGGCTACGGGTTGTCCGTAGCCACTTATTGTGATATGTGCTAATCAGTTATTATTTCTTCAAGTTCTTAAGAGCCTTCTTCAACTGCTCCGCCACAACGCTCCTGAGCCTGTCTTCGTCAATCCTGATAACCCTCTTGCCCTCGTTCAACTGATTGGATGAAATCATTGACTGAAGTTTGTTGGTTTCGTCGGATGAGAATGAGTATGGATAGCCAGCCTCGTTAGGTTCGTGGTTGAGACATTTCATGAACTTGCTCCTCGCATTCTTCATCTCGTTGGTGTCATCACCCTCACGCTTCTCAACATGGTACAACTGATAGGCATAAGGTGCGATGTCAACGCCGTCCTGGTTGAAGAACTTCTCAACCTGTGCCCTTCTCTCCTGCTCGTCCTGATTCTCGTCGTTGAAGTCTGCCTTTCCGCCCTCTGACTTCTTCAGTGGCTTTGGTTCTCCACCCTCTGAGTCATTTGCTTCGAACTGAGATAGTCCGCCCATTGACTCGAATCTCTCACGGATGATTGACTTAATCCTTTCCCTGAGTTGCTGTTCGGCAAGTTTGTCCTCCTTGCTTTTCTTAGCCCAATACTTATCGTCGAACTTATGCTCAGCGTTCTCCTTGTCCTCAGGAGTCTCCTCTTTCTTTTTTCCGTCGAAGTGTGCGGTAACGCCCCTGTTCTCCTCGTTGAACTTGGTGAGTCCCCTCTTGATTGACTCAATTATAACCTTATTTAGATTTTCTTCACTGATTTTCATAGCAAATACATTTAATCAAATATAAATAGTTTCATTGGTGGTAAAGTTTGGCACGATTGTTGCATATAAAGAAATCGTTATGAAGATTTACTTAGCATCATCCTTCCTCAAAGAGTACAGGGGAGACATCGAAAAGGCGAAGAACCTTCTCAGGGCTCAGGGGCACGAAGTGTATGTCCCCATTGAGAACTATATCCCCAACGCATGGGACTATCCCAACGACGAGTGGGGGCTTATGGTTTTCACCGCCGATGTGAACGCCATTGATAAGAGCGATGTTGTCGTGATGATGACATACGGGCGAATGGGCACTGCGGGAAGCAATTGGGAGGCAGGATATGCGTTCGGCAGGGGCAAGAAGGTTATCGTCGTTGAAATGACTGACGAGGTTATGTCCCTTATGGTTGCCAACGGACGCTACGCCACCGTGAAGGGCATTGACGGATTGGCTGAGTACGATTGGGAGACTATGCCAAAGACGAGAACGAAGACTGAACAGAAATAAAGATATGATTGAGTTAATGAAAGAGTACCCCGTGGAGCAAATCGGGGAAAAGCAGTTGGAATCCATCCGTGAGGACAACAGGGTTATGTCGAACATCAAGGAGTTGGTGAAGAAGTGGGATTGGGAGAAGCGTGATGCAGAGGACCTTGCCGAACTCTGTTGGAGAATGGGCTTCAAGTATGCTGAGAACAGGTTTTTCCACCTCGCAAGCGAGGCTGAGGAAGCGGAGTTTTTCGCCAACGGCGGAATCAAGAGAAAGTTTGGCACGGATTTTGAAGTAGAGTAAGGCATGAAAAAGATTTTCAAGAAAATACGCTCGTGGTTTAAGCGAGACCTCATTAGGTGTGTTGGAGACTATAATGAGTACTACGATGCGTGGGAGGTTGTTTACGGATATGATGTTGAGGAATGCCGTGAGAAAATCAGGCTTGGCTTGTTTGAGTACGAAACCAATCTTGGTATTGATTTTGGCCTTATGTCTGACGAAGATTGTAATACTCGGTATCATTGCACGATAGTGGAAGACGCTGAAGGACGGTATAAGACAATTGAAGAAATGCTTGCTGAACGAGAAAACCAAGACAACGAGATATGAAAAATAAAAAAGTACAACCATTGAAGACTAAACTTCTTAAGAAACTCCGCAGCGAGGCCCGCAACAGAATCGGGGTCTTCAAATTTTCGGACGGAAAATATCGTGTGGTATTCGACGCTTCGTGTCTTGGTGATGTCTCCTATTTCAACGAAAATGATTGGAAAATAGAGGGCGATGGCAGTCTGTTCCAAGTGTTCGATAGGAAAGATGAGGTGTCTGATACCATTGAAGAGGCGATGAAGGTATGCGACTACTATCGCAGAAAGTTTATCCTCCGTGAAGTTCGGAGAAAAAAATTTGGCGACGAAAAAAGATATTATTGATTATGGGACTCTATATTGGAATTTTGATGATTATCGTTGGCACTGTGATTGCCACGCTCGGCATTCGTGAACTTGTTGTCAGGATGAAGAATGCCAAACCTAAGAAGGAGGGAACGCTTCCGACCAAACTGTTGACGAGACTCCGCAAGTATGCGGAGGGAAGGATTGGTGCTTTCGAGAAGGATGATGGAACTTATTGTGTTGTATTTGCAAGGTGTTTTGCTGACGAACTCCACGAGTTCGATTATTACAAGAACAAAGCGTCCAAACTTCCACGCTTCGAGATTGTTGAGGATGACATAAAAACCAAGACGGTTGCGAAAGCCATATGTGAACACTATCGCAACATTCTTATCTGTCGCCGTGTTCGTGAAATGCGATATAAAAACATTGACAGAGTTTTTTAGATGATGAAGTCGTTTTACTTCGGCGGACAGTTTCAGTTCCGCTACAAGGATTACTCAGAAGAGAACATTGCCAAGGATTACCGTTCAAGGATTCTTGGCGATTATCGCCTTTGGCTCAATAAGGGGAAGAACCTTGCCATTGAATTCAACGATAAGGCTGCTTATATTGGCCCGTATTACTTTGGCGACTACAAGAGTTCTCGCTACATTGTAAACACCGAGAGTGACAGCATCTTCTACTCAACGGACTGCTTCTTCGTCCTGTCGAACGAATCGGCACCAGGAACCATCACCGAAATCATTCAGGCGGTGTTCTACGGAAAGGATATCCATATCTTCTATGTAAGGAAAGACATTCCGACGGAAGAGGTTGACACCGACATCAAGAGCGACCTTTGGTATCCTATAACCTTCGCTATGCAGAACTCGCAGCACATCGAAGTACACGGTTACGACACCTACGAAGAGGCGGCTGATGCCTGCGTTGAACGATTTAAAGAACTGACAAAATGACAGTCGAAATCATCTGCGTAATACTTGGGCTTGTACAGGGTGTACTCGCCTACTTGAACAAGAGGAGCAATTGGCTCGTCTATGCCGCTCAGATGTTCTTCTTGGTTATCTTCTCCGTCCACAACAAACTGTGGGGCGATATGGTGCAGAACACATTCTACCTTACGCTGTGTATCTACACCTACTTCTGCCTTTGGAACAAGGAGGGCGGATTCGAGAAGATAAGCGTCCTGACGGGAAAGGTACGGATAATTTGGCTATTGGGAACAATCGTACTCACATATCTTATCGGGCTCTTCCTTCAGACCACCAACGACCCGCTGCCGTTCGTTGACGCATTCACTACGGTTACGACATTTGTGGCACTGATTTTGATGTCATACCATAAAATTGAGGCTTGGATTGTTTGGTTTGTCAATGATATTTCGTATATTTACGAATATTACGCACTTCCGAATCAGGCACTTTATTTGATTGGACTCTATGTTGTTTGGACGGTACTTGCGGTACTTACATTTATTAATTGGGTAAAAATTTATAAGGAACAAAATGGACAGAATTAAATTAACCGACTATATGCTCTCCGAAGAGTACCTTAAGGCGAACGCAGAAATGTCCGCACGGGCACAGAAAATTCATTCGGATGTGAACCAAGATTATGACGGGAAGCCGTATATCTACCACCTGTTGATGGTGAAGGACTTCACCGTAAAATATCTTGCCGATGTTTGCGACAGGGAAGAAGATGTCATTCCAATCGTTTTCGGGGCACTCTTCCACGACTCCATTGAGGACGCAAGACTCACCTACAACGATGTGAGGAACATTGCGAAGGAATACATGTCCGACTCGCAGTCGTACAGGGCGGCTGAAATCGTCTATGCCCTTACCAACGAGAAGGGCCGTAACCGCCACGAGAGGGCTAACGACAAGTATTATGAGGGTATCAGGGAGAGTCTGTACGCACCGCTTGTGAAGGCGGCTGACAGACTTGCCAACTACACCTACGCAAAGTCCATCCATTCGAGAATGGAAGAGTGTTATAAGAGAGAGATGCCCGAATTCATTGAGAAGGCGGTTATGAAGGGCGGGAAACCACTCGTCCCTCAGGAAATGATTGACGAACTGTTAAAGTAGTTTAGTATATGGGAACGAAATATGTGAACAAAAAGATGGAATGCCTCAACAAGGAGTCTGCCGAACGCTTTGCCGACAGACTGGCATTGCACGGGGTTCCTGTAATCAAAATCTCCAAGCATTGGGGCAGGTGGTTTGTACATTTTAAGAGTACGGAAGAAAAAAATTCGTAAAAACATTTTGTTTTTTCAAAAAACCTCTGTATATTTGCAAACGAACCTCTGATTGTAGGGGCGATGAAGTTGAATTTTAACTAACTGAAAAGATTATGGCAAATATGAGCAACACTTTCATTAAGGCCAACACGATTGGCCCTGGCGCAAATGGCGCCCGCACCGAGAACGGTGCTATTTCCTACGCAACTATCGGAAACGCTTTGCTTGACCAGTTTGGTAAGGCAGGCTCGTACCGTGGGCGTAATATCGTGGATGTTTGGTCCGAGCAGGAACGCCTTTGGGCGGAGAATCCTGAGCAGGCACTTAAGTTCCCGTTCTACCTCCGTATGATTACCCGTCAGACGAACATCGTCGGCGGCGGAAAGACCGAGGCCGTTCAGAAGGGACAGGGTGCAAAGGACGAATCCTTCAAGCGTTTGCTTTGGATTGCCAAATATCATCCTGACGAGTTCTATCAGAACCTTTGGGTTCTCCCTGTTGTTGGTTCTTGGAAGGACCTTTGGGTTCTCCTTGCCTTCGACGGTGCGGACGAATATCTTGACACCAAGAAGTTCTTCGCTGTAATGGCGGAGGGTATCAACGACGAGAACCACAAGGACCTCGTTAAGAAGTATCTTCCTCGAATCCGTTCGTGGAAGAAGTGTACTACCGATTGGGCTGTCCGTACCAACGCCCTTGCGAAGGAGTTCGCTAACTTTGCGGGTTGGTCCTTCAAGGACTACCGTGAGTTCAAGGCTACGGGTAAGGCCCACGAGTTCCAGACTTACATCTGTAAGGGTCTCTACAAGGACATCAACTGGAACGCAATCCCTGGTAAGGCTCTCCTTAACCTCGTCAGCGGTAAGTTCCTCAACAACCACAACTTGACCAACGACTACATCGCTTGGCTCAAGACTCAGCCTGTTGCAAAGTTCAACGGCTACGCCTTCGAACTCGGCCGCAAGCTCCGTACCAACTACGGGTACGACATGGCAACCAAGATTACCATTGATAAGCAGTTCGATGGTCTCATTGAGACTGCGAAGAAGAATGGTCGTCCTATTGAGGGTA
>Ga0310786_10010386_pt1 | contig 11706 bp, 16 predicted proteins | sample AusTroGonzalo_MG_FD_203881 | JGI IMG/M metagenome (GOLD analysis project Ga0310786, IMG submission 203881) | Bovine rumen microbial communities from tropical cattle in Woodstock, Queensland, Australia - Gonzalo_03 (v2) (version 2) | ecosystem: Host-associated > Mammals > Digestive system >... | reverse complement strand
TCACAAACCCATTGTAGCATCCAGTGAATGACATGATGATCACTGCAATGACTACTAGCATGATTAGAATTGATTTGTTCATTTCTTCTTTGATTTGATTGTGTATTATATTCTATATAGTCTTATTGTCTCTTTGTTTGAAGTATCACTTCTTCAGGTTCCCTAGAGTCTTTGTCAAGTTGTCTTTGATGTCTCTTATAGTCTTTCTTGCACTTTTCAGTCTTTTCTTCTCTCTTAGAACAAAATTCAAAATTGGCCCTTCAACAGCAGAAGAAGCCTTCTTGAATTCTTCTTTTACTGTAGAGATGTCAAATATGCAAGAGATTCTTATATACCCTTTCCCAAAGTCATCAAGATAAGGTTCATCATCATACATGACATACTCATCTGCCATCTCAAAGTGTGGTGTCTCCACATCATGGCTTATGTAGAATGATGAAGGAACACTGAAAGGAAATGATCCAGCTGGCTTGTCAACTTCAACAATTGAAGTGCCTTTCTCATCTTTGCTCACACAAGACACTCTTCTAACTTTAGTCTTGCATACTTTAGGAAAGCACACAACCCCATCATTGAACCTGTTCACTATACCAGGAAACAAAATCCACACAGGGTCACCAGCCTTGATGTCAAATATAGTCTTTCTCTTCTTCATTACTTCTCTGGCTTCTCAAGACTCTTGAAGAACTCTTCTCTCCTCTTCTGGTGAATCTTGTTGATGTGATCCCTCCAACGCTTTCCTTCTTCTTTCTCTTCATCCGTCAAGTCAAAAGTGTATCCATACCATTCAGGATTCTCAAACATCTTAGGAATCTCTTCTTCATCAATACGCTTGAAAAGACCTGATCTTGCTTCATCTATAGTGTCAAAGACAGCACTCACACTCTCACCTCTTGGGACTTCTCTCTCAAAGGCCCACATCCATTTCTTCCAATATGTGTCCCTCTTCACGTATGCATAGATGCCATATCGCTCTCTGATGAACCTGAATGCATCTTGCCAAGAGACCATTGGGAGCAACATGCTCTCGAGCTCTTTGAACTGACTTGAGGAAGGATAGATGATGGTCCCATCCGGTGTGATTGGAATGTCTCTTCCATCATAATCTGGTGTGTAGTGTCTCTTCTTGAGGATCTTTGAGACCTCAATAGGCACATAGAAACTCTCTGTTGAACTTGCGGACATAATTACAATAACTTAAAATTTTGCTGCAAATATACTAATTTCTATTGGGAATAAAAAAATCCTGGAAATGTTTTTCCCAGGATTTAACATTATTTAATATTGACATGTCAAGCTATAGTTGATTTCAGCTCTCCATTCTCTAGATACAAGACATTAGAATTCTTAGTGATATATTCTGCCTTATTCTCTTTAGTGCAAGGCTTCTCATCTAGTAGCTCAGCCCATTTCTTGTTGTTTGCCCCACTAGGGTGTGGGAACAGAGTGTAGTCTATGTGCAGATCATGAACACACTCCCCATATAAGAATCTCTTCTGCTTTGAGTCTCCAAGCCATATGATATGGTTCGGGTTGATCTTCTTGAATTCATTATTAAGGTCATTGATGATGATGTCATCCCCAAAATAAGACATATGAGCCACTATGCCATTTTCTAGGACAAAATACTTAGTCCATTTAGACAGGTTTGTGAGATATACATCAAATCCTCTCTCTAAGTACCAGTCTATCACTAGATCATACACTCTTGGAAAATCTCCATATGTTCTGTCATGTTGGCCAAATGTGAATCCTACTGAGATTTCACCAATGACTCCAAATTTCCTAGCAGGAGCTTCACCTACTATTGCCACTACTGGGTTCTTCTCTTTGCTTATAGGATTCTCTGGATGTATGATTATTGGCAAGTCTATTCCATAATATGCTTTGTCTCCTCCAACATATCCATATGGATCCATGCTGAATGACTGCATAGGAAGACTATATCTTGTCATCCTAGCAGGCCATTCTTCTCTACGTTGGTTGAACTCTTCAATAGTAGGACTGAACTCTCTTGAAAGACTATCACACTCTACTATCTCTACACTTTGCAAACTACTTGTCATACAACTAGTATAGAATAGGTTCAAAATAGTTTTTTGTGTTTCTCTTCTCTATTCTTCTGTCTGAGCTTCATCAGTCTGGAACAGAACTCTCTAGTAGTCAATACTGTCTCTGAAATCTGGTTCTTTCCTATAGAGTGGGTCAAAACTGCATCTCCTGAAGCTTCTAGGGCTTTCCTGAAGCCTTCATTCATGTTGAGGCAATTATATGCTCTGTCAAGAAGGTCCTGATATTCCTGGGAAGATCTCTTGTATGGCTTGCCTCTCCACCACAGGGTCTGAGACTGGTGCCAATTCTTCTTCCTTCCTTTCTTCTTAGCAGCCATGCCAACTAGAGTGCAAACATACTCTTGCATGTCAACACTCTCAAACTTCAAGCTCTGCAAGAATCCTTCCATAGAAGCACACTTAACTCCATCTATCTCAAATGGGTGTGGAGAGAAGTTGCTCAAGCTTGAGCTTGGATACCCACTCTTAGAACCAATGTCCATATGATTATCTTGTTATGTTATACACATAGTGCCATTCTTTTCTGCCTTCATGCCAAGCATACCTCACTTCCAAGAATGGGAATTCTCCAGCTCCAAACATCTTTTGTATCAAGTCTCTCTTGTCATTCAAGTCATCAACAAGCTCTTGTATGACAAATGGATATCTATGGGCACTTTTGTGGTCTTTTGAGTTCCTGTGGAAATATCCAACATATATCTCTGACACAATCTGATCTATGTCTTCTACTCCAGAGATCAAGAAGCTATAGACTTCTCCATCCTTAGATGCTGTGACATCTCCTTCTTGGTCAATAGAGAACATCTTGTTGAAGAAGCTATAAGTATATAGAGATGAAGGCATTGATGCACAAGTCTCTAGGAGCTTGATGCACTTAGTTATGAAGTCTTTCTTGACATCATTGAATATCTTGTCTAGAAGTTCAGGATTGTTGAAGTCTTCTCTAGAGTACTTATCTCTCTCTGTGCTCCTGAACATGACAATAGTAGTGTTCTCTGAACTTCCTACTTTAACTTTTATCTTGTTGCTCATTGTCTTGTTGATTATTGATTTCTTGTTTTAAAGTTCCTTCTGGTGCTGAGATAGAATACACATATTGCCATTTGCCTTCATCATCATTGAAATTATACCAGATAGTGATATCTGGGAAAAGACCTTTGCCAAACATGTTTGACAATATCTCTATATTCTTCTCTTTCTTGTTCTCATCTAGTAGAGAATTGTGGATATATTCTTTGAATACTTCATCTTCAGCAAAATCTTTGTTTCTAGCTATATAAAGATTAAGGATTTTTCCTGCTAAGAACTCTTTCTTGCTCTGCGCTATTATGTTCTTAGTGCCGGGCTTAGTTGTTGAGTCTTCTTGCTGGAGAAGTCCAAATCTCTCAATGAAGACAATGTATGAATATGCTGTAGATGGAATCTCTACACACTCTTCTAGTATCTTAGTGCATTTCAAGACAAAGTCATTGATGCATTTCTTCACTATCTTGTTCAAAGCAGAAGATTCATCAGAAGTCCCATCTAAGAGCAAGCTTTTTATTGAGTTCACAAACCCTATGCCTACAATCTGTCTAGGAATTTTTCTCTCTTCTGAAGGCTTTGGCGGATCTTGTTCTTCTATAGCTTTTCTTCCAGCTTCTCTAATTTCTTCTGGAACTTCATCTTCTGGAACTTCTATAGGAACTAAATTGTTCTTATCTTGGCTTTCCTCTATATCCTGTAATGGCATTGATATAAATCTAATAATTTTGATATTATATCAATGCCATCTGATAAAGTTTCTATATCATTATCTGATATCTACGAAATCTGTCCAGAACAAGTCTATGTCTTCTTTCTTCTTGAGATTCTCTCTGAAGTTCTTCTTGTTCTTGAGCTTTGCATACAACCAAGGCCACCAATCATCTAGATAGTCTATGAAACTATCTTTGCCTTGTCTAGAAGGGAGGAACAAGCAAGTGGTGCTGCTATACAAGTCTGTAGTCCTAGGCCACCCATGTTCTTTCTCATACTTGAACTGGTAGAGGTTCTTCCAGTCATATTTCCTCTCTCCACCAAGGAACCTAACATTTGGGAATAGATTCTCTATAGTGTTGCAAATAGACTTGAATCTGGTCTCTGCTAGCTCCGCATTGTCTTTCTTTGAGTCGGACTTAGTCTCTTCAAGCAATATCCTGACATAGCAGTCACCCATCTCATTGAAGAATGTCAAGATCTCTAATATTGAGAATGTCTTATACCATACTGGACCATGCTTGAACCAGCATCTGCCATCATCATCAAAGTAGAGTCTTAGATCAAATGCTCTCACATCATACAAGAGATATTGTTCTTTGTATGTCTTCCTCTGACATCTAGCCATGAACCTGAATATCTTCCAAAACCAGCTCTTAGGCTCAAGATATGTCATGGTGTTATGAGACCCAATTATTGGGAAATCTGGATTAATCATTTTTCATAATCATGTTTGTTGTTTGTCTCTATATTTATAGATAATGACTGTAGAGAATATACCAATAAATAAGCTGCAATGAAGAGATCATTTGACTTTGACAGTAATTTGTCAGAAGCCCAGCAAGACACAGGTCTTGTCCCAAAAGAGACAATGGATGACAAGATTGACTTCTTGAAGCAGTTCAAAGAGTATTGGGAGTTTGAGAAGAACTTCAGATACAACTCCACTTTTGACACTGCTTTCAAGAAAGTGACTAAGGAGATAGGCTTAGATCAAGATCAGATGATTGATGTCATGAAAGACTTGATTGATGAGATAATAGGGAAAGCCGCTAATGCTATAGGCCTTGAGTGGCATCTCATCAATGATGGAGAATATCTGTTTGGTCTATACAAGAAAGGAAATGACAAGAGACCTGTTGTGTTAGTCCCATATGACTTCAAGTTCTCTTCTGTGAAAGACAAAGTGTTAGATTGGCTTGTGAAGCAGAAGAAGAATGAGTTCAAGAAGCCAAAAATCCAACTTGTGGAGAGCTTGTCATCCAGAATAAAAGACAAGTTTGATGCAGGAAAAGATGAATATATTGAAAATGTTGCTTCCCTAGATAGAGAGACTGCTTATCAGATTATCCAGAAATTTGCTAGTGAGAACTACCATCAAGTAGAAGATGTAGAGAGCGAAGGAACTCTCAAAATGGATGAGTATGTTACGCTAGAAGACAATGACAAAAACAAGATGTGGTTATTCCCATTGTTTTTCCAGCCTGCTGACAAGACCGTGATATCTCTCCCAGGAGGCAGAAGTGGAGGTAAAGCACTCAAGCAGTCATCATTCACTAACTATACTTTGTGCTTGAACGTGTGGATAGATCCAGAAGACAATTTTCATATGGAAATTTGGAAATACACTTTCCTCCCATCATATAGAAGCTTAGAGAGGTATGTTGAAGAAACTGAGAGGATATTAGGAAAGAGAACTACTTCAGGAAAATCCATCAATGCTCTATTCAGGCTTCTGAATTATGCTAGAGAGAATTCAGATATGTTCAAGACTACATATGACCCAGAGAAAGTAGAAGCAGAAGCTAGTGACAAGTCTTTCTATGAAGCATATAAGATATTAGACAAGGCTTCTTATAGAATTGTGAAACTGATGGAAGACTTCTACAAGAGAACTAAAGATGAGGCAGTGAATGAAGAGCTCTGTGACGACTCATTTGACTATGACTCTTGATGAAACTACTTGGCTTTGGAGAGTCTTCCTCCAAAGCCAATGATGTGTCTCTTGTATGCGATGTACTTGACCTTTCCACTGAACTTGTAAGTGTCATCTTCCTGCTTGTAGGTATCCATCACACCTTTATATGACACTTCTTTCTCAAACAGCAGACCAGTCTTGTCATCTTTGAGAGTGTAGAGATACACTGTAGTAGGATAGCCCATGTAGTCTATTGTCTCGACATCATCTACACTCATCACTTTGCCAGAGAAAGTGAACTTCTCTCCTCTTATTATTCCATTTGCTTCCACCAATTCACCAAAAGTATCTACTGTGATTGAGTCTTGATATCCTTTCTGCGCAAAGAAAGCTAAGTACATGTCTCTCACAGCAACATAGCCATTCTCAAAAGAATCTTTGATCTTCTGGTTGAATGTAGGCTCACCACTCCAGTCATCATATCCACCTTCGAGAGAGTTGACATATTCAGCGACTTTAGCAACATATTCAGAGTCAATCTCGTTAGAGTTTCCCCAAGTCTCAGCATAGTCAGCAAGCTCTTTAGAAGAAGACTCCTTGACAAGCTCTCCATACTCATTGAACTCCTTCTTCTGCCAGCAAGGCTTGGTCTCACGATAGCTCTTGACTATCATGATAGCTTTGTCTATGTTGAGAGCTGCATTCCAGTAGTGTGACTCAGGCATCCAAGTGCTCCATAGAGATGAAGAACAACCACCAAGTCTGTCTACTATAGTCTCAAATAGCTTGAGAGCTATAGAGTTGAAGTATCTGCCATTAGGAAGCATCTTGTCAATACAAGAAGAACCAACCTGCATCCACTCATCAGTAGAGCTCTTGTACAAGATATGGGCTTCCTTACGGTTCTTGTGTGTAGAGCCACAGTGGTCACACTTAATGTAGCTGAGGCCATACTGGCTTGGGATTGACTTGAACAAGTCATTGTCTACTACAGTCATGATGTTCTCTTTGTAGTATACTGATGACACCAATGTCCATTCACCTTCAACTATGTTAGAGATAGTGACCTTGATAGCATCAAGAACCTCTTTGTAGTATGTAGCTGACAGTGTGCCATGTCCATCATCTACACATGTAGTCTTGTTGACCTTCTGCACTGGAGAGTAGGTCACTGTTGGCTTCACTGTGAACTTCTTGAACATGCGGTCAATCTTCTTCTCGCATTCCTGTCTCTTGTCTGGTGTAATGTAGAATTCCATATGCAATCATTTTTTTGTTTCTGCTGCAAATATACACAAAAAATGCGAACCATGACAATGATTCGCAATATTTTTCATAGTATTTAACAAAGATTAACAGTTATTGCTTTCCTGATGCAATGATTTTTGCAATCTCATTAGCATTCTTCAACAGCCCTTTTCTTTGTTTCCTGAAGAGCCATATGAAGTTCTGGAGTCCAAGAACCCAGTCATCTCCATTAGTCTTGTACTTGTCTGGAATAGCATCTTTGACAGCATTCTTCCTTGACTTTGATGAACCTTGGCACTTATCAACAAACTTCTTGAGAGACTCTTGACTACTAGCAATAGTCTTGTTGAAATTGAGTATCATGTTCTCTAGAGGATCATTGCTCCACTTGTCAAGAGCCTTCTCGTCAATAAGACTTATAGCAAGATCAAGTATTGACTTTATCTCTTTCTCATCATCTTCAGACATCTTAGTGTCTTTCCTCTCATTGAAAGTATTGACAAACTTTGGGCTGTCTATCTTCAGCATACTTCCGTCTTTCTTCCCGCCAGAGATCTTGATGACTATGCCTTCCATCTCTTCATCTACCAAGCCTTTCCCAATTATGCCTTCAAGCCTGTTTCTCCAAGTATTGTCATCTAGAGAAGTCTCTTTAGAGAAGTCCACAAGCTTCTTCATAGTATCTGAACCATTGAATATCCGACAAGGGATGTTAGTGACTCCAAGTTTTGAAGATATGAGCCTTAGCCCAACAGGTCCAATAGGTTTGTCATTTTTAGTAGTTCCATTGAGCAAGTACATGTTGCCTAATGGACTCTTGTAGTGGATGATGTGATGGTCATTGTCTATGATAATCTCAAAGTTGAGGAGATTTGCATATTGGATGACAGAGCTAGCATCTTCTTCTTCAATAGCTTTCCTCAATGTGTTCACTTGATTGAAGAAAGCAGGATTCATGAACAAGTCTAGTGAAGTGAGTTCTGGACCTGGCTTTGTCATGTCACTACCCCTTGAGTGGAACTTGACGTTCTTCCCAGTATTGTCAGTGATCTCCATTTGAAGTGGAGTTCCATCAACTTTCAAAGATACTTCTATAGAGTTGCAATCTAGTAAGTCTTCTTCTTTATGGCTCTGCAGATATTTGTAAAGATGTTCCATACCATTATTATAGAAAAAGCCAGAAGAAGTTTAGATCTCCTGGCTTGTCAAATTCTTCTTTCCTTCAAAGTTAGTCTTTAGCATTCTCTGTTGCTTCAGCTTCAGCCTCAACCTGTGATCTAGTCTTCACAACGAAGAACTTGCCTTGATTCTCAGCAATGTCTTTCATGACACCAGCAATGACATTGTAAGGTGCCTTTGCAATCATAGATATAAGACCATTTGCTTGATCTTCTGTGAGATACTTTCCTTTAGTCTTGTCCAGGATCTCAAAGATCTGGAACACTTGGAGATGTGACTCTGGAGAACCAATCTCTCTATTATATCCAAGCTCTCCAATTGTACTAGAGAGAGCTTCTCTAAGATCATCTTTTATCTGGATATACACCTGTTCTGGTTGCTGTGGCTGCGCCTGCGAAGCTTCTGCCTGCTGTGGAGCTCCATAGTCTTTAGTCATTGGCTCTTCCATTGTATCATCAGTAGACACAACTTTCTTTGTTTCCTTCTTTGTTGCCATTGTATTTTTACAATAATAGTTTATTAGATTTACATATTATATAATGACTTTAAGCTAATTGTTTAACATAAATTAACAAAATATAGCTTTTTAGTCATTTTTTTGTGATTTTCTTGATGTTATCATCTCTTCTGTGACATATTTTATCTTATATAGGTACTGAATTGACATCAAGTCTATCTCATCAAAGTTTGGTGATCTCATGAACAGCTCATTCTTGAGTCTGTGCTGTATGCTCATCATGATGTCTTCAAATGTCAAGTCTCCAGATTTCTCTCCATGACTCCATAGTGGCCATATGTAAGTGACTTTGAATCTAGCAGTGATGACATATTCAAAGCTTCTCAAGATAACCAAGAACTCACTTAGCATATCAAGTCTGTCTGGGTCAAGAGTCCCTTTGTCTTTTGGATCAAAGTTCTCATATCCTTCATTGATGATAATCCAAGGATTCTCTATCAGGTTCCCAACTTCAATGACAAACTGGTCATTCTCTATCTTCAACAATGGATTGTTCTCTGTGTCTTTCTCTGATTGGATTTTTGACACACCTTTCTTATATGAAGGCTTTGTGTTAGAGTAAGTCTTCTTCTTTGTTTTCTCTGCCATGTAGAAATATCAATAAATATATTACAAACAAACTATATATCAGATAGTCATATGTCAGCTAAAGTAAGGTTATTCACTAAGAAAGAGATACAGAGAAGGCTCAATGAAGCTCAGACACTTGCAAATGTCAATGCTGAGATCCAGCAGATCCAGATGCAGATAGAGAATGCAAAGAGAGACTACCAGAAAAGAGTTGAGCCTCTAGAGAAGAAACTCATTGAGCTCCAAGCTCAGCAAAGCAACTTGTCTGGACAGCAGACACAGCAACCAGCTGCACAAGCAACATCTAATCAGCTACAGCCTACTCAGCCACAGGGCGGCATCCAGGCGGCTCCAGGAGCTACAACAGTCTAAGACTTGTCGTTCCAGAACTTGTGAGTGATGTCAGTTAGCTTAGGGCTAGGCATCGTCAATGACCCATTCACAAACTCAAGTCCCTTGACCAATCCTACTTGATACATCTTCTGATTTGTGGTCCTCTTGTCTAGAGGACCATATTCGTCTCTATATGGACCTACTTTCAGGAAGTCTACACTCTTGATCGTCTCTTCTGGGAGGTCCATCAAGTCATGTCCAGTGTACCATGCTACTTGCATGTCATATTTGTTGTGGACAAATGAAGCTAGCTCTTTGATAGCATCAAAGTCTTCTCCTCCCATGAAGCACACACAGTTTATGCCATCATTGTCTTCAATAAGCTTGTCAAGTGATTGGGTGTTCAGAGGTTCTCCTATGTCTTCCCATAGATGCTTGCTATGACAGCTAGGACAATGACACTTGCATCCTGATATGTTTATGAGCAGAGCTATCCTATCTGGAACTTCTCTGAAACCTACTTGGGTGTCTGTATACTTAAGCATTGAGGAATTCTTCAAACTCTTCTGGATATTTGTTTCTATACAGGTCAAGAGCAGCAGCAATGAAAGCTCCAGCTCTCACTAAGTCTCTTACAACATTCTTAGGCTTGAACCAAGCTCTCTCAAATGGCCAATACATTGACTGTAATGGATTCAGATAACAACTCGCAGCACCTATCATGTTGTTCACTGAATGCTCTTTCAAGTCATGTTCTTCTGTGAATCCTTCTACTTCAATCTGTCTTCTTCTCTCTTCAGCTATCAGCTGAGCTCCTGTCTTGCTTTCTTTCATATACTTCTATACTTTTTCCAAAAGTTTTCATGTTGTCATCAATCTCGTGGATTGTCCCATCAGATGATACTAAGAATGATGTCCTTGCATCTAGCATAGCAAAGTGAGGTCCTATATAGCACATGTCTAGTGACTGGAAGTCAAAGAATGGATATCCTAATGTATGTCCAAACACCTGATACACCTCATTTGTGTAGTTGCAAAGCTCTTCTCTTCCAGGAGGACACCACTCCAGTGACTCAAGATGCTCTCTGAAATCTGCCCATATTGGGCTTCCATATGCATTCCATCCTCCTCTCTGCTCAGATATGTCGGCAAGAGAGAATATTCCTTTCTTAGACTTGAGAAGCTTGTTGAGAGACTCTGCTGTAGGCTTGATAGACCTAATCTTGAACTCATCACTGATAGATCCATGCCTCACTCTGAGCTTACCCATGTGCACCTCAGCCCAAGTCTTCAAGACACCTGCATGAGTGAACAATAGCTTCTTGTCATTCACTCTGGTCTCCCAAGCTATCTTGAACATGTCTCTATTCTTCCTAAACAATGCCCTAATTTCTCTACCATGTGCATAGCTATATCTCACTTTTGGGATACCTTCAGCATAGCTTTGATTAAAGTAGTGCATGTCATGGTTCCCTAAGAGAAGATGGACATTAGCTCTAGTCTTAGCAAACTCTATAATCTCTTTGAAATTAGCTATAGCATCTCTGACCGTTATCTTCTCAAAGTCATAAGGATCCACATAGTCTCCTAAGAAGACTACATCTATCACTTGGTGGTTTATGTAGTCTATGAGTTTGTCAGTGTCTTCTTTCCAGAATCTCCTGCCATGCACATCTGGAATTATAAGTATCTTGTCATCCATCAGTCTTCTTCTCTCTTTGCTGAAGTAGGTCCACAGCCAAGATAAGCTTCTGTCCTGAATTGTCTTTTCTCTATTGCTGTGAACTTGTTGTTCTTATCATTGATGAAGTCATTGACTATCTTGTCATATGTGTCTTTGTCAAGATAGTAGCTATCCCAGTCTATCTTCTTCTGGAGTTTTCCTTTGATAGCTTCTTCTTCAGAGAAAGCATCAGCAGGATAAAAAGTCTCATACTCAAATGTCTCTCTGAACTTAACTTGCTCTTCTTTAGACATCTTCCAATATTCTTTTGGATATTCATTCCTCTTGATCCATGGAGACTTAGCAACCAGCTCTATGAAGTCTGCTGAAGGTGTAGCAGCTTTGTAAAGCAAAGTGTAAAGCTCATATAGCTTGTCTTTCAGGTATTTAGCTCTCTTAGGGCTCATCT
>Ga0310786_10010385_pt1 | contig 11706 bp, 6 predicted proteins | sample AusTroGonzalo_MG_FD_203881 | JGI IMG/M metagenome (GOLD analysis project Ga0310786, IMG submission 203881) | Bovine rumen microbial communities from tropical cattle in Woodstock, Queensland, Australia - Gonzalo_03 (v2) (version 2) | ecosystem: Host-associated > Mammals > Digestive system >... | reverse complement strand
CCGTTCTTCCAAACATTTATACGTCGTTACACAAAATAAAAAGAGCCACAAATGTGACTCTTTCAAAATGGAGTAGTGTCGATAAAGTCTTGCTCCCTCGCGGGAAACTTACCCGGATAGCCAGAATTTTCATTCTGACGCTGCAAAGATACAACCGATTTCTCAGACTTCCAGACTGTTTCTCCCGAAAAAATGGAACTATCCGTTTATATTCCCGTATCTCATACGACTGTTCCCTTGTGCGCTCAAACACACAACCCTCTCGATTTGTCTCATTTTATTATATCTTACATATCTTCTTCAGAAATGTCCTTTTCTTCTCCCCACATACCTCCATCTCTTGAGGCAGCCTTGCGGAACTCACTCGGGGTTAGTTTGTAATACCCACGAAAGACCTTGTTAAAATATGAACGATTGATAAATCCCGACATATCCATTATCTCTGAAATAGTCTCTTCACTATTGGCTAGTAACTTGGCTGCATACTTTATACGATAGCTGTTTATAAACTCACTCACGGTCTGTCCATCAGAGCATTCGCGTACAGCATTGGCCACATATTTATAGTTGGTGCCAAGAATAGAAGCAAGATCCTCACGATTCAATTCTGGGTTAGTAAAGAGTTTCTGCTCCTCAACCACTTTGCACAACTTTAGAAAGAGTTGTTGAGTGGGACTAAGCTTTTCATTAGGACTTTTCCGAAACTGTATGATATTCTCATTCTTCATTTCCAGTTTTTGTTGAATCTCCTCATATAACTCATGGTTCTTGCGTAGCAGTATTTTGTTCAACTTTCGCATCCGCAGTAATAGCCAGCCAATGAAAAACATCGCAAATAAAACGACCAATATAACATACAGATAAACCTTATTCTTAAAAGAGGCTTCCTTGAGAGCCATCTCTTTCTTCTGGGTCTCAAAAATAATAGAAAGCTCGGCTGCTTTGGTTTTCTTTTCAAGAATTATGGCTGAATCGAGGGCTGTAGAGAAAGGGATGATCATGTTCAAGGCTTCTTTGAAACGCCCGGCTTTTAGGTAGGCATGAAAACGAGGGAGCACTCTTTCCCTATATACATCGAAACATGGTTCTGCTCCATCAGTAACCAAATAAGTGCTATCCCATTGAGCATAGCAGTCAGCAGCCTCAGCATATCTTTCTGTTGCCATTAGATAACGTCCCCTCCACTTGATACCTGGCGGATTCTTGATTGTGTTGAAGTTAATATCATTATATATTTTAGCTGCCTCAGACTTTTGCCCGAGCGTATTCAAAATAACCGATTTTATAATTGCATAATAGGCTTTGCACTCTTCTGCATATATACTGCCAGGTAACTTAACATACTGATCCAGATGCTCCTTAGTGCGAATAATCCATTTCAAGGCCTCTTCGTAATCACCTGTCTCGTAGAGATGCTCGACAATATTAAGAGTCATGTAATACATATCGCCCCTATATACCAAATCCGTTACCTTTCCTTCCTCGGCCTTGAGAGTATTGTAAGCCAGCAGATAGTTTTTCATAGATTCTTCTTTCTGACCAAGATTCTGCTGGCAATAGGCAATGTTATTTAATAGAAAAGCCTTGTAAATGACGGGGAAATCGGGCTCCTGATCCGCTTTGGCTATCATCTCGGTAGCTATACTGATTGAACCTTCCAAGTCGAGTTTCATATGACGTATGGCTGACAATCGGTAACCTGATTCTGCATAGAGATTCCAGTCCTTGGCAGGCTCAACACACGCCTCGTATGCTTTTTTATAGTAATATTCCGCCAAATTCATCTGCCATCCTTCGTCATATGCTCTTCCTCTTACGAAGTTAGCTTTAGCCGTAGTGATAGCACCTGCCCGTTCCAAACTGTCCGCAAAAGCGAGAGTTTTCTCCAAGTCATGATTTCTTACAGTGGCCGCTATCAGACTGTCCACCTTATTTCTATCTGTATAACTCTGCTCATGATTCCCTGTACACGCGGCCAAGGTCATCAACCCAGTAAATATAATAGTATTTGTTTTCATTTCTGCCTGCAAAAATACGCCATTTTTAGTGGATTTTACCCTTGTTTTTGTATTTTTTATCCATAATTCCATATAGAATACAAAGTTTTCCAAATAACACAAGATTTAGTCCAAATACCAAACAACACTATCGGAAAAAGGCCGTATCTTTGTCGCAGTTTTCACTAACAACTATTAAAATATAATTGACGAACAAGAGTATCTCTAAATATGAGACAGAATAAAACATTAATTATAATAATGTTGTTCACGGTGATTGCAGCTTGCTTACCGTTGTCAGCTATAGGGCAAACAGATACGCTATACGTGCAGTATCGTGTCGGACAATCTGAAATTGACCTCAATTATGCAGATAACGGGCGGAAGATAGATGCTTTTGTCAATCACGTGCTTCGCCATCATGGTAACAGGAATCCCGATGAGTTGCAATTAACCATCTATGCTGGTGCCTCTCCCGAGGGTCCTGCCGAACTGAATCGCCGTTTGGGAGAGCAGCGTGGACTTTCTCTTCGCCGCGAGCTCGAGAAACGGCTCGACGGATTGGTAGGACATTATTCTATTATCAATCAGGGGGCGCGCTGGGGTGCGCTTTTTGAGGCAATCGAACGTAGTCAGGAGCCCTGGCGTTATGAAGTCCTTCTTATTCTTGGCAAACGTCCGGAAACAAACGACTGGCAGTCCGACAAGCGAGAACAGTTGTTGCATAAGCTTGACAATGGTAAGGTATGGCGCGAACTCAACAACCGCTACCTGCCCATTTTACGCAGTTCAGGTTCCGCGATTATCACCTCCGTTAAAGAACCCGTGCGCCACATGCGCGATACTATAGTGGTACGCGATACTATTATTTATCTGCCTGAACCCTGCCCACAGTTTGAGCCCCCTATCAGCCTTGATCCAGCTTTGGCCATCAAGACCAACCTGCTGTTATGGGGTGTCATAGCACCAAATATCCAGATAGAACGTTCGTTGGGTAACACAAATCACTGGAGTATCGAGGGAGAAGTGTTCTGTCCTTGGTGGACGTGGAGTCACAATGCACATGCGGAGCAGTTCTTAAATGTGGGTATCGAATTGCGCTATTGGTTGGGCAACCGAGAGAAGCATCACACGATTGACGGCTGGCATATTGGCGGCGGATTGGCAGCAGGCTACTACGATTTTGAGTGGAAACGCAGTGAGGGCTGGCAAGGTGAATACCTAAACATCTATTGTAATATTGGCTATCAGCACCGATTCGGGCGCCGCAACCAATGGCTGGTTGACGGAGGCTTGGCTCTCGGCTATATCCCCACGAAATATCGTCATTATCTGGGTAGTTCCACCTTCCCAGAAGGTTATGAGGAAAAATACGATGACCACCTAATGTGGCAAGATACCGGCTGGAAGCACATCATTGGGGCTACTCATGTGAACTTCACACTGGGTTACGTCTTTTGATGTTAAGTAATTATACTTTTTAAACTTCAGAAAGAAAGATGAAAGGTTTTCATAACATAAACGGCATTCGGGTGCTCCTATATCATGGGGTAATGCTGACATTGCTTTTGCTTGTGCTGATCATAACGGGTTGCCGCCGTGAGCTTTACCTCTATGCAGACCAGTTCAAGCAGGTCAGGCTCGACGTAGACTGGCGAGAATATCAGCAGCCCGACCCCCAGGGCATGACAGCATGGTTTTTCCCAGAGAATTACATCCACGACTCTTTCCGCCACACGACCCATGAGGTGCGTTCCACTGAATTGTATCTTGGTATGGGAAACTATACGGGCGTGGTCATTGACTATTCCCCAGAGGAGATGTCACACCAGAAGTTCATTGGTATGGAGAAGAAGGAGACCGCCAAAGTGGAGGTCGTACCCACTTCCTACCAACCCGAATCAGGAGATGAGCTTTTTGAGCCAACACTCTATCATGAACTACTGCCCATTGACAGCAGTACAGGACTTTGCACCGTTATGGATCAGCCGCAGTGGATGGCCTGTGACATCGTGAACGACATGAACATCAACACAGGTAAATATGCCGAATATATTCCCTATGATGAGCGTGATGAATATCAGCAAACCCTCGAAATGCAAGTATTCAACGCCCAGCCTAAATCAATTATCTGGAAGCTTCGTGTGTATGTCTATGTTAAAGGCATCTATTATCTCAGCAGCGTAAAAGGAAGCATCATGGGCATGGCCGACGGAAACTACCTTGCACTCGGTAGCCATTCCAACACCCCCTGCCTACATGAACTGAACGACTGGGAGAGTAAGACTATGGCCAACGAGCTTGGAATCACCTCTAACGAAGGCTATGTGGCCATTACCATCAATACGTTTGGACTCATGAATCGTGTCTATGCCGAGGATGATCTGGTACTTAACCTCCGTTTCCTGCTGCGTGACCGCGAGACGGTTGTCACATACCACTACAATGTGGGACACTTTATCGACGTCTTCGAAGATCAGTTGGTGGCTCGCATCGATTTGACGAAAGATCGCATCGAAGGACTACCCGACTTACCCTATGCTGAACCATACAATGGAGCAGGATTCGATGGCATCGTTGTTCCCTGGGAGGAAGGTGCAGAGGCCGACGTAACATTCTGACCTTTTTTGAATACAAGACTAATTCAATTTAGAATGCTATATTACCCTATTTATTAATTAAAACAATTAAACTATGAAGAGAATTTTTTTATTAGTAGCAACAGCCGCCATGTTTGCGGCATGTTCTCAAACTGAAGAGCTGGCATCCCTTGACCAAAACAAGGACGCAAGCCAAGAGACTGTAGGCTTTGATGTCTATGCACCAATTACACGTGCAGGAACAGCAGGTGAAATTACGACCGACAACCTCAAAAGTGGAAATGATGGCTTTGGTGTCTTTGGTTATTACTCTGACAATGAGCAATACAGTGTGTATCTCAAGCCAAACTTCATGTATAACCAACAAGTAAAATGGGATGGAAGCATATGGAAATACGAGCCTGCCAAATACTGGCCCAACGAGTTTGGCACAGATGCGACCAGTGAGGATGTTGACTATCTGTCGTTCTTTGCTTATGCACCCTACGTAAAGTTTGTACCCTCATCAGGTGCTGTTGATGTTTCTAATGTAACAGGTACTACTCAGGAAGAAATTGATGCTCAAATAGAATTCCTCCAGAAGAAGAACATCATCGGTACTATCCGTAATACAAGTACTGGTGATCCGATGATTAAATATGCTGTGGACTGGAATCCTGCAACATCCGTCGATCTGTTATGGGGAGTTGCCGCAGAACCTGTAAGTTATACCAGCATTAATTCACTCACAACTACAGTTGACAAAGGTAAGCCATATATTAATCTGCTGAAGATGAAAAATAACGCAAAAGTTCAATTCTTACTGTGTCACGCCTTAGCATGGTTGAATGTGCAAATTGATGCCGATTTTAACAACGAGGGAATAGACGGTGCTGTTCATGGTACAGGCAATGACTTTACCGATGGCCATACCAAAATTTGGATACGTTCTATCACTTTCGACGGATTCGCAGCACAAGGTTCACTGAACCTGAATAATGAATCCACAACCACTTTAGGTACGGGCGGCACTGTGGGCCTTGCCAAATGGATGGATATTTCTGGTGCTAATGAGTTAGAGACAGGTTCTGTCACCATTTACGATGGTCGTAAGGATGGCGGCGAAGGTGTAGAAAGTAACGAGGCTACCAGCGAAAAGCCGCATACGTTGAATCCTCAACTCATACAGACCAAACAATACACAGGCACTCCTTATGCTGTTGGTGGAACCTTAGAGGAAGGAGCCGGTCACACAGGCGTAACCACAGAACCCCAGAACTTGTTCGAATCAACAAATGCAACTGACCAGATTTATGTCATTCCCACCAGCGAGAAAGTGAATGTAACCATTGTCTATGACGTAGAAACGGCAGATGAGAATCTGGCAACCTATCTTTCCGATGGTTTAACACGCGGAAGCTCTATCCAGAACCGTATCACCAAACTTGATGTGTTCAATGCCAAATTGGAGGCTGGAAAAATGTATACGCTGAAGCTCCACCTCGGTATGACCGACGTTAAGTTTGAGGCCACAGTGAAGACATGGGAGAATGGTGGAGCAACGGACTCTAACCTCCCCTTCAATCACTAATCACATTTATACCTATACAAGAGAGGCTGCCTATTATGGGCGGGCGGCCTCTCTTTCACTTATGAATATTTAAGTCCAATAACCAAAAAGAGAAGATGAAGAGACGATACATATTATGGGTAATGGCTGCAGCACTGTTGGCAGCTTGTAACAATGATGCTGACGAGACGGAGAACGGATACGTGCCGTCGACGGAGGCCATTGTTTTCGACGCAAGCACGGATGAAGGACTGACGACACGTGCACCAGGCGAAATCAGCGACAACACCGCTCTTCAAGGGAAGAGTTTTGGTGTGTTTGCCAGCTATACCCATAACGTAAAATACGAGAATACCTCTGTATCGCCCGACTTCATGTATAACCAACAAGTAACATACGATGGATCGTGGAAGTATGCTCCCACGAAATACTGGCCTAACAACGTGGAGGAAGACAATACAACTCCACGAGAATACATTACCTTCTTTGCATACGCTCCCTACGAGGGCAACCCAGACGGTTCAAAATGCATTGCCACCTTCTCAGAGAGATACAACCTCGGCGATCCCTGGCTTGTCTATAAACTTGCACAAGATCCTTGGAGCGCCACCAATCCACAGGTAGACCTGCTCTACGGCGTAAATGCTGATAGTAACAAGCCTTGGTACGACCAACAAAAGCCAAATTATGCCAGCAAGATTAAGTTTACCTTTAGGCATGCCCTTAGTTGTATCGGCGATAAAATATCTATCCAAATGGATAATAATCTTAGCGCCAGGATTGCCGGCTACGCAACCATCACCATCAACAAGGTGATTATCAACTATACCAATCTTACCAGCAAGGCACGCCTTGTGCTTAACAGTCAAGAAACACCCGACTGGAAACAAATCGTATCTGGCGATGTCACCACTTCACGCACGCTTACCATCAACACAGACGTCGCACTGAGCACAACTTCTACTGAAATTTCTACAGGCCAAGGCCTGTTCTACATACCCCTGCAAGTGGATATCGCTCCCCAACGGGCAGACATCACTGTGGAATATACTGTTAATGCTGGCGGAGATTCTTACGCAGGTATAGCTACTGGCACCATTAACCTATCTACGGACGTTGATCAAATAGGCAAAAAACAAGCCATTGCTCTCACTCTCAATAAAGATCTCGATCTGGCTCACCTTGTCTACGATATCACCGGCGACTCTGCCACCGAACCATCCTACGTACGTAAACGCTAAAGAAGGAGGAACTGAATGATGAAGAAATATATTCTTACACTGATGATATTGCTGCTCGCAGGAGCTAATGCGGCATGGGGACAAAACGTTGTGAAAATCGGTGACACTGAATACGCAACACTGCAGGCGGCTATTAATGCTGTGACAACGAGTGAAGCGACAACCATTGAGTTTATTAGCCCAAATACTGCAGTATCAGGAGATGGCTTCCAGATTCCTGATGGGACATCAGGCAGGAACATCACCATCGACTTTAAAGGTTGTACCTATACCGTGACTGGTGGGGCTGTTGGTTCATCGGGTACTATCAATCAGTGTATGCATTTTGCCTCAGGTAACACTTTGACTCTGAAAAATGGTACAATCAATGTTGAGGAAAATCTCAGCAGCATCAAAATCATGATGCAAAACTATTGTAACCTGACCCTTGACCACATTAACATTGATTGTTCCAATGTCATTACGCAGACCTATACAGGAGCAAGCTATGGTGAATGGGAAGGTAGAACAAGACCTGTCTTTAATTTCAATGCAGGTATATCAACCATTACTAATTCCACAATTACTTTCAACAACACTGACCAGTTTGGTGTCCTGATTGATAAAGAAGGATCTGCAGGAAACCTGACCATTGGCGAAGGCACGACCATCAATGGTAACGTGACCGCATTAGGCGGCTCTGCCACGATTGAAAACGGAGCTACGATTAACGGCAATGTGTTAGTTGACAAAGTAGAGACTGACCAAGCTACAGGTACAATTACCATTAACGGTGGAACGATTACCGGAAGTGCCCAATCTAATAATGGTGATTCATCATTGATTATTAACACAAGTACAGCCGCATTCCCCAATGCAGTGGCAACAGTTTTAAATGCTACCAATACAGCAAGATGTTATGTTACAAACTTTGAGGATGCTTTCGCCACAGTCCAAGATGACGAGACCATCAAGCTGATGGCAGATGTCGCTTTGACAGATGACGTCACATTGGACAACTCATTTAATCTGGACTTCAACAACCACGCTATCAACCTGAATGGTCATACCATCAAGTTAGGACAAGGTGTAACCATCAAGACAAACAAACAGACGAGCATCTTCACGGCTGTAGATGATGATTACATCGTCACGATGGAAAATAGTGGTGATGCAAACTTCCCATACGCATACAGCGAGAAGATAAATATTAACACCGTGAACTTCACCGTAACAGTAGCTCCTATAACTTACGATGGTCTGAACCACAAGATTGGCGGTTCAAATCCAGTGAAGGTGAAAATATATGATGTTGTTAACGAAGTCGAATTGGATCCTAGTAAGTTTGAAATCAGCATGCTGCCTTATACCAGTTATGATGAAGATGACTTCCCAAATCCTGAAGAGGATGTCTATAAGTATGCCTACACCTACATCAATGCCATCACCATCGAGGGCAAGCCAGATGAAGGTTATGCAGGAAGCATCACTGTTGATTTCGTCATCAGCCCGCGTAACATTAATGACGTAACCGTCGAGGGATATAGTCAGCCATACACAGCAACGGGATATACCACTGATGACAATGAAACCACAGGAATCAAAAAGCTCGTCACACTGAAGTATAACAATATTACTTTGGTTGTTCCTACTGATTACACCATTGACGTTGCCAACAACACTTATAAGAATGCAGGAACATATCCAGAGGCCATCACCCTCACAGCCGTCGAAGGCGGAAACTTCACTGGCACACGCAAGGTAGATTTCATTATTGGAGGAGACAAGGATATTGCTACAAGTAATATCACAGCTACGGTAGTCTATAATGGTAGCACCCAAACGCCTACTGGAGCAGGTGCTACCCCAACCATCATCGTCAGGGATGGAAGTACCAATACGCTTTTGGTTCAGGATACCGATTACGAGTTGGTGGTTGTTGCCACTTATGATTACAAGGATGCACAGACATACAGTGGTGCTGTCACCATCCGTGGTATAGGCGACTACTACAACACGAAGGTTGTTGATTACATCATCACACCGAAGGACATTGCTGATTGCACCATCAATGCCAGCACACCGTTCACTGATTCAGAAATCAACCCCGCCAATGTTGTTACTGTAAAGGACGGCACAACGCCATTGGCTGTTAATACCGATTATACACTGACAGTCTCAAACGGTTATACTTACCTGAACCCACAGACTTATGCTAACGCCATCACCGTCACTGGTATGAACAACTACACAGGTACTGTGACCAAGGACTTCACCATTACAACGGATAACGGTATAAACATTGCTGACGGCAAGCTGCTCGTCACATCGAATGCCATCTATACGGGTGAAACGCAGGTGCCCAGTACCGCCACCATCACGGTGAAATACGATGGTGCAGTGTTAAGTGCAGAGCACTATGATATTACGTATGCTCCCAACGTTCTTGATGGCACAACTGAAATTGGCTATAAGGATGCACAGACCTATAGCCGTGCCATTACCATCTCCGCCAAAGGAACAGCCTACTATGGTTCTGTCACTGCTGACTATGTCATTGCGCCACGCAACATGAACCAGGTAACGGCTCAGGAAGTGAACAAGATGGCATGGACAGGAGACAACTTGACACCGATTATCAATGGAAACACTGCCGCCACGAATAATATCAACTTGGCTTACGGTAACTACAAGCTCGTAGCAAACAACACAAAGATGGACTATACGTACACCTCTGATCCGACACCCATTAAGGATCCTGGAACATATACCATCACCTTCGAGGGTCGTGGCAACTTCACAGGAACGAAGCAGTTGACCGTGCACGTACTGAAGGTCATCGACAATCCCAATGTTATTCTGGCAGAGAATATCTACATTGTGCCAAACTCTAATAGTCCTATCACACCAAGTAGTATCGTGGTGAAAGACGGAGCAAATACATTGGCTCAAGGTCCTGACTATACCATCGGTATATATACTGATGAGGCTTGCACGCACGAAGTGACCTCTATTACCACTGAAACCCTAAAGAACAGCAGTGATGAAGATGTTGCCGGACTGATCTTATATGTCAAGCTGTCGGGTAATGATGGGAACTCTTATAATAATACGAAGATTATTCCTATCTATACGGTGAGAGAGTATCTGCCAAGAGCCCTGAACTCTACGGCAACGCCGATTGACTTCCATGCTACAGGACTCAGCTCGACAGCTAACACAGTGAATGTAGCACTGGGTAACAGCGGGGGAAACAACGTCATTGCAACAAATACGACATCGCTGACCGTGCCTGCTACAGCTACTGTAACCCTTAACAACATGGATGGCGATGCAACAGCACAGGAAATCACTCTGAAGGTCACAGACATTGAGAATAATGCTTTCACTGGCTGTACCCACCTGCGTTGGATTGACGGCACGGTTCTGCCCGCCTCGTTCACCCCATCGAGTCTCGAACGTAGTGTTAGCGGGACGACGTTCTTCGGTGTTCCCAAGCAGGCGCTGGTCTATCTGCCTGGTACTACCTTCGCGGGTGAGAACTACGTCTATAACCCAGGGGATGGTAACTACTACTGTGGGAAATTCAAGATCTACGATGACCTCAGTGGTTCACAGACCTCGTTTAGCGAAACCGATGGTTATCAGTGGGCATACGAGAACATCTATGAGTTCACAGCCTACACCATCGAGAACACCCGTGCGCTGACAGCAGGCAGACACTATACCACCTGCCTACCCTACGACTTCCCTCTGCCAGCCACGCTGAAAGCCTACACGCTGAAGGGCACTAACACCGCCAATACGCTCATCGGATTTGAGGAGGTGACAGGAACGCTGACAAAGTACACGCCATACGTGCTCATCCCCTCCACCAGCGGACAACTGCTGAGTACGACCAATGCGGTGGTTCAGAAGCTCGAGGAAAGCTCGGAAAAGACGGAACTGGGACCTGCGACAGCTGGCAACTTCACTATGTACGGCACCATGCGCTACATGGACGGGACTGATGCTGCCGGCAAGTATATCATGCAGTACAATAACGGTAGTCCTACGTGGAAGGTGATAAGTGGCTCAACATCGTCATACACCACCGGTGTGTGCATCCTGCCCATGCGTGCCTATATTAGCGTAAGTGGTTCCTCTGGGGCTCGCACCTACCTCAACGCAATGTTTACAGATGCTGAAGGTAACACGACGAACATAGAACAACTACGGGTGGATGAGGAGGATGGAACAATCTACGACCTACAGGGCCGTAAACAAACCTCTCCTACTCAAAAGGGTATCTACATCATACCTAATGGTCGTAAGATAATAGTTAAATAACACTATAATCC
>Ga0310786_10010384_pt1 | contig 11706 bp, 6 predicted proteins | sample AusTroGonzalo_MG_FD_203881 | JGI IMG/M metagenome (GOLD analysis project Ga0310786, IMG submission 203881) | Bovine rumen microbial communities from tropical cattle in Woodstock, Queensland, Australia - Gonzalo_03 (v2) (version 2) | ecosystem: Host-associated > Mammals > Digestive system >... | reverse complement strand
CGCTGAGAGCCTCGGCAGTGAGGTCGATGCCGTATTTGTCGAGGGTAGCGGTGGCTTTCTTCTCTGCCTTCGGGGCTGATGCCTGCTGAGGTTTCGGGCCCGGAGCCGCATCGGGAGATGAGACAGCTGCGGCGGGCTCTTCCTTTGCCGTGCCTTTGCCGGAAATGTTACCGGCCTTGACATAGTTGCGCACGCTCTCGTGGGTGATGCCGTAGCGGCGCAACACAGGAGTCACGGTGTTGTACGACTCCTTGATTATCGCCAGCAGCAGATGCGTCATCTTCGGACTGTCGGCGTTGCACTCGATGAGTTCGGTGGAAAGGTTGCGGTAGACATCTTCGATGTCTTTCGAAACCTTCACGCTCGAAGCCTTGTCGTAGGGGATGTACTGCTGTGTGCCGATGACGCTTTCTATCTCGGCTTTTATGTTGTCGATGTTGCCTCCGAAAGTTTTGATGGTGTCAATTGCGTCGTTGTCTCCGTCCCTAAGGATGCCGAGGAAAAGGTGGTCGGTGGTGACGGTGTTGTTGCCGAGTCTTGCGGCTTCTTCTTTGGCGTATGACAGAATCTTCTGTAGTATCTTGGTGAAATCCATTATTCGTTAAGTCTTGAAGCACAAATTTAGAAAAGATGTTGCAACTTCGAAAAAGTTGACTACATTTGCAGTCCCAAACGGGTATGCTTCCTTAGCTCAGTTGGTAGAGCACGACACTCTTAATGTTGGGGTCCAGGGTTCGAGACCCTGAGGGAGCACGGGGAATACCAAAGAAGACGACCGATTCGGCCGCCTTCTTTTTTTGTGCAGGTGCTGGAGTCCTTTACAGTTCTTTACGTTTTACGTAACGACTGTATCCTTCGGGAGCGGTCCATTGCATCTTGTCTTTGGAGGAGTCCATCCTGACCTTGTAGACATCCCGATAATAATCTTCAGAGTTATCTTTAAGCGATTGTCTTCCCTGTTCGAGATATTTTTCTTTCCATGCATCAAGACTGTCCTGCATGCCTTCTGCAGCTACCAGCTTGCTGGCATCCAATTCAAAGTCTATCAAGTTCGGGTCTATGTTCATGATCAGGGAATCTCCTTTCAGCTCCCAAGTCCCTTTGCTGAAAATTGTACTCTTGAACTCTCCCGAAAAGTGCAACCATACACCCTTCTGGACATCGACTATCGTCGAAGAGAAGCTGTGGTCGCCGTTGAATTCATATTCCCGGTTTCTGTTCTCCATCGGATAAATCCAGGTTCCTGTCAACAGCCTTTTGGTCACTGCCATTCCGGTGGCGTCGAAACTGTTTATATAATCTTCCATCTCCTGGTCCGTGATACCCATCAGGAATTTGTTTTCCTCGTTCAAGTCCGTCCAACTGTCAATCGCTCTGGACAATGTATTCTGCCTGTAGGTAGCATTGTCGATATAGTAAGACACCCGCACGTCGGAAAGCTTTTCTTTAAGGAACGGTATGGCCAACTGCCTGAACAGTTCCTGGCTCATCAGGCTATGTCCCATGACCAGCTGCAGATAATCGTCATAGGGAATCGGCTCTTTCCATTCCGGATCCTCATTGATCTGCTGAAGGGTCTGCCTGTCGTAGAAGAACGACTGGACATTGTCCAGGAACTGCACGCTGCCCAGATTCTGCCAGGTATCCAGGTCGCTGTTGAAAATTTCTTCCTTGGATGTATCGAAACGGAAAGACCGGTTTTGACTCACCAGATTAAGAATTATACTCGACAGGGTGTCGGACGGCACTTTGTCCAGATGGTCCTTGTTGTCCATCGCATAATGCAGCAGTGTGTCCTTCGAGGCTTCCTGCTGCTTCCATGATTTGAGGATGTCGATAGTGTTGTCGATATCATGGATCACCATGATGGCCGTGAGCCGCTGAGCTTGCTGCTGCTTGTTGTTCGCCCTCAGCCCGTTCAGGCTGAAAGTGAGCGCCACACCGATAGCCGTACCCAGAACACTGATAAAAAACTGCGGCCACCTGCTGTTACCGTTACCCATAGTCGCAAATGTTGATAATCAGTACTTAATTCGAATTAAGTACAAATATACTCATTTGGGTACAATTCCTAACCTTTCCGTTCGAGGGCGGCGGCGACGAAGCGGACGAAGATGGGGTGCGGGTTTTCGGGGGTGCTTTTGAGTTCGGGATGGAACTGGACGCCTATGAAGAAGGGGTGGTTGGGGAGTTCGATGATTTCGACAAGGCGGCTGGCGGGGTTGACGCCACTGAGTGAGAGGCCGGCTATGGCAAGTTCCGGTTCAAAGGCTGCGTTCAGCTCATAGCGGTGCCTATGGCGCTCAGAAATCTCAGCTTTCCCGTAGATCGAAGCGGCAAGGCTGCCAGGCTTGAGTGAGCAGGGATATGCGCCGAGACGCATCGTTCCGCCCTTCATGACAGTCTTTTTCTGTTCCTCCATCAAATCGATGACAGGATAGGCAGTTTTTTCATCAACCTCAGTGCTGTTGGCATCCTTCCAGCCAAGAACATTGCGGGCATATTCGATGACAGCCATCTGCATGCCTAGGCAAATGCCGAAGAACGGGATACCATTCTCACGGGCAAAGCGAACAGCCTCGATCTTGCCCTCGATACCCCTGCTGCCGAAGCCCGGGGCCACGAGGATACCGTCCATGCGGCCCAGCTGCTCGGCTACATTGTCGGCATTAAGGAATTCGCTGTGTACGGAATGCACATGCACCTTGCAGTCATTCGCCGCACCGGCATGGATGAAAGATTCAAGGATAGACTTGTAGGCATCCTGCAACTCGACATATTTACCCACGAGGGCGATGTCGACATCTTTAGTATGATTGAACATACGCTGCAGATAGTTGTTCCACTGCGTCAAGTCAGCCTCCGGCGCTTCAAGCCCGAAATGTTTGACAATGATATCGTCCAGGCCCTGCTTGTGCATATTGACAGGCACCTGATATATGCTTTTCGCGTCAGCTGAAATTATCACATTCTGCGGAGACACGTTGCAGAACATCGCAATCTTGCGGCGCATATCGGCCGGCACCCGACGTTCACTGCGGCAAACAATGATGTCGGGACGCACACCATACTGCTGAAGCTGACGCACGGAGTGCTGCGTCGGCTTGGTCTTCAATTCCTTGGCAGCCTTCAGGTAAGGAATCAGAGTCAGATGCACCGACATGAAGTCCTCCTGCGGCAATTCCCACTGAAGCTGACGAACAGCCTCGATGAAAGGCAGCGACTCGATGTCACCAACCACGCCACCGATCTCAGTTATCACCACATCATAGCGTCCGGTCTTGCCCAAGAGCAGCATCCTGCGCTTGATCTCGTCGGTGATATGAGGAACGATCTGGACAGTCTTGCCAAGATATGCACCTTCCCTCTCCTTCTCGATGACCGTCTTGTAGATGCGGCCTGTCGTCACATTGTTGGCCTGTGACATGCTCACGTTCAGAAAACGCTCGTAGTGGCCCAGGTCAAGGTCAGTCTCTGCACCATCCTCCGTCACATAACATTCGCCGTGCTCGTAAGGGTTCAATGTACCCGGGTCGACATTGATATAAGGGTCAAACTTCTGGATAGTAACCCTCAGGCCCCTGCTCTGGAGCAGTTTTGCGGTTGATGCGGCAAGAATTCCCTTTCCGAGGGAAGACGTAACGCCGCCAGTGACGAATATGTATTTAGTTTTCATAGCCTATGTATTCAATTTGAATTCAGAAGAAGCCTTGATGCTTATGTCATCTTCCGACATCTGGCAGAACGCCTTGACAAAGGCAGTGGCCAGACGGGCGTTGGTGATAAGCGGCACGTTGAAATCCACTGCGGCACGACGAATCTTGTAGCCGTTTCCAAGCTCGGAGGCAGTGTAGTTCTTGGGAATATTGATAACCAGCTTGACGACTCTGTTCTGGATGAGATCCAAGGCTTTTGCCTGACTGAGTCCAGCCTCATCAACCTCCTCGTCCGGCCAGAGAGCACGTGTAGCCGCCACACCGTTATCTTCAAGGTAACGCCGGGAACCTGCAGTGGCATAAATCGTATAGCCGTTTGCAACCAGCTGCCTGCAGGCATCCAGAAGGTCAGCCTTCTGCAACGCGTCGCCGGAAGAAATAAGAACTGCCCCTGTAGGCACAGGATAGCCAACAGACTCCATCGCCTTGAGAAGAGCATCGTTGAAGTCATCGCCCATACAGCCAGCCTCTCCGGTCGAAGCCATGTCCACTCCCAGAACCGGATCAGCCCTCAGCAGTCTTGCGAAAGAGAACTGAGAAGCCTTGACACCGACATAGTCGAAATCGAAGTCATCTTTATGTACCGGTTTCGGATGCTCACCCAGCATGGCTTGGGTCGCAAGCTCAATCATATTCACTTTGGAAACTTTTGAGACGAAGGGGAAGCTGCGGGATGCCCTGAGGTTACACTCAATCACCTTCACGAAATTGTCCTTGGCGAGGAACTGGATATTGAAAGGACCGGTGATATGAAGTGCATCGGCAATCTTGCCGGCCACGCTCTTCAGTTTCCTCATCGTAGCCAGGTAGATTTTCTGTGCCGGGAAGACTATCGTAGCGTCACCGGAATGCACTCCGGCGAACTCAACATGTTCTGAAATGGCGTAGGCCAGTATCTTACCACCGTCCGCTACAGCATCGAACTCAATCTCCTTGCAGCGCTGCATGAACTCGCTGACCACCACAGGATGCTGCTGAGAAACCTCAACTGCCATGGACAGATAGCTGTCCATCTCCGAAGCATCATAGCACACGTGCATGGCCGCACCGCTCAGAACATACGAAGGCCTTATCAGGACAGGGAATCCCACCCGCTCTATGAACTTGTCAAGATCCTCGCGGCTGGTCAGCTCCATCCACTCCGGCTGGTCGATATCCAGAGAATCCACAATCGAAGAGAACTTGTGACGGTCCTCCGCCCTGTCGATGTCGCTCGCCGCAGTGCCGAGGATGGGGATATGATGCATATCCAGACGGACAGCCAGGTTGTTCGGAATCTGGCCTCCCACAGACACCACAGTGCCGTGAGGAGTCTCGAGGTCACAGATGTCGAGCACACGCTCCAGAGTCAGCTCCTCGAAATACAACCTGTCGCAGATATCATAGTCCGTAGATACGGTTTCAGGGTTGTAGTTTATCATCACCCCTCTCCAGCCAGCCTTGCGGATGGTCTGCAGGGCTGTAACAGAGCACCAGTCAAACTCGACAGAAGAACCGATGCGGTAAGCTCCGGAGCCGAGCACAATCACAGAACGGCCGTCCTTTTCAAATTCGACGTCGTCATAACTGCCGTTATAGGTGAGATAAAGATAATTTGTAAGGGCAGGGAATTCTGCGGCAAGGGTATCTATCTGTTTGACGCAAGGCACGATGCCCCGGGCCTTTCTCCAGGTCCTTACCTTATCTTGCATAGCCTCCGGGGCGAAACATTTCTTGTACAGGGCACGCGCTATCTGATGGTCAGAAAAGCCCTGACGCTTCGCCTGCAGCAGAAGCCTGTCTGGAATGTCCTCACATTTGTTAAATGCCATCAATTCGCTGCATGTATCAACTATGTTGCGCAGTTTATGCAGGAACCATGCATCTATCTTCGTCAGTTCATGAATCTTCTCAATGGAATATCCGGCCATCAGGGCATGCGCTATTGCGAACACCCTCGTGTCGTCCGGCTCGCTCAACGCAGCATCCAGATCTTCAGGGCAGGCAGTATTGTTCAGCACGAAGCCGTGAGCACCCTGTCCTATCATCCTCAAGCCTTTTTGCAGCGACTCCTCGAAATTGCGACCGATAGCCATCACTTCCCCCACACTCTTCATGCTTGAACCAATCTTTCTCGACACACCGTGGAACTTGCGGAGGTCCCAGCGCGGAATCTTGCAGACCACATAATCAAGAGCAGGTTCGAAGAAAGCCGGAGTGCATTTGGTGACGGCATTGGTCAGCTCGAACAGGCCGTAGCCAAGACCGAGTTTGGCCGCGATGAAAGCCAGCGGATATCCTGTAGCCTTCGAAGCAAGCGCCGACGAACGGCTAAGCCTTGCATTGACCTCTATTACGCGGTAATCATCACTGTCGGGGTCATATCCATACTGCACGTTACATTCGCCAATGATGCCGAGATGACGGACTATCTTTATGGCTGTGTCACGCAGCAGATTGATGTCGTGGTTATTCAGCGTCTGGCAAGGAGCCACGACTATACTCTCGCCCGTATGGATTCCCAGCGGGTCGAAATTCTCCATGTTGCAGACCGTGATGCAATTGTCATACTGGTCACGGACAACTTCATACTCTACCTCCTTCCAGCCCTTGAGAGATTTCTCGACCAGCACCTGAGGCGAGTAGGCGAAAGCCTTGCCTGCCTGGATGTCAAGCTCAGCCTCGTCGTTGCAGAAGCCGCTGCCAAGGCCGCCGAGGGCGTATGCGGAACGAAGAATAACAGGATAACCTATTTCACGCGCTGCCTCACGGGCCTGCGCCACGCTGTCGACGGCATGGGAACGGATTATGCTGACACCGATTTCCTCCATGCGGTGGGCAAAAGCATCCCTGTCTTCGGTATCAACTATAGCCTGAACAGGCGTGCCGAGCACGCTTACTCCATATTTTTCCAAAACGCCGCTGTGGTCGAGTGCTACTCCGCAGTTAAGAGCCGTCTGACCACCGAAGGTCAGCATGATGCCGTCCGGCCTCTCCTTCTCGATGACCTTCTCAACAAAAAACGGAGTTACAGGCAGCAGATAGACGCTGTCCGCCACACCTTCAGAAGTCTGCACAGTCGCGATGTTGGGATTGATGAGAACAGTCGCAATGCCCTCTTCAGACAAAGCCTTGAGAGCCTGGCTGCCACTGTAGTCAAATTCACCGGCCTGCCCTATCTTCAGCGCTCCGGAGCCGAGCAAAAGAACTTTGTTGAACTTTTTCATAGCATCGATACGAAGCGGTTGAACAAATACATGGTGTCCAGCGGGCCGCTGGAAGCTTCAGGGTGAAACTGTACTGAAAAGAACGGTTTGCTGCGATGCCTGATACCTTCGTTGGTGCCGTCGTTCAGATTGACGAAAAGCGGCTCCCACTCAGAAGGCAGAGTCTTCTCGTCGACAGCATAGCCGTGGTTCTGCGAGGTAATGAAGCAATTGGTACTTCCTACCATCCGGACGGGCTGGTTGTGGCCTCGATGGCCGTATCTCAGTTTGTATGTCTTCGCACCGGCCGCTTTTGCAAGCAGCTGGTTGCCCATGCAGATTCCGAAAACAGGTCTTTCTAGGTTCATGGCTGCCCTTATATGCTCCACCGTGGCTCCGCAATAATCAGGATTGCCAGGGCCGTTCGAGATGAAAAGGCCGTCATAGTCGTTTATTGCCTTGTCGGCATTGAAGTCATAGTCCCAGGGGACTCTGACGACCTCAACACCTGTCTTCAGCAGACAGCGGATGATATTGTGCTTGACCCCGCAATCCACAAGGATTATCTTCTTGCCAGCTCCCACATGATAGCGGATGACTTCCCTGCATGATGCGACAGCCACAAGATTTGCAGCATTGGGGTCTTCAATCTCCGGTAGGGCGCTGCCATCTTCCTGCACCAGTTGCCCGAGCATGGAGCCGCTCTCGCGCAACACCTGAGTCAGACGGCGGGTGTCGACTCCCCAGATTCCGGGGATGCCCTCCTTTTTAAGCCATTCGTCAAGACTCATCGCAGCGCTCCAATGGCTGTAGTCAAATGACAGGTCGGAGATTATCAACGCACGGACATGTATAGCTTCGGACTCAAATGTCGATTGGAGCCCATCCGCGTCTATTCGAGCCGCAGGAACTCCATAATTGCCAATAAGAGGATATGTGACACACAGCAACTGTCCTTCGAAGGAAGGGTCTGTCAGGGTTTCGGGATAGCCCACCATCGCAGTGGAGAAAACCGTCTCACCGTCAGCGGCGGCCCGGGCGCCGAAAGCGTAGCCCGGGAATTCCATCCCGTTCGCCAGAATCAGCTTGCATGCCTTGTAATCCGTATATTTCATCTTTTATTCAACCGTTACACTTTTTGCCAGGTTACGAGGCATATCGACGTCAAGCCCTTTCAATACTGCGATATGGTATGCAAGCATCTGAAGGGGCAGCACGCTGAGCAGCGGAGCCAGTGAAGCAAGAGTGGGCGGCACTTCAATAATGTCGCGGGCAATTCCCTTGACTTCTTCATCACCTTCAGTCACTATCGCCAGTATGCGGCCGTTGCGGGCAAGGATTTCTCTCATGTTGCTAATAATCTTCTGGTAGAGCTGATGGTGGGTTGCGAGAAACACAATCGGCATGTTTGCATCCACAAGGGCGATGGGGCCGTGCTTCATCTCGGCGGCCGGATAACCTTCTGCATGGATGTAGCTGATCTCTTTCAGTTTGAGAGCACCTTCCAGCGCCACGGGGTAATTGAATCCGCGGCCCAGATAGAGGAAGTTGCTTGCGTAAGTATAAATCTTCGCAAGGTCCTTGATGCGGTCGTTCGCCTCAAGGGTCTTTTTCATCTTGTCGGGGATGGCCGCAAGCTCGGCGATCATCTGGCAATAATACTTGTTATCGATGGTTCCCAGCTCCTTGCCGAGAGCAAGGGCAAGCATAACAAGCACAGCCACCTGGCCGGTGAAGGCCTTGGTGGATGCCACACCAAGCTCAGGACCGACATGGATGTAGATGCCAGTATCGGACTCGCGGGCGATACTGCTGCCGACCGCATTCACGATGCCGAACACGAGAGCACCAGCGTCCTTGGCCAGCTCTATCGCCGCAAGGGTATCGGCCGTCTCACCGCTCTGGCTTATCGCTATCACCACATCATCAGCCTCGATTACAGGGTCGCGGTAGCGGAATTCAGAAGCGTATTCCACCTCGACGCGACGGCGGCACAACTGCTCGATGAGCTGCTTACCGATCAGACCGGCATGCCAGCTGGTTCCGCAGGCCACAATGATTATGTTCCTGGCATTGACAAGCCTGTCATGATAATCCCTGAGAGCCGAAAGGACTATACGGTTTTCCTCTTCCTTCTCTCCGAGGATGACACGACCCCTCATACAGTCTCTGAGGCAGTCGGGCTGCTCGAATATCTCTTTCAGCATGAAATGGGGATAACCGCCCTTGCTGAGTTTTGAGATATCCATGTCGGCCTCCTGTACAGTGACATGAGCTTCCTCTCCGACCAGGGTTGTAAGAGAAATCTCTTTTCCGGGGCGTATATCCGCAATCTGGTCATCTTCGACATAGACAACCTGCCTTGTATATTCTATCATCGGGGTAGCGTCGCTGGCGATGAAAAACTCGCTGTTGTCAGTGCCGATGCCGATAACCAGCGGGCTTGCCTTGCGAGCCACAACTATATGCTCCGGATCTTCACGTTCCGTCACAGCTATCGCGTATGCTCCGTGGCATCGGCCGAGAGCCCGGCGGACGGCGTCAGTCAATATGTGTCCGTTCTTCTTGTAATAGTAATCGATGAGCTGGACTAGCACTTCTGTGTCGGTCTCGCTCTTGAACTCGTAGCCGCGTTCCAGAAGCTGCTCCTTGATGATATGATAGTTTTCAATGATGCCGTTGTGGACGATGGCGAGATTGCCGCTCATCGACACATGGGGATGGGCATTCGCCGTGCAGGGATCGCCGTGAGTCGCCCAGCGGGTATGCGCTATGCCGCATGTTCCTGTAGTGTCCTTGTCGGCAGCCAGCGCGACCAGCCTGTTCACCCTTCCTTCGGCCTTGATTACCTCGAGAGTTCCCGGGTGGCCATAAGATGAGTCGTGCTTGAGAATGCACACGCCGGCGCTGTCATATCCTCTATATTCCAGTTTTTCCAATCCCTTGATCAGTATCGGGAATGCCTGTCTGTATCCTGTGTATCCAACTATTCCACACATATTTTATTTTATTGTTTTTTCGTTTTTGCTTTTTGATCCTGTAATTCAGTGGGGTATTTCCCGTCGAAGCAGGCAAGGCACAAATCGTTGAACCGGCCAGCGGCCAGCATACCTTCCTCCGAGAGGAAAGCCAGCGAATCTGCACCTATCATCTTTTGTACTTCATTTACGGACTGATGCGCGCTGATGAGCTCATCCTGACTCTTGATGTCGACGCCATAGAAGCAAGGGTTGCGAAGCGGTGCGCTGGCGATGCGGACATGCACTTCGCTTGCACCTGCCTCACGAAGCATCCTTACGATGCGCATGGAAGTTGTGCCCCTAACTATCGAATCGTCTATCAGGACCACCCTTTTACCCTTCACCACACTTTTGACCGCCGACAGTTTCATCCGCACACCCTTGTCGCGCAGGGATTGCGACGGCTCGATGAAGGTACGTCCCACGTATTTGCTCTTGATGAGTCCCATTTCATACGGAAGTCCTCCAGCCTCGGCATAACCCATCGCTGCACTCAGACTGCTGTCGGGAACCCCGACTACGATGTCTGCATCCGCGGGAGATTCCTGATAGAGGATCCTGCCGGATTCCTTTCGGTAAGAATGCACGTTGCATCCTTCGATATCACTGTCGGGCCTTGCGAAATAAACAAATTCCATCGCGCACATCGCATGGCGCTGCTTCGTGGAGAAGAAATTGCTGCGAAGGCCGTGGCTGTCGATGGTAACGATCTCGCCAGGTTCGACATCCCTCAGGAACGTTGCGCCTATAACATCAAAGGCACAAGTCTCGCTCGCAACGACATAGCCCCCGTTATGCAGACGCCCCAGAGAAAGAGGTCTGAGACCATTACAGTCCCGGCAGGCATATATCCTGTTTGATGTCATCACTAAAAAGGCGAAAGCGCCTTCGATCTGCTTCAGCGCTTCCATTAGATTGTATATCCTTGGCTTGTTTGGCTCCGACGAGGCTTTCTTTATGAGATGAGCCAATATCTCGCTGTCAGAAGACGTCTGGAACAGACTGCCCGTGCTTTCCAGCAAGTTGCGTAGCTGCAGATAATTCACGAGGTTGCCGTTATGAGCCAGCGCAAAATCCCCGGTACCATGTCTGAAGAGGAAAGGCTGGACATTTTCGAGCCCTCCCCCTCCCGTGGTCGCATATCTCACATGACCTATCGCCATACCTCCCTTCAGCCTGGAAATCTTCGTCTCGTCAAAGACCTCATGTACAAGACCCTCTCCTTTGGTGAGGCTGAGATTGCCGGAATCATCGACGGTGACTATCCCGCATCCCTCCTGACCGCGGTGCTGCATGGAGTGCAGACCGTAATAGGTCATCTCCGCTGCTTCCGGCGACCCGTAGATCCCGAACACGCCACATTCTTCATGCAAAGATATGTCTGAGCGAATGTCCATCTCAAATCAATATGCAAATTTATGAAATCCTACGGCTCTTCCGCTCGGATCGTTCATTCCTTCGAAAGCAGCATCCCATTTCAAGGCTTCTGCCGTAGAGCATGCAACACTCGGCACACTGGGCACCGAAGCCGCTGCGGAAGCGCTTGGGAAGTGCTCTTCAAAAATGCTTCTGTAATAATATTCTTCCTTGTTGCGGGGAGGATTGACGGGGAACCTTTCGGCAGCTGATGCCATCTGACTGTCTGAAACCTGGGTTTCGACAAGGGCTTTGAGACTGTCTATCCACGAATAGCCGACTCCGTCGGAGAACTGTTCTTTCTGCCTCCAAAGCACGCTTTCGGGAAGCATGTCGGCGAAAGCCTCCCTCAATATGCGTTTTTCAATC
>Ga0310786_10010382_pt1 | contig 11709 bp, 9 predicted proteins | sample AusTroGonzalo_MG_FD_203881 | JGI IMG/M metagenome (GOLD analysis project Ga0310786, IMG submission 203881) | Bovine rumen microbial communities from tropical cattle in Woodstock, Queensland, Australia - Gonzalo_03 (v2) (version 2) | ecosystem: Host-associated > Mammals > Digestive system >... | reverse complement strand
TTCAGCTTGCATGAGCCTCATGTTCCCAACCATCTATGGCATCGCCTTGACCGACACAGGTGAAGATGCCAAATTGGGTGCGGCGGGATTGATTATGGCCATTTTGGGTGGCTCGGTGTTGCCTCCTTTGCAGGCCAGAATCATCGATGGCGGCGGACTTGGAAGCATTGCTGCGGTGAATTTGAGCTTCATTTTGCCGCTGATTTGCTTCGTCATCATCGTTCTTTACGGATGTTTTATCACCAAAACTGAAAAAGCATGAAAAGATATTGTCAGACTTTAGAGCTCGTCAACGACCCCGAACTGATTGAAAAATATTGTGAACTCCACGCCCATGTGTGGCCCGAAGTGATTGCTGGCCAGCGCGAGGTCGGCATCTTTGATATGCAGATTTATCGCTTTGAAAACCATGTCTTTATGATTTGTGATACTATTGATGATTTCGACTGGGAAAAAGACATGGCCCGACTAGCCACTTTACCCCGACAAGCCGAGTGGGAAGCCCATGTGGCTCGATGTCAAGGTGCCGACCCAAACTTGCCCTCAACAGGAAAATGGCATTTAATGGAAAGAATTTTTTGAAAATGAAAAAAAAGTCGTAGTTTTGCCGTTCGGAAAATTTAAATAGAAGCCTAAGCCCATGTATAAATTGATTATTAAATTTTGCAACTTTATATTCGGAAAACACAAAAGCAACACTCTACCAAGAAGATGGATTTTGGCAGTAGATATGATGATTGTCGTTTTCGCTTTTGTGTTGGCTATTTTCATGTTGTATTTCGAAGACATAAAAGAATCCTTGTTTGATTGGAGCCGTATTTGGTTGGTTCCTATTGTTTACCTTATTGCCTTCCTCATAAGCAGAACTTACGATGGCATGTTGCGCTATTCGGGGTTCAACGATATTAGAAAGATCTTCTATGCTTGCACTGGTGCTTTGTCTTTCCTTATCGTTAGCAAGTTGATTGTAAATCAGATATCTCCTACATTGGCCACCAATATTTATCCTCGTTACGTAACTATCATTTACCATTTCCTCATCACTATAGTGGCCATGATTATTATGCGCTTCACTATTAGACGTTTATACAACGAGGTTTACAAAAATACCGCAGATAAAATGAATACACTTATCTACGGTGCAGGCGACGGTGGTACTATGCTGATGCGCGCTATAAGCCAAGATACAAATTCAAAATTCAAAGTTAAGGCTTTTGTCGACGACGACCCAAAACGAGCAAAGTCGCAAATCAATACTATAAAAGTGTATCCTCCCGAAAAGGTCATGACGCCTGAATTCATCGAGAGATACGACATTGATGTTATGATTTTGGCTATCCCCAGTCTAAACGAGGAACGACAAAGAGAAATCATCGAACAGGGCATGGCGCTCAATCTTATCGTGAAATCCATTCCTGCTTTTGACAAATGGGTAGATGGAAAAATAGCTCCCGCTCAAATCCAAGACATTAAGATTGAAGACCTGCTTGGTCGCAAACCCATCATTTTGGGAAAAGGCAACGTGATTCGTGAAATCAACAACAAGGTGGTTTTGGTAACAGGTGCCGCTGGTTCCATCGGTAGCGAAATCTGTCGTCAGGTGATGCATTACAACCCGGCCAAACTCATTATGCTCGACCAAGCCGAATCACCGATGTATGACTTCCAATTCGAGATGAACAACACGGATGATTTCAAGGAAATGCACAACAAGATGGCTTTTGTCATCACCAATGTGAAAGATCCTATCCGAATGAGAGAGGTCTTTGAGCAATACCACCCACAAGTCGTCTATCACGCCGCTGCTTACAAACATGTACCATTCATGGAAGAGAACGCATACGAAGCCGTGTTTGTTAATGTGTTTGGTACCAAGAATATGGCCGATTTGGCCATGGAATTTGGCGTTGAAAAATTTGTCATGATTTCGACCGACAAGGCCGTGAATCCAACCAATGTTATGGGTGCCACTAAGCGTATTGCCGAGATTTATACGCAAAGCCGTAAAAGTAAAACGAAATTTATTACCACTCGTTTTGGCAACGTTTTAGGTTCCAATGGTTCTGTGGTACCGTTGTTCCGTAAACAAATCGCTCAAGGCGGACCCATTACCGTTACCGACCGTCGAATTACCCGCTTCTTTATGACTATTCCTGAAGCATGTAGTCTTGTCCTAGAAGCCAGTTCCATTGGCGAGGGTGGTGATATTTTTGTTTTTGATATGGGAGAAAAAGTCAAGATTTGGGATTTGGCAGAAAAAATGCGCAAACTCGCCCATAGACCTGAAATTGAAATCATTGAGACCGGACTTCGTCCAGGTGAGAAGCTTTATGAAGAGGTTTTGGCCAATGAAGAGAATACCATCAAGACTGACAATGAAAAGATTATGCATGCCATTGTCAGAAAATATGAGGCTTCGGATGTGGACGCCATGTTCGCCAAACTCCATGATGCTTTAGAGACCTGTGACTCAATGAAGATTGTGGCTCAAATGAAGGTCATCGTGCCCGAGTTCAAGAGCAACAACAGCATTTTCAGCCAATTGGACAAATAAGCCAATATGTACACCATACATACCGACCCTTTGCACCGCATCGCATACGCTACCGATGCGTCGGCCTATCGTGAAGTACCACAAGGTGTTGCTTTCCCCGAAAACGAACAGGATATTGTTTACTTAATTGAAACAACTCGCGAACGCAAAACCCATTTGATTCCAAGGGCGGGCGGAACTTCCATTGCTGGCCAAGTGGTGGGGAGCGGTATTGTAGTCGACATCAGTAAAAACTTCAAGAAAATACTGGAAATCAACAAGGAAGAACATTGGGCGAGAGTACAACCAGGAGTTGTCCTTGATGAACTCAACCTTGCTTTAGAGCCTTACGGTCTCTTCTTCAGCCCTGAGACTTCCACCAGCAACCGTTGCTGCATCGGCGGCATGTTTGGTAACAATTCTTGTGGTTCACACTCTTTGATTTACGGCAGCACCCGACATCATGTGATGGAAGCGCGAGGCGTGCTTTGCGACGGTAGCATCGAGGTGTTCAAAACTTACACCATTAAGGAGTTGGAAGAAAGGTTTGTAGAACAATTTTGGAAAAACGAATCCAAATCACTGATTCATAACATTTACGCTCAACTCATCCGTTGGGCCTTGGATGAAGACACCGTCCATCTGATTGAGGAAAACTACCCCGACAAAAGCCTGCGCCGCCGATCCTGCGGCTATGCCATCGACGAGGTGATAGAAGACCTGCATAATACAGCCAAACCCTTTGAGGAACGTACCATCAACCTTTGCAAAGTCTTGGCGGGCAGCGAGGGTACTTTGGCCTTCATCACCGAAATCAAAGTCGACCTTGACCCCTTGCCGCCCAAAGAAAAGATGGTGGTCTGCGCCCATTGTGATACGCTGCAAAAGAGTTTCCTTGGTAACTTGGTCGCATTGCAATTTCATCCCTCAGCCGTTGAATTGATGGATCGCAACATTCTGGAACTCAGCAAACAGAATGTCGAACAACAGAAAAACCGATTCTTTGTCCAAGGCGACCCAGCAGCCATACTCATCATCGAATTGCGCGGCGAGACCAAAGCGGAAATCGATGCCATTGCCGACCAACTGGAACAAGCCTTGATGCAAAATGACGAACATCTAGTATATGCTTGTTCAAGAGTTTATGGTTCCGAAATCAGTAAGGTCTGGAGCCTGCGTAAGGCAGGTTTGGGCTTGCTCACCGGAATGAAAGGCGATGCCAAACCCATTGGTGTCATCGAAGACACGGCTGTGGCTCCCGAAAAGTTGCCCGCTTATATGGATGACTTTGCCCGAATGTTGGATAACCTTGGCTTAAGTTGTGTCTATCATGCTCATATCAGCACGGGTGAACTGCATCTGCGTCCTATTATCAACATCAAGGAAGCTGAGGGCAAACGCAAATTCCGTGAGGTGGCCTATCAAACCGCATTGTTGGTCAAGAAATACAAAGGCTCACTCAGCGGAGAGCACGGCGATGGTAGGTTACGTGGCGAATTTATCCAATTGCTCTACGGCGATGAAGTCTATGCTTTGATGCAAGAACTCAAAAAGTGTTGGGACCCGCTGAAAATCTTCAATCTTCATAAGATTGTCGACACGTTGCCTATGGATAGCATGTTGCGGTTTGAGGTTGGGCAGAAATATGCTATTGAGATAGAACTGGGGAAGTCGGCCCTTCGACAGGCTCAGGGACCTCTGGGACCTCAGGGCTCAGGGACCTACTACAACTGGAAGGCTGCATTCGATGAATGCAAGGTGGAAGGCGCCACTGGTGCCAAAAACCAACTCCATGCTTTGATGTGTAGCATCGAACAGTGCAACGGCGCCGGTGATTGCCGCAAATCCAATTTGATTGGTGGCACGCTATGTCCAGCTTTCAAGGTAAGCGGCGACGAGACCAAAGCTACCCGTGCCAGAGCCAATGTGCTACGTGAAATCTTGACAAGAGGGTGGGGGAGCGAAGCCTTCACTGTCGCAAATTGCGTCCCGCAATTTGAAACTGACCGCGAGACGCAGTCAGCGACAATGAAAAGCATCTTGAAATCCGAGGAACTTGCCGAGGTATTAGACAGTTGTCTAGCCTGCAAAGGTTGCCGCAGCGAGTGTCCCTCCAATGTCGACATGACCCGTTTGCGTTCTGAGATTTTGCAGCAAAAATACGATATAAGCGGCATGCCTTTGCGTTCTTTTGCTGTGTCGTATATGGCCACTGTGGAGCAGTTGGGGCACATCGTATGGCCTTTTTATAACTTGTTTGCCTCTTGGAAATTCTCTTCCAACATCATCAAGCGCATCATCAATTTTACGACCGAGCGTGACATCCCAACGCTCAGCCGTGTCACCATGCGAAAAGCCGTCCAACGAGAATGCCGCAAACATAAAGGCCAAGCCACCAAAGGCAAAGTTTTCCTTTTCGCGGATGAATTTACCAATTTCCAAGAAGCCGATTTGGGTTTGACCTTTGCCAAATTGCTGCTTCGTTTAGGTTATGAAATTGAAATCCCAAAGCATGTTGAAAGTGGCCGTGCTGCCATTTCAAAAGGTAACTTGAAACTCGCCAAGAAGTTCGCATTGAAAAATGTCAACCTGCTAAAAGACAAGATTACAAAACAAATGCCTTTAGTCGGCATCGAGCCTTCGTGTATCCTCAGTTTCCGTGACGAATATCCCGATTTGGTACCAGCTGAATTGCGTCAACAAGCTCAAAAATTAGGTCGCAATGCTTTGCTTTTCGATGAATTCATCATGCGCGAAGTAGAAGCAGGGCGAATAACCTCCTCCGAGTTTAAAGCCGATGCTGTGGAAATCTGGCTTCACGGTCATTGTCATCAGAAGGCTTTGGTAGGAACCGAAAAAACGGTACAAGCTTTCAAACTGCTCTCTGGAGCCAAAGTCCATGTCATTCCCAGTGGATGCTGTGGCATGGCGGGATCTTTCGGTTATGAGAAAGAGCATTATCAGACTTCGTTGGCCATCGGTGAGATGGTGCTGTTCCCCACCATCCGAAAAGCTGTTGCTAACGCAAATGGTGTCACCCCTTGCTTGGTTTCGGCCCCCGGCACTTCTTGCCGCCAGCAGATTCTTGACGGCACAGGTATTCACGCCGCTCACCCTATAGAAATCCTTTATCGTTGGGCAAAATAATAGAGAAAATTTGTCGTTCTCTTAAAAAGCACTATTTTTGCGACATAGAACTTATAAATCATATTCCATGAAAAAGCTTTTTATTCCCATTGCAATACTTCTATTAGCCTGCATAGGTTGCAATCGTTCGAAAAGCAATCCTAACGAAGTCGATGTGGAGCTTTATACCTTGATTGACAGCATATTCATTGAAAGTGAATACGGTGATAACTATTCCTATTACACGGTAACTGCCGACTTGCCCATCACCAAAAATGACAGCTTACGAAAGAGCATCCTGCATTGGATGATGTCTGACGAAACAGAAGATTACACGGCTTTCTTTGAAAACGAAAAAGACCATTTCTTTGACGAGGAAGGTGACGAGCCTGGTTCAAGCCTCGAAAGCAACTATACCCTTTCCGAGCAGACAGACCTTTATGTGACCTACATCTCTGAAGGTTTTGTTTACACTGGTGGTGCTCATCCTATGCCCTGGTATTTTGGCACTTCATTTAGCAAGGCGGATGGTAGTATTATCGGATACGACATTTTTGAAGACCCTGAGCAACTTATGGGTTTCATTTCGGAAAATATCAGAAAACAATACTTCGAACCTAATAATACGGAAGAAGAAGAATACCTTTTCGAAGCCGACGAACCTTTCCCACTACCTTCCAACCAACCTTGGATTGAAACCGACAGCTTGGTGTTTTGTTACCAAGCTTACGAAATCGCCCCGTATTCTGCAGGCACACCTTTATGCAAAATCGCCATCAATGACCTAAAGCCCTATCTTAACGAAAAAGGGAAATCGTTATTCAATATCGAGCAATAATGGGCAACAAAACAAAGTTTGGATTGATGGATTAAAATAAACTTGTATCCGATGGAAAACCATCCGCTTGTATCGGTCATCATGCCTTGCTACAACATGGCTTCGTATATTTCCGACAGTATCAAATCTGTCATCACACAGACCTACCCTCACTGGGAACTGCTTATTGTTGACGATGCTTCCACGGATGAAACGGTTAACATAATAGAAAAACACGCCCAATCTGATACGCGGATACGGTTTGCCATCAAAAAACAGAATTCCGGCATTGCCGACACCCGAAACCAATGCATTCAAATGGCTCAAGGTCATTTTCTGGCATTTCTTGACGCAGACGACATTTGGCATCCTGAAAAATTGGAAAAACAATTGGGTTTCATGATGGAAAAAAATGTAGGGTTTACTTATTCAACCTACGATTGGATTGATGAGGACGGAAACACACTGAACAAATTCATCAATACCATAGGTAACCTGGATTATGAGACCTACCTTAGAAACACCATCATCGGTTGCTCAACAGTGATGGTGAACACAACCATCACTGGTGATGTCGTTGTTCCCAAATTCCGCACCAGCGAAGACACCGCCACATGGCTTGACATCCTTAGAAAAGGCTTTTTGGCCTATGCCATCAAAGAACCTTTGGTATCCTATAGAATCAGAAGAAAATCGGCAAGTTCAAACAAAATAAAAGCCTCCATCGACCTATGGAAAGTGTATCGTCGTCACGAAAAGCTTCCACTTTTCAAAGCTATACAATGTTTTGCTTGTTATGCTTTCAACGCTGTTAAAAAACGCTTATGAAGAACAAGTTTTATTTATATCGTAAAGCTTGGCGTTTTGATGGAGCCCCTCATGAAGAGCCGCAACTGCAAGAACAGGAATGGAAACAACTACTCAAGCAAGGTGGCTTGCTGGTAAGAAACACATATAATTTTGATTGTCAAGAAGAAACGAGTTTTTGGTATCTCATCAAAGATCAATTCGAAGGTTTTGATGAACTTTCAGGCAACACGAGGAAGAAAGTCAGACGTTCGTTGGAAAAAATAGCGTTTCGAAAAGTGGATAATGCCTTCATCAAACAAAACGGGTACTCTATACTAAAAGCATCGTTCGACGATTACTCTGTAAAAGATCGTATAACAAACTCTCGAACCTTTGAGAACTATTTAAAAGAATGCGAAGAAAAAGAGTATGATTACTGGGGCATCTTTGACAGAATAGATGATCGTTTCATTGGTTTTTTTACGGTTATGCTTTGGGGGGATTCGTGTGAATACGGATTAGTTGCCGTTTTGCCCGATTACAAACGAAAAAACACAACATACCCTTATTACGGTCTGTTCCATACGATGAACCAATATTACTTGCAGGAAAAAGGCTTTCGTTATGTGGCCGACGGTGCACGTAGTATCACAGAACACTCCAACATACAAGATTTTCTTACCGAGAAATTCCATTTTCGTAAAGCCTATTGTAAGCTTTCGGTCCATTATCAACGGGGGGTAAAGATTATGGTCAAAATGTTGTACCCATTCAGAAAAATCATATCTTTGCCGCGAATAAAGGCAATTCTCAACATGGAGGCTATGCAGCGTGGAGAAAAATAAGCACAGAATAGGGTTCTTTTTTAAGTGGTGCTTCGACCGTATCGTGGCATTCATAGGTCTTATTGTGCTTTTTCTTCCTTTGCTTGTCATTGCCATTCTTATCAAAACCGATTCGAAAGGGCCTGTGTTTTTCATGCAACAACGCATTGGAAAAGATGGCAAAATTTTCAGAATCTGTAAGTTCAGAACTATGCATCACCAATCGGAGGGCGATGTCATTACCACTGCCGACGACGCACGCATCACTCGCATGGGCCATTGGTTGCGTCACAGCAAAGTGGATTGCCTTACGGAGCTTGTTAACGTGCTGATTGGGCAGATGAGCTTCGTTGGGCCGCGTCCTGATGTGCCGGGCTATGCTGACCAGCTGCAAGGCGATGACCGCCGCATCCTTCAACTTCGCCCAGGCATTACGGGTCCGGCCAGCATCAAGTACCGCGATGAAGAAGAACTGCTCGCCAAGCAAGCCGACCCAAAAGCCTATAATGATAACGTCATTTGGCCCGACAAGGTGAAAATTAACCTTAATTATCTCGATAATTGGAGTTTCTTTGGAGATATTAAGCTGATTTTTAAAACGATTTTTTAGTCATGAACCAGCAAAACCGTATTGCAACCCTTGTAAACAGCAAATTCTATCCATGGTTGCTATTCTTTGTTTCTTTTGTCTTCGTGGCTTTATTCTCACGCTCTACCTCGTTTCTTTATATCTTCGAAGGTGCTGACCCATCCGTTTTCAAGCAAATGGGTAGGGCTGTCCTTAAAGGTAAAATCTTGTATATCGACTATTTCGACAATAAGGGTTGCCTGTTGTATTTTATTCATGCACTTGGTCTTTGGTTGGAAGGCGATTTTGCCATTATGTTGATGCAAGTTGCGTCATTAACCGTAACACTTTTTATTTGGGACAAGATGCTAGCTTTATACCGCACAGAAAAAGAAAGGGTGATTTGTTTAAGTATCGCTTTGTTTCTGCTTGTGTGTTTCTATGGTGCTGGTGACCAATCTCAAGAATGGTGTTTGCCGTTTATTTCCTATCCTTTGCTGGTGTATTTTCGGGCTTACAAGGCCAAAACAGAGATTCCACATTTGAAGTTTTTCTTTATCGGTTTGTGCTTCGGTATCATCACATTCATCCAAATCAACAATGCTTGCGCATTCTTGGGTTTCATAGCTTATATTTGGATACAATACCTTGTGAAAAAAGATTTCAAACCACTCTTTACAAGTGTTTTATGTTTCCTTTGCGGTTGGCTTATCATAGCTTTACCTTGTGTACTCTATTTCTACATTATGGCAGGTTGGCATGGCGTATATGAAATGGTTTATGGCTCGTTGCTTTCCAACTTGGAATATATGGGCAACCAATGGAAACCTAGATGGGGTTCAATCATTCCATACATTGTATTTGTACTTCCATTCCTTCTGATTCAAATCATCAATTCGCGCAAAGAAAAGGATTTAATCATTCCTTTTGTTCTTTCTTTTTGTCTGTTTCTTGGAACATTTGGAAAGTTGTGCAACCAGTTTTACCTCATGGCAATTCTACCTTTGTGCATAATAAGTATGATGACCATTCAATTTTCGGCAAGAAAAAAAACAAAACTTGTATTAATCGCATGTCTTGTTGTCAACACTGCATATTATGCCTGTAGTCCAATGCTTCATCTAATATACGACCTATTTCTTCAAAAAGAGGAAGAACTGACTATCTACAAAGACTTCCACCATTGCATTGAAAACATCTCTGAAAATGAGCGTGATTCAATTTATAATTACAACTTATTCTGGCATGGAACAAGTATGATGGAACACGAAGAACTTCTTCCTTGTAATCGGGTGTTATTCACTTCTTTAACATTTGCCTTGCCTACGCTTTGGAAAGAAGAAACAACAAAGCCTTTAAATCCTCCAAAATGGATTTTAATATCATTCGATATGCAATTCAAAAAAGAGGATATCTATTTCATTTCTGAAAACTATGATCAAATTTGTTGTTTCAACTACAATAAACAACTATTGCAAATATTCAGACATGGCAAAGGTTTTGATGTCTATTTATACCGTAGAAAGTACTGATTGAACCTCAAAAACAGTAAAAACAGGGTAAAACGCTTCCTGTGCGTTTGTGCAATCATAATGACACAAAGGCATAAAAAAACCCCGTATTATCGGGGAAATAATACGAGGCCAAAAAATTAATAACATGAAACATAAAAATTGCGCCCCCTTCAGGACTTGAACCTGAGACCCCCTGATTAACAGTCAGATGCTCTGACCAACTGAGCTAAGGAGGCTGCACAATGTCACAGAACTTGTCTGATTTGCGGCTGCAAAAATACGGCTTTTTTCAATACCGACAACAGTTTTCAGACAAAATTTTTCAAATATTTTGTATCTACTTGAAAATCAACATGGATTTTTTCTTTGTTTATTGAAGTTTACCTTCTATTTTTTCTTACCTTTGCACGAATTTCAAATCTTGAATCTTAAATCTTTGAATCCCCATGAAAAAAATACTCGGAATAGGAAGCGCACTGGTCGACATCCTGACCCAGATTCCCGATGAAAAAATCCTCAAAGAATTGAACCTGCCCAAAAGCAGCATGACTTACGTTGATGCCAAGACCTCGGTTGAAATTGGCAATAAACTGGCCTATCTCGGCAATCAGATGGCTTCAGGCGGCTCAGCGGCCAACACGATGAGTGGCTTGGCCCAACTGGGTGTTGAAGCAGGTTTTCTCAGCAAAATCGGTGAAGACGAAATCGGACGCTTCTTTGAGAAGCAGATGACCGAAAGCCATGTCAAACCCTTGATGCTGAAAAGCGAAACGCCTTCGGGTCGCGTGCAAGCTCTTGTCACCGCTGATGGCGAGCGTACTTTTGCCACTTGCCTCGGTGCAGCAGCAGAGATGTGCGCTGATGACATTAAACCCGAACTTTTTGATGGCTGGGACATCTTCTACGTGGAAGGCTACCTCGTGGCAAATCCAACAATGTTGCGCAAAGCCGTCGAAACCGCCAAGGCGCAAGGTATGACCATTGCTATCGACTTGGCCAGCTATAACGTGGTGGAAGAAAGCCGTGATTTTCTGATGGAGTTGATCAACAACTATGTTGACATCGTATTCGCTAACGAACATGAAGCTCTTGCTCTTACAGGCATGGAACCAGAAAATGCTTTACACTTTATCGCTGAACGCAGCGATATTGCCGTTGTAAAAATCGGAGCCAAAGGAGCTTACATTCAACGTGGCAATGAAATCGTCACCATCCCACCCATGAAAGCTGATGTGGTTGACACTACAGGTGCTGGTGACATGTGGGCCGCAGGATTCCTTGCTGGACTTGTCAAAGGCGAAAACTTGCAGAAATGCGGCATGATGGGTGCCATCGTGGCCAAAAACATCATTGAAGTGGTTGGAGCCAAAATGGATAGTTCACGCTGGGAGAAAATTCATGCGGCAATAGCAAATTTGTAATTAATTAGGTGGAGCAATCATTATTTTTCGTACCTTTGCGCCCACTATAGTGATTTTCGCGAAAAGTAAATATTTAATAATTAGCTAGTTAGATAAAAAATGAAGGAATTCCAAACA
>Ga0310786_10010381_pt1 | contig 11709 bp, 6 predicted proteins | sample AusTroGonzalo_MG_FD_203881 | JGI IMG/M metagenome (GOLD analysis project Ga0310786, IMG submission 203881) | Bovine rumen microbial communities from tropical cattle in Woodstock, Queensland, Australia - Gonzalo_03 (v2) (version 2) | ecosystem: Host-associated > Mammals > Digestive system >... | reverse complement strand
CTGAGGCAAACGGCGAGGCTGTTACTGAGGCAGGAGGAGAAATCGTTACTACTGCTGTACAGGTAACACAGGCCATTACAGTAACACAGGCAGTTACTGTTGCTCCCACAGAGGACAGCTACGTTGACGATACCCAGATGAGATACATCTTCTGGCTCGATATCGAGAAGGACATTGATTACAAGTTCGAGGGCAAGTTCGCAAAGATCAGCTTCAAGGTCAAGGATACAGCTGCTGAGAGAGTTTACCCGATCACAATTGATCCCGATATATCCACAGTCGGCGGAAAGAGCCTTAACAGAAGCATCAAGGTCGTTAACGGTGCTATCGGCGTAGGCAAGCAGGTAGAGGCACAGGATATCTCCAATATCGACGGTTCTGTTGTATATGCTGATAAGGTAAGTGCAAACAAGGGCGATACTATCGATTTCTATATCAGCTTCGATAACAACCCCGGTGTTGCAGCTATCATGACATGGGTATCCTACGATGCAAACGCCTTTGAATGGAAGGGAATCCAGCCCTGCGGCGAATTCGAGGCTATTGCCAAGACACGTACAATGACAGGCGGAAATAACTAAGATAAGAATTTCAGGCGGACAGAGATGTCCGCCTGTTTTTTTGCAGGGTTATTAGAAAAATTTATAAAAAGGGGTTGACAAACAAAAAATAACGTGCTATAATACAAACATACCAAACACATAGGTGATATAGTAAATACTATGAGGTGACAATATGAGCATATATTTCAGGAGACGATGTTGCCGCTGAATACAGCTTCATCCGTCCATAAACCCAACGACAAATTTTTATTTATAAGGAGTAATTATTATGAGCATCTATAAGAATATCACAGACCTCATCGGAGGCACACCCCTTCTTGAACTTACAAATATCGAGAAAAGCTACGACCTCAATGCTAAGATCGTTGCTAAGCTTGAGTATTTCAACCCTGCCGGAAGCGTTAAGGACAGAATTGCAAAGGCTATGATCGACGACGCAGAGCACAAGGGACTTCTCAAGCCCGGCAGCGTTATCATTGAGCCTACCAGCGGTAATACCGGTATCGGTCTTGCTTCTGTTGCAGCTTCAAGAGGCTACCGCCTTATAATCGCAATGCCCGAGACAATGAGCGTTGAGCGCAGAAACCTTATGAAGGCTTACGGTGCTGAGCTCGTCCTCACAGAGGGCGCAAAGGGCATGAAGGGCGCTATCGCAAAGGCTGAGGAGCTCGCTGCAGAGATCCCCAACAGCTTCATTCCTTCGCAGTTCACTAACCCTGCCAACCCTGCGATACACGAGCGCACCACAGGTGTTGAGATATGGGACGATACCGACGGAAAGGTCGATATCTTCGTTGCAGGTGTAGGTACAGGCGGTACTGTCAGCGGTACAGGTGCTTACCTCAAGTCCAAGAACCCTGATATCAAGGTAGTTGCAGTTGAGCCGAAGGGCTCTCCGGTACTCTCCGAGGGTACAGCCGGTCCTCACAAGATCCAGGGTATCGGCGCAGGATTTGTTCCTGAGACACTGAATACCGGCATCTACGACGAGGTAATCGCAGTAGGCAACGAGGAAGCTTTCGAGACCGGAAGAAATATCGCTCGCAAAGAGGGCGTTCTGGTCGGAATATCCTCCGGTGCAGCAGTATGGGCAGCTATCCAGCTTGCAAAGAGACCTGAGAACAAGGGCAAGACAATCGTTGCTCTTCTTCCTGATACAGGTGAACGTTATCTTTCAACTCCCATGTTTGAATAAGCAAAAGGCGCGGTTTATCCGCGCCTTTTTGCTTGTGCTGAGTATAATTCCCTGTATACATTGTGAATTCGCGGGCAGATATCTGTTCCGCTTATTTTTTGCTGAAAAATATTGTAATTTTATGAAAAATATGCTACAATAACTATGTATATCATTGCGTTTATGCAGATCGGAGAGAATTATGGAAAGACCTATCACTATAAGCGGCACTATGACTGCCGGGATAAACTTTGCTATGCAGCAGAACTACGTCCCCGTTTTCCGTGGACTTACAGCGGTGAACACTTCCGATGAGGTAATACCCAGTGTAAGGCTCAGGATAACCTTCGAGCCGGAGTTCGCCCGTACCTACGAGACTGTTCCGGCAGACCTCAGACCCGGTCAGCCAGTAGAATTTTCACCTGTAAATATAGTTATGAACCCGGACTATCTCTTCGGACTTACCGAGAAGATAGTCGGAAGCGTTGTTATCGAAGCTCTGCACGGCGAGGAAGTCCTCGCCTCTGAAACAAGAACGATTGAGCTGCTCGCCTACGATCAGTGGACGGGCGTGAACTTCATGCCTGAAATGGCAGCTGCTTTTGTCATGCCCAATCACCCCAGGGTAAAGGAGATAGTATCGGCCGCGAGCCTTTACCTTCAGAAGTGGACCGGCGATCCTGCGTTCACAGGCTACCAGTCCAAGAACCCGAACATTGTGAAGCAGCAGATGGGAGCAGTATATGCGGCTTTGCAGGAGGCGAACATCGCTTATACCATGCCGCCTGCAAGCTATGAGGAGGCGCAGAGGATACGCACTCCCGATGCGGTTCTCGAAGGCAAGTCCGGAACCTGTCTTGACCTTGCGGTGCTGTACTGTTCATGCCTTGAGGCTATCGGTCTCAATCCTATGCTCGTTCTGGTAAAGGGTCACGCCTTTGCGGCCTGTTGGCTGGAGAACGAGACCTTCCCGGATTCTCTCCAGTTCGATATGGCGGCGCTCACAAAGCGTATCGCCCACGGTATCGACGCGGTATGTGCGGTTGAGTGTACGGATTTCGTAGCAGGAAAGAGCGTGGATTTCAACGATGCCGAAAAACACGCGGCAGCTCATCTCAGCGATCAGTCCGAGTTCTACTTTGCGATAGATATCATCCGCACACGTTCCGGCGGTATCAGACCCATGCCATCGCGCGTAGCGGACAACGGCAGCTTCAAGGCTGTTGATTACGGCGAGAGGAAGGAGAAGGAGATAACCTCCGCTCCGGACGAACTTCAGGTCATCGGACAGGGCGCCCTCAGTGAGCGCGAAGTCACCAAGCAGGTACTTTGGGAGAGAAAGCTTCTCGACCTCAGTCTCAGGAACAGTCTCCTCAATTTCCGCCCGAACGCTATGAGCGTTCAGCTCATGACAGAGAGTCTCGGCACTCTCGAGGACGAGATGTCAAAGGGCGAGGAATTCCGCGTTATGCCTGCACCGAACGATATGGTGCTGACTGCGGCTGACAGTAAGATATACGAAATGGAAAACGACCGCGACCGTATCTCTGATATAGCCGCGACGGAGTTCAAGAGCCGCCGTCTGAGATCATATCTAAGCGAGAGCGAGCTTGACCGCATAATGAAGAAGCTCCACCGTCAGGCAAAGGTGAGCCTTGAAGAAAACGGTGTAAATACGATATATCTTGCACTGGGATTTTTGCGCTGGTATGAGACCGACAAGAGCGACAAGGCAAGATACGCGCCGCTGGTACTCATTCCGATAGATATCACCCGGAAGGTGCAGGAGAAGGCTTACTCAATCACTATCCGTGATGAGGACACACAGGTGAATATCACCATGCTCGAAATGCTCCGCCAGTTCTTCGGTATCGACATAAAGGGACTTGATCCTGTTCCGATGGATGAGAACGGAGTGAACCTCGACCTCATCTTCAGCGTTATCCGTCAGGGCGTAATGGCTCAGACACGCTGGGATATCGAGGAATACGCCTTCATCGGACAGTTCTCTTTCAATCGCTTCATCATGTGGAACGATATCCGCAACCGTGCGGACGAGCTTGCAAAGAACAAGGTCGTTGCGAGCCTTATTTCCGGCAAGACTGAATGGAGCGAGGGCAATATAGACATATCGCCGGCAGAGCTTGACAGCAATGTCTCTCCGACCGAGCTCGCAGTTCCGCTGAGTGCGGATTCATCACAGCTTGCTGCGGTATACGCTGCTTCACAGGGCAAGAGTTTCGTTCTTCACGGACCTCCCGGAAGCGGTAAGTCACAGACTATCACGAACATGATAGCAAGTGCCCTTTATCACGGTAAATCCGTGCTTTTCGTGGCTGAGAAGATGGCTGCCCTCTCGGTAGTTGAAAAGAGACTGAACAAAGTCGGTCTCGGCCCCTTCTGCCTCGAACTGCACTCCAATAAAGCCCAGAAACGTGCCGTTCTCAATCAGCTCGACGAGACACTGAACGTCGGCAGGATAAAGCATCCTCAGGAGTATAAGGCACAGGCTGAGAAAATTTCCGAAATGCGCCGTGAACTCAACGGCACTATGGAGGAGATACACAAGCAGCGCGGCTTCGGTATGTCCATGTACAATGCTGCGGTGCTCTATGAGCAGAACCGTGAGCACGGCGGAAAGTTCACTTTCACGCCCGAACAGATATCCGCTATGAGCGGGGGCTCATACTCCCAGTGGAGAGAGATACTTGAAAGCCTTGCGGCTGCCGGAAGAGAATTCGGCGATGTTACGGCAACTCCGCTGAATGCCTGCGCTCTGGACCACTGCGGTCCCGGAACAAGAGAGGAGATAGAGGGGAAACTCACCGCTCTGAAGAAGCTCCTCTCGGCAGCAGGTGAGGATACAAAGCAGCTTGCAGGTTTCTGCGGTACGGATGAACTGACCTATCCTCAGTGCAGGGCGGCGGCTGAGATACTTTCGTGCGCTTCCGGAGAGGGATATGTCCTTCCGGCAGTAGTCAGCGGCGGCGAATGGGAGATAAAGAAAGCGCCTGCCGAGCGTCTTATCGAGTGCGGCAGGGAATACAAGGCAAAGAAGGCAGAGGTGCTTGAGAAGTTCGAGCCTTCCGTGCTTGCATACGACAGCAGCGGTGCTCTTGTGAACTGGAAGACAGCTCAGAGCAAGTGGTTCATGTCTAAGTTCTTCAAGAGCAAGAAGCTCGTGAACGAGCTTGCCGCTCACGCTAAGTCTTCCGGAACGGTAACGAAGGGCAATATCGTAGACCACTACGACTCCCTCAACCGTCTCGGCGAGCTCACAAAGGAGATAAAGGAAGCACCGGCAGAGGTAACGTCCGTATTCGGAGCGCTCTGGCTCGGCGAAGAGACCGACTGGGATACCCTTGCACAGGCAGCAGCACTTTCCGGTGATATACGCGAAAAGATAACCTCCGCACCGCTTTCCGGCGAGCAGAAGCTCCGCCTTGCCGAGGCTGTGGTGAACGGCTTTGGTGAACCTTCAAGGAAGGCGGAGAGCAAGGCCATGACCGAGAAGCTGACGGCTGATTATTCCGCTCTCGATACCGCTGTGACAGAGCTCGAGCAGCGGTACGGCTTCATTCCGGAGAGACTTATTTCCGGTGAGAACTGGAGCGATTTCGGCATAGACAAATCCGAGGCGATAATCAGCGCACTTCCGCGTCTGAAGGAGTGGACAGGTATAGTTACCGTCTGCAACAGGCTTCGTGAGCTTGGCGTAGGCAACGTGGCAGACGCTTATCTTGCAGGAAGCGTTCCCACAGACGAGCTCATCAGTGCGTTCGACTGTGATCTCGGAAAGGCTCTTGTTACTGACGTTATATCCCACAGCAGCGAGCTTTCACGCTTCCAGGGAACTCTCTTCGAGGACACCATCAGACGCTTCGGCGAGACCCTCGACAAGTTCAGCAGCCTGACCATGCAGGAACTCGTGGCTGAGCTCTCATCGAAGATACCTGCCGCTGGAACAGCTGCCGGCAGCTCTGAGATAGGCATACTTCAGAAGGCGATAAAGAGCAACGGACGAATGATGTCCATACGCAAACTCTTCGACAGCATACCCAATCTTCTCAGGAGAATGTGTCCGGTAATGCTCATGAGCCCGATATCCGTGGCTCAGTACATCGACCCGGCATATCCGAAATTCGACCTCGTTATATTCGATGAGGCTTCACAGCTCCCGACCTGCGAGGCTGTCGGCGCTATCGCAAGAGGCGAGAACGTCATAGTAGTCGGCGACCCGAAACAGCTCCCGCCGACAAGCTTCTTCAGCTCCAATCAGGTGGACGAGGAGAACTACGAAAAGGAAGACCTCGAAAGCGTTCTGGACGATTGCCTTGCGCTGTCAATGCCTCAGAAACATCTGCTCTGGCATTACCGTTCGCGGCACGAGAGCCTCATAGCATACAGCAATATCAAGTATTACGATGGCAAGCTCTTCACGTTCCCGTCGCCTGACGATCAGATATCCGAGGTAAGCTGGGTACACGTTGAAGGCTACTACGACAAGGGCTCGACCAAGACCAACAAGGCTGAGGCAAAGGCTATCGTTGACGAGATATCGCGCCGACTCCGTGATCCTGAGCTGAGAAAGATGAGCATAGGCGTAGTTACATTCAGTATGCCCCAGCAGAACCTCGTTGACGATATGCTCATGGACGCTTTCCGGAATGAACCGGAGCTCGAAACATTTGCAAACGAGCAGTATGAGCCTATCCTCATCAAGAACCTTGAAAACGTACAGGGCGATGAGCGTGATGTCATCATGTTCTCTATCGGCTACGGTCCGGACAAGGAGGGCAAGGTATCGATGAACTTCGGTCCTCTCAACCGCGACGGCGGCTGGAGACGTCTCAATGTTGCGATATCACGTTCAAAGTGCCAGATGATAGTATTCTCGACCATTTCACCTGACCAGATCGACCTTTCGAGAACACGCTCGGACGGTGTTGAGGGACTTAAAGGCTTCCTCGAATTTGCCGCTAAGGGCAGGAGCGCACTTGCTGTACGCGGCGGAACATCCGCAGCAAGCAACGGCTTCGGCGAGGCGGTTGCCGCAGAACTTGAAAAGATCGGCTACAAGGCTAAGTGCAGCGTAGGCTGCTCGGACTACAAGATTGACGTTGCAGTCTGCGATCCAGACGATCCCGAGAAGTATATCCTTGCGATAAACTGCGGAAGTATGTCGTCCTATGTCAACGGAACAGCAAGCGACAGAACTCTCTCCCAGCCCTCTGTATTGAAGGGACTTGGCTGGAGCACAATGAATGTATACATCCTCGACTGGCTGGATAACCGCGAGCGCGTTATCGGCAGGATAAAGGACGAGATCGAGAAGGCTGTGAAGGCAAAGCGCGATCCCGGAAGCGTTCCGGCTGAACCGGCAAAGCCCAAGCAGGAGCTTGTTTTCGAGCAGGAGCAGCCTGTTCAGCTCAGCGACCAGTGCGATAAGTACACAAGCTTTGCAGTGAAGTCCTACGGCGTTTCCGAGAACTTCAACGATGCGAACACAGCCAAGATAGCGAAGTGCGTGAGCGATATCCTCAAGGCGGAAGCGCCTGTGAGCAGGAGCGTTCTTGCGAAGAAGGCATTTGCCTGCTGGGGCATCACAAGACCCGGTGCGGCTATGAAGAAGACACTCGATGCAGCTATTGAAAAGGCACCGCACGGTACGACCTTTATGGGCAAGGCTGAGTTCCTCTGGACTCCGGAGCAGGATCCCGAGAGCTATGACACCTGCCGTACCGTATATGCGGAAGGCGAAAAGCGCGATATCGCGGATATTCCACCTCAGGAGCTCGCAGCCGGAATAAAGCGTCTCATGGCGCGTCAGATAGCTATGCAGCGTGAGGATCTCCTCCGCGAAACAGCGCGTCTCTTCGACTATGCAAGAATGACGCCGGCTGTCGAAACGGCAGTCTCCCTCGGTATAAGAGAGGCAAAGACACGCGGCTTTATCGCTTTCGGCGAGGACGGAAAGATAACGTTTGTGGAAAAATGAACCTGTTTTGCAGGACGAATGGAGTGATAGGATATGCAGTTCAAGAAAGGACTGTGCTGGAAAGCCTGTTATGATGAGGAAAGAGAGCTTTACACGGCTCAGCGGAGCTGGCGCGGTTTTTATCAGCTCTGCGAGATAGACAGGGAGACCTATGAAAAGCTCAGTGATGATGCACCTGACGGTGAATATCCGGATAAACTCATCAGCAGGGGAAGAGTTCTGGTAGAGGCTGACGATGACTATTACACCATGCCGTATGTCAGTGTGTTCGACGAGAACTATGCGGAGCTCGCTCCGTGGTCGGACGCCATGAGAAGAGTTGAAAGAACAGAAAACACGGAGGCAAAGAATTGAAACGCTTACAGATACTCATAGGAAAGATAATCGTAAAAATGCTGAGGCTTATGCACCGGAACGCAGGAAATCTTCCGGGCATAATCCTTTGGCACATATCACGTCACAAGGCGGTCTCGATGTTCAAGGTGGACTGTCCCATAATCGCAATAACCGGCACCAACGGCAAGACCTCGGTGACGAACTGTATAGCCCAGCTCTTTGAGAAGAGCGGCAAGAACATCATCATCAACCGCGAGGGCAACAACCTCGATACCGGCATATGCTCGCTTCTGCTCCGTCACTGCGATATGAAGGGCAGGGTAAAGGCAGATATGCTGATACTCGAAACGGATGAATCACACGTTCCTGTGGTATATTCCCAGCTCAAGCTGGATACGCTCATCGTACTCGATTTCTTCCGCGACCAGCTTGACAGAAACGGTGAGATGGAGACACTTATCCAGAAGATAAACGGATTCTGCAAGACCTTTGAAGGAAATCTCATCCTCAACGGTGACGACCCGAATACCGCGCGTCTCGGAAAGGCTAATCCGGATAATAAGAATGTGAAATACTTCCACGCGGAGAAATATGCCTTTGCAACGGACAAGATATTCGAGGCTTCGGAGGGACGTTTCTGTCCATTCTGCGGAGAACCGCTGGAGTATGAATACTATCAGTATTCGCACATCGGAAAATTCCGCTGCCCCAAGTGCGGCTTCGGTGATTATGAGCCGTACATCACAGCAAGCGGCATCGACCTCGAAAAGCCGGTATTCACCGCGGACGGTCATACTTATTCGCCTAAGCTCAACAGTATCTACAACGTATACAATATGACAGCTGTTGCGGCTGCTGCGAAGCTCTACGGCATCGACCAGAAGATAACCGACAGCGTTATATCCAAGTATACCGTCAAGAACGGACGCATGGAGAACTTCATGCTCGGCGACCGCAAGGCCACTCTCAATCTTGCCAAGAACCCGGTGGGAGCGAATATGACTCTCCGTGTTATGAACGAGATGAAGGGCGAGAAGGAACTCCTCTTCGTACTCAATGACAATGTTGCAGACGGTCTCGATGTTTCGTGGATATGGGACATCAATTTCAGCATTTTTGAGCGCGTGACAAGGGTAGTGACGTCCGGTACAAGAGCTTACGATATCGCGGTGAGGATAAAGTGCTCGGGCTATGATCCGGCGAAGATAGTTGTCCGTCCCGACCTTGACGAAGCAGTGGCAGAGCTTGCCTCGACTGAGGGAAGAAAGTTCGTTATCGCCAATTACACGGCAGTTCAGCCGACAAGAGCAGCGCTGAAGCGCTATGCGGCAAAGCACGGAGGTGACAGCAATGAGAACGCTTAAAATACTGCATATGTATGCGGATATGCTCGACCTCTACGGCGACGGCGGCAACATGGAGATAATGAAGTACCGCTGCGGAAAGCGCGGAATAGAGTGCATCGTGGACAAGTATTCCATCGATTCGGAAATGCCGGATTTCTCCGCATATGACCTTATATACATCGGCGGCGGCGCTGACCTTGAACAGCAGCATATCTCCGCGGATCTTATGAAGTGCCGTGAGGGGATCGTGAAGGCTTATAAGGAGGGAACTTTCCTCTTCCTCATCTGCGGAGGATATCAGCTCATGGGAAAATACTACCGTGATGCTGACGGCAACGAGATAAAGGGACTGGGACTTTTCGATTATTACACAGTCGCACCTTCGAGCAGAAAGCTCCGCTGTATAGGCAATATCGTTATAAAGGCGGATATCGGCGGAAGGTCCGTTGATGTGGTCGGTTTCGAGAACCACGGCGGACAGACACAGGGAGTGAAAACACCGTTCGGAAAGGTGCTTTACGGCAACGGAAACTGTGCAAAGAGCAGCCATGAGGGCTACTTTGAGAAGAACGTTATCGCTACCTATCTCCACGGTCCCTGCCTGTCGAAAAATCCGGAGGTCGCGGACTATATGATAAGCTATTGCGTGAACAGGGGCGCGGCAGAGCCGGTGAAGCTCGCCGCTCTCGATGACGAGCTTGAGAAGCAGTGCCGGAAGGTAATGCTGGAAAGGCTGCTGAAAAAGTAACAGCTGTCAACAATGGTATTCTCAAGGGACGCTCTGCAAGAGAGGGCGTCCCTTTCTTGCCGTTCGTGATAACAATGCTACCGGGCGAGGTACTTATCTGACCGGATGCAACAGATAGTTGCTTGAAATCTTCCGCAGATGTGCTATAATGATAACAGAAAGAGCGTTACGCTTGATATGCAGCAGAGGTGATATATATGGAAACAAAGAACATCATACTTGATCTTCGCACAAAGCGCGGTATGTCGCAGGAGGAGCTTGCCGGAAAGGTATTCGTTACCCGTCAGGCGGTATCGCGCTGGGAGACCGGCGAAACTCTCCCCAACACCGAGACACTGAAGCTCCTTTCGGGACTTTTTGACGTTTCGATAAACACTCTTCTCGGCTCACCGAGAAAGCTTGTCTGTCAGTGCTGCGGTATGCCTCTTGAGGACGAAACTACGAGCAAAGAGCCGGACGGCTCATTCAACGAGGACTACTGCAAATGGTGCTATGCGGACGGTAATTATACCTATCACGATATGGACGACCTGATAAATGTCTGTGTTAAGCACATGGCAGAACAGGGCTTTTCCGAGGAGCAGGCACGTTCCTACATGGAGCAGACCCTTCCGGAGCTCGGCTACTGGAAACAGCACAAAGAACTCGAGGATGGCGGAAAATTCGAGGAATTCAAGGCACAGCTCATTGATGAACTCAATGCTCTGAACATAAAGGGGATGCCGAAGGTGGAGAAGCTCAACGCGCTTGTGGGAGGATATGTCAACCTTGCCTATCCGCTGCCGGGAGGCGCGGAGGTGAAGTTCCTCGATGACGGCGCGACCTATCTCGGCAATCAGCTTGAAGGCGAAAACGGACGCTGCTTCGGGGTGCTGGCAAATGCGGACTTCCTGCTTGTGAGCACATACGGCAAGGACGGAGCGGAGCCTGAGCTTCTCGTTTACAGGAAAAGATGACTTTCAGCGGACAGCTTCGGCTGTCCGTTTGTCATTATCGGCTTGCTTCCCTCATAAGATTTACAGGGAGGGGAGTCAATTGATAAAAAGCAAGATAGTCCGTGATACAGCCCTGCTGACCGCGATGCAGCTCTTTCTTGATACGACGGCACTGCTTCTGAACGTATTTATGGCGCGGAGCCTCGGTACGGAGGCGATGGGCGTTCTTACTCTAACGGGAACATTTCTCGGGCTTGCCGGGATAGTTTCCAACGGCAACGCCTATCTCTGTACGAGCCGCCTTATATCGGAGGAGCTGGGGAAGCCAGGTTCTGCGCCGGAGAGGGTGCTTTCTCACGGCATAAAACTCTGTCTGATGCTGAGCATCTGTACATCGGCAGTGATAGTGGGATTTGCCGGAGCATTCAGCCGGCGCTTTTTCGGCGGAGCTGACCTTGCCGGCTGCATAAGGCTGATGCCGGCAGCTCTCATGACCGGAGCGGCGGCAGCTTGTCTGAAGGGGTATTTCAATGCCTGCCGGAAGTCTCCGGTGACTGCGGCAGGGGATATACTCGAATTCATCGTGAGATGTACGGTCATCGTAGGGAT
>Ga0310786_10010380_pt1 | contig 11710 bp, 11 predicted proteins | sample AusTroGonzalo_MG_FD_203881 | JGI IMG/M metagenome (GOLD analysis project Ga0310786, IMG submission 203881) | Bovine rumen microbial communities from tropical cattle in Woodstock, Queensland, Australia - Gonzalo_03 (v2) (version 2) | ecosystem: Host-associated > Mammals > Digestive system >... | reverse complement strand
ATACACTTTTTCAGAGCCATCATAAATGATGATATCTTCTCCAACTTTCCCTCTTAAAACAGTTTTGAAGTGGACAAATTCGTCTCCTTCAATCTTTGCCATACCATTTTCAATTTTTCCAAAAAATCTTCTCATAGCACAATGATATACTTTTTTTGTTCCAAAGTCAACTTTTGACATAAAAAAACAATCATTCACTGATTGCTTTTTTCCTATGCTCTTACACAAACTTCAAAATTTTCATTTTCTCTTTTTGTCAAATTTGTAAGCGAAGAAATCGAAACTTCATATGCTGTCAATTCTTTTGTTTCGTTTTCGTCAAGCTTTTTCTTATATTCCCTAGATTGAACCCGACCATCAATCTCTATTTTTGTCCCAACGGGAAGATTGGCAAGATATCTCGCATTTCTTCCCCAAGCAATAAGCGGAAGATAATCACTTTTGCTTGAAATATTCCTGTTCACTGCCAAAATCACGTCCGCAATCTCTTTCCCAAACGGCGTAACCCTATGGATTGGCTGTTTGCAAATTGTGCCCGAAAGATAAATGTTGTTTGTGTTTTCTATGCTTTCAAGTTCTTCTTGCGTTATGTTTTCAATGTTTTTGGCAAATGCAAAAAGCATAAGTTTGCTTTTCCCATCAACAAGTTTGTTATGCGAGCGAAATTCCCCTTCAACCTTGATGAGTTCTCCTTCTGCAAGATTTATTTTTCTCACATCCAAAATCTTCTCTGAAATTGTCAATGGAATAAGATCGCTTGCAAGCGATAATCTTTTGACCTCCAACACACAATCCCAAAATTTTTCTCCCTCCATTTCGTGCGAGACATATGGCTTTCCCACAATTTTTCCCGCAAGCAGCACATTGTTGTTTTCTTTTTTGTTACTCATAAATTCCTCCTAAATTGGCTTTTGCACACCTTGGTTATCTATGCGATAATTGCTCTCATAAACGAGTTTTCCAATGCTCCCAACAGCGTATCCTTTTTCTTTCAAATGACTCAAAATAAGCCTTAGCCCTTCAAGCACATTGTCAGAATTGTTGTGCATCAAAATTATTGACCCATTTTTAACTTTTTTAATCACTCTATCAGCAATATTCACTGCCGAAAGTCCTTTCCAATCCAAACTGTCTGTGTCCCATTGAATCGTTTTCAGCCCTAGAGAATCCGCACTTTTAATCAAACAATCGTTGTATGATCCATACGGCGGTCTAAAAAGTTTCACTTTTTTCCCAATAATATTTTCGATCTTACCCTTGGAAATTGAAAGTTCCTCTTTTATCTCTTGTTCAGCCAAAAGGGCCATATCTGGATGAGTGTTCGAGTGAGTGCCTATTTCAATCCCTGCACTGTCTATTGCTTTCACTTTGTCTGGGTACTCATCAACCCAAAATCCCACCAAAAAGAAAGTCGCGTTGACATCATACTCTTTCAAAATGCTGATGATTCCTTCGGTTTTGTCCGCACCCCACGCTGCATCAAAACTTATTGCAACTCTCTTCTCTTCCGTTTCAACCGAATAAATTGGAAGGAGTCTGTCTGTTTTGCCAAAGAAAACGCTTGCAAGAGTTGTCCCGTTCGTGCTTATCGCAAGGATTGCAACAGTGACAATCATAAGCAAAAAGATTTTTATATGTTTTGACTTGATAACCCAAAAATGCATCCGAGCCTCGCTTCTATGATAAATTATTGAATCAATTTCTCAAATGCTAAATCCTGCCTGCTTTAGTCTAGTTTTGCACACTTTTGTCGAAATTCTCTTCATTAACAAAATATATTAAATTGAAACAAAATTATGACAAAAATTGTTATTGACATAAAAAAATCATTGTGTTAAAATTTAACTGTAATGAGGTAACTGTATGGATAAAAAACTTGAAAAGTTAATAGAAAACACTATAAAAGAATGTGAAAATAATGGAATCAACCCAGCAATTATAGCTGCGAAAAATGATGACACCAACACTTTAATATATCTCTACAAGAAATATTTTTACTTTTTCAAAAGGGCTGACAAAGACGGCAACAATATTGCACACATAGCCGTTGAAAAAAACGATATTCAATTGTTGTGCTTTGTTGTTAACAACATCCCAGAAATTTTATATTCCTTTAACAACAATCAATATTCCCCAATCGACCTAATATGCAAATACAACAAACCAGCACCTCTTAACCTATTGTCAATGCATAATATCAACATTCACGATGCATTGCTGATAAAAAGAACTGATCACGAAAACAACATTGCTCACATAGCAATTTTGAACAATGATATCGAACTTTTGAAAAAAGTAGAAAAAATTGCACCTGAAGTTTTCAAAATGAAAAACGATTACAACCTTTCACCAATAGAACTCGCTTGGCAAAAAGAAAACAAAAAAGCATTCAGGATTGCATCAAAACATTCAAAACTTGCTGATCTTCAAAACATCTTGATTTATGCCCCTGAATATTTTCTATGCCTTTCAACATCGCTTTTTAGAGATGAGAGAAAAAATGATTTACAAAAACTCAAAAGCACAGTTGTGGCGACAATCCAATACGGTGTCAATGAGAATCCAACCCCAGAAAACATCAAAAAGGCACAAGCACTTATTGAGAAAATGAACAGCAAAATTGATTATGAAAGGGCAAAAATCGCTAACAAAGAAAAACAACTTGTCAAGAAAAACGAGAAGGCAAAACTTAAAAGAAAAATCAATAAATTTATTGAAAAATAAGAAAAAAAACTCACAATTTAACAAAAAAAACACATTAATTGGCTTTAATGTGCTTTTTTTTGTTAAATTTTTGATAAATAAACTCCCAAGAATTTTCGCTTTATCACTTCGTCACCACTGGCAAGTCTGTCTCTTTCTTTGAGCTTCTTTGTGTCCATAGTGAGAATCTTTAAACCAAAGTCAACCGCAATAGAAATATCATCTTCATCTGCATAAGCAAACACAACAAACTTTGATTTTGAATCAAGTCCAATGTATTTGAGACCTTTCCTATATCTTGGCGAAATCGCAAATTCTTTCAAATTTACTTTCTTAACAAGACCGGCATTTGTCACAACAACGACATATCCCGTTTCGCCCACGATTCCAGCAAAGGTGACTTCATCTTTTTCATCAAGGTTTATTCCCTTAACTCCTCCCGAGATTCGGCCCTGCACTGGGATTTCGTCAATTGCAAACTTGAGTGACATTCCAAGTTTTGAAAGCATCAAAACTTTTTTATCTTTCTCCTCATACACAACCGAAATGACTTCATCTTTCTCCCCAAGTTTAACAACTTGATAATATGCTTTGGAAATCACAAGCTCGTCAATTTTTGTTCTCTTTGCCATTCCTTCTTTTGTGAAGAATAAAACATTTTTCCCTTTTTCAATTAGTTTTATTGCCACTGGCGCTTCGTCTTTGGCTTCAGGTAAAATTTTGTTAAGTGATAGCCCTCCATCACGCAGTTTGCATTCTTTTATCGCATCAACATTGATTTTTATTGCGTTTCCTTTGTTTGTAAAGATCAAAATATCATCTTTTGTTTTGCATTCCAAAATTGTTGAATGAACATCGCATAATGTTGAACCATCTGAAAGATTTTTGTTCGACATTGAATAATTCTTTGCTGTCACCTTTTTGATTGTTCCACCCACAGAAAGCACAAGCATATATTTTTGAACCGAGATCGGCTCGTCCTTCAGTTCTTTCAAATCAATTTTTGCATCTTTTGAAATTGCGCTTCTTCTCTTTGAAACAAATTTTTTCTTGATTTCAAGGATCTCTCTCTTGACAACAGAGAATTGTCTTGCTTTTGATGCCAAGATTTTTTCAAACTCTGCAATTTTGTCGTTAAGTTCTCTTAGTTCTTGTTCAAGCTTTTCTTTTTCAAGGTTAACAAGTCGTGCAAGTCTCATATCCAAAATCGCTTGTGTTTGTTTCTCGCTAAGTCCAAATTTTTCCTTCAATCTCTGTTTTGCCTCAGAAACAGTTTGAGAGGTCTTTATGATTTTAATAACCGCATCAATGTTTCTTATTGCAATCAAAAGTCCTTCAACGATATGTGCTCTTGCTTTTGCTTCATCGAGTTCAAACTTTGTTCTTCTTGCAATAACTTCCCTTTGATATTCCACATAGTAAGAAATTATGTCCATCAGTCCAAGAAGCTTTGGTTTCCCGCCAGCAATTGCAACCATATTGATTCCAAATTGAATTTCAAGGTTTGTGCTCTTAAATAGGTAGGAAAGCACTTTGCTTGGGTTCGCTTCTTTTTTTAGTTTTATAAGTGCCCTCATTCCATTTCTGTCTGACTCATCAGAAATTTCACTTATGCAAGAAAGTTTGTCTTTGTTTGTCTCTTTGAGTTCTGCAATTTTCTGCAAAAGTGCCGCTTTGTTCACTTGATATGGAATTTCCGTTATAACAAGGGTCGATTTGTCACCATTTTTTTCAATGCTAACTTTTGCCCTTATTGTTATCTTTCCCTTTCCCGTTTCATAAGCAGATTTGAGCCCATCTCCAGCGATGATCTCTCCGCCCGTTGGAAAATCTGGTCCCTTTATAATTTTCATCATCTCGTCAAGCGAGATCTTTGGATTGTCAATGTAAGCAACAACGCCATCTATTACCTCCGCCAAATTGTGTGGAGGAATGTTTGTTGCAACACCAACAGCAATTCCGTAAGCACCATTGACTAGTAGGTTCGGAAATCTTCCAGGCAAAATGTCTGGTTCTTTGAGTGTGTCGTCAAAGTTGAGGCTCCAACGAACAGTGTTCTTGTCCAAATCTCTGAGAAGTTCAAGTGCAAGTGGTGCCATTCTTGCCTCAGTATAACGATAAGCCGCCGCGCCATCACCATCAATTGAACCGAAATTTCCGTGTCCACAAACAAGTGGTTCTCTCAAAATGAAATCTTGTGCCATACGAACCATAGCATCGTAAACAGAGGAGTCACCGTGTGGATGATACTTTCCAAGACAATCACCAACAATCTTTGCAGATTTTGTGAAGGGTTTGTCCGGATTGAGTCCAAGTTCATTCATAGAAAAAAGTATTCTTCTTTGAACTGGCTTAAGTCCATCTTCAACTCTTGGAAGAGCTCTGTCAAGCACAACATGTTCGGTGTAAGGAATCATTGAATCATGCAAAACATCTTCAAGTGATTTGTAAACTATTTCATCATTTTCTCTTATTGTGTCGTTATTCTGTTTCACACTTTTCTCCTTTAATCAACGTATTTTTTCATAAACATATCTTCTCTGTCAAAGTTGGCATGTTTTGAAATGTAATCCTTTCTCGCTTCAATGTCGTCCCCCATAAGAGTGGTTATCATTTTGTCTGCTTCTGCAGCATCTTCAATCGTGACTTGAACAAGCGTTCTCTTGTCTGGATCCATTGTCGTTTCCCAAAGTTGCGAAGGGTCCATCTCCCCAAGCCCTTTGTATCTTTGAAGCATATATCCTTTTCCAGCCCTCTCTATTGCTTCAGGAAGTTCTGCATCTGAATAAACATATTCTGTGTAGCCACTTGACTTATACACTTTATATAATGGTGGAAGCCCAATAAACACGTGACCTTCTGTGATTAGATTTTTCATATATCTAAAGAAGAACGTCAAAAGAATCGCTCTGATATGTGCACCGTCTTGATCAGCATCGGAAAGAATGACAACCTTGTTATATCTCAAGTTGTCAATATTGAAATCTTCCCCGATTCCCGTTTCAAGAGCAGAAATAATTGTTCTAATTTCCTCGTTTGCAAGAACTTGGTCAATCCTCTTCTTCTCCGCGTTAAGTGGTTTGCCTCGAAGTGGCAAAATGGCTTGGAAAGTTCTATCCCTTCCTTGTTTTGCACTGCCTCCGGCAGAATCTCCTTCCACGATAAAGAGTTCACTTTTCTCTTTGTTTCTTGAACTTGAAGAAGCAAGTTTTCCCACGAGATTAAAGTTATTTGCAGAATTTTGAGCACGAGAAAGTTCCTTCGCACGCTTTGTCGCTTCTCTTGTTTTTGCCGCGCCTTTTGCTTTTGAAATGACAGCTTCAGCCATAGAATTCATTTTCTTGTCAGCAAGAATATCTTGCAACTTCTTCACCGTCAAAGCTTGAACTTTTGTTTTTGCCCAAGGATTGCCAAGTTTCGTCTTTGTCTGTCCTTCAAATTGAACATCTTGCATCTTTACACTAATTATGACAGTTATTCCTTCTCTGAAATCGTCACCAAGGAAGTTCGCATCTTTGTCTTTCAAATAGCCATTTGATCTTGCATAATCATTAAAAACTCTCGTGAAAGCACTTCTAAATCCCTCTTCGTGTGTTCCACCTTCTGTTGTTGGAATGTTGTTCACATAGGAAAAAGCATTTTCCGTGTAACTGTCAGTGTAAATGAATGCAACTTCCAAATTGAAGTTTTCATCTTCTGCTTCAAAATAAACAGGGTTTTTGAAAAGTTTTTCTTTCCCTTCCACCATATAACTAACAAAATCAGCAATCCCACCTTCAAAATGAAACAATGATTGCTCGTTTGTTCTTTTGTCAATGATTTGAATTCGAAGCCCTTTGTTTAAATATGCGAGTTCTCTTGCCTTTTTTATTATTGTTTCATAGCTGAAACTCTGCTCTCCAAAAACTCTGTCGTCGGGTAAAAATGTCACCTTCGTTCCAGTGTCCTTGCAAGTTCCAACAACCTCAAGGTCTGTCACTGCAACTCCACTTTTGATTTTCCCTTTTGAATCCACATTTGATTCAAATCTCATTCTGTGAATCTTGCCATCACGATGAACGCTAACTTCACACCACCTTGAAAGAGCATTTGTGACAGATGCGCCAACACCGTGAAGTCCGCCAGAATATTTATAATTTTCATTGTTGAATTTTCCACCAGCGTGAAGAGTTGTGTAAACGACTTCAACACCACTTTTTTTGAGAGTTGGATGTTTGTCAACCGGGATTCCTCTTCCATTATCTTCAACCGTTGCACTTCCGTCTTTGTTCAATGTTATGACGATTGTGTCACCATATCCGCAAGCAATTTCGTCAATTGAGTTGTCAACTATTTCCCATAAGAGATGGTGAAAACCCTTTGGTCCTGTCGTTCCAATATACATTCCTGGTCTAAGCCTTACTGCATCAAGGCCTTCAAGCACAACAATATCTTTTGAATCATAATTCTTTTTCGCCACGATAAAATCTCCTAGTTATCACAATATACAGAAATAGTATATCACAACAAAAAGAAAATTACAAAATATTTGAAAAGCTTTGTTTGCTGAATTTTTATTCGACATTTTGCATAATTATGCGAAAATAATTATAGATATAAATTATCGTTTTTTTGCGTAAAATACCTAAAAGGAGTTTTTTATGAAAACCATTGTGCTAACTGGAGGTGGAACCGCAGGACACATTTATCCAGCCCTCAGTCTTGTTCCCGATCTCAAACAAGATTTCAAAATTCACTATATTGGAACAAATTCAATCGAAAAGGAATTGTTGGAAAAACATAAAGACATCACTTTCCACGAGATTTCAGCAGTCAAATTGCAAAGAAAATTGACATTGAAAAATCTTCTCATACCTTTCAAATTGATGAAGTCCATTTGCGAAGCAAAAAAAACATTGAAAGCAATAAAGCCTAACGTCATCTTTTCAAAAGGAGGGTATGTTTCACTTCCCGTCGTTTATGCAGCAAAGAAGCTCAAAATTCCAATCGTTAGTCACGAATCAGATTTGTCAATGGGCCTTGCAAACAAACTCACCTTAAAAAAGTGTGATGTTATGTGCACAAGTTTTCCCTCAACGATGAAGGATAACAAAAAATGCATCTACACAGGGCAACCGATAAGAAAAGAGGTTTTAACAGGCGACCCTTCCAGCATAAAAACGAGATTTAAAACCAACAAGCCGATATTATTAATCATCGGTGGGAGCCAGGGTGCAAAATTCATCAACGAGGTCGTTTGGGCAAATGTTGATTCACTGACAAAAGATTTCAATATCATACATTGTGTTGGAAAGGGAAACACAAATCACAAAATAAAAAATGAAAGTTACATTCAAGAAGAATATGTGCACAACATTGGTGATTATTATGCTGCCACTTCTTTTGCAATTTCAAGAGCAGGGTGCGGAGTGATAAGTGAACTTAAAGCGAAAAACATTCCTTCACTTTTGATACCCCTTTCAAAAAAAAGTTCAAGAGGCGACCAAATTGAAAACGCAAAACTTTTTTGCTCTTTGGGTTATACAGAAATGATGGAAGAAGAAGATTATTCCAAACAATATTTTTTAAAATTGATATCAAAATTGGTTAAAAATCAAAAAAAATACGCTGAAAATATGAAAAAAGATAAAAAAAGACTCGCAAATGACAAAATTATTGAAATAATAAAAAAACTAGCTAAGTAATTTTGACAAGTCAGGAACACCGTATCCTTCCAGATTTCGATTAAAAACTATTGGCTTGCAAGTTGACAAAAGCAAACTTTTGATTTGACCAGGAGAAAGCAAATTGTCTTTCTCTTTTATTAGTGCACAAATCCCCGCCACCATCGGCGTCGCAACCGAGGTGCCTGAAAGTCTTACATAATTTTTGTCTTTGCCACAAGACATAATATCAACAGCAGGAGCGACAACATCTGGTTTGAAATATCTATAGCACGGCCCCCTCGAAGAAAAACTTGCAATTTCAAAAAGATTTGGGGCAAACTCTTCTTCATTCAATCTGTTGTCATCAAATCCGCCAACAGTAATAATCTTTCTTGACACCCCAGGACTTTTTATCGTTTGATATTCCGGCCCACTGTTTCCCGCAGCCGCAACAACCACAAGCCCACTATCCCACAGTTTTTCCGCTCCAAGCATAATTGGATCGTTTGTTCCTATTGGATCACTTCCAAAACTCATACAAACTATGCCAATGTTATATTTTTCTTTGTTTTCAAAAATCCATTGCATCGCTTCCAGAATTTTTGTTGAACTTGCCTCTCCATTTTTGTCAAGTGCTTTAAGCGAAATAATTTTTGCTTTGGGCGCCACTCCAGCAAATCTTCCCCCACTTAAAATCCCGCTTCCCGCACATACCCCTGCAACGAAGGTTCCGTGTCCGTTGTCATCATAGCATTCACCTTTCTCTCCGACAAAATCTCCAAAATGCAAGATTCTGTCTTCACATAAAAGAAAATCACAGTGGGGACAAATGCCGGTGTCAATAAAACAAACAGTTTGCCCTTCTCCTTGACAATTCGATGGAATGTTAAGCACTTTTTTTGCAACATTCATCATCGCAAAGACATTTGAAACCGATGAAATGTAAACAATACTGTCACTTTTTGACATTGACGACAACTGCCTTTTTGAAAGTTTTGCCGAAAAAGAATTTATGAATGGAAATTTTTCATTTATATTCAACCCTAGTTTTTTTATGTAGGATTCATAACTTTTTGAATCTTTTGTCCTGACAAGACAGTCAAATGTTTTATCGCTGTCCAAAAGTGCAATTATATTTCTCAAATTTTTATCTATTTTTTCTGTGTTCACTTTATTTTTTCGAGCATATTGATCATATTGTTATAAGTTTCTTGTGAAATAAAAGGTTTTAATCTTTCAACATTTTCTTGAAGTTCAACAAAATTGAAAGCTCCCTTGTCCTTTTGCTTTTTCACTTCGTTATATAGTTTTTCCGTAAGTTCGTCATAATTCATATCTTTCAGTTCATCATAAGTGTTTTGTAGATTTTCTTCTTGATCTGGTTTCACTTTTTCTTCCCTACAGAAATCCGAAAAACTTTTACTCATTGTTCCTCCTAAATTAATATATGCAGGAAAGATTTGTATTCTACACAAAAAAATGGTTCAATACATATATATTACTATGCAAGATTTGAACGAATTTCTCTACAACAAACCGTTATACCCAGAAACAAAGCAAAACGAAGACAAGAAAGAAGAAAAACCACTTGAGCAGAAAACTCTTTTTTCTTCGCTTTTGGGAGAAAACATCAACGGGCAAAACCTCCTGCCATTGTTGCTTGGAATGAAAGGTGGAAATCCAATTGAAATGCTTTCAAAAAGTTTTGGCGACAATCCCCTTTTCAAAATTTTTCCATCTCTTGAAAGCAACAAAAAAGAGAGCCGAGGCTCTCAAAAATTTCCAAGGGATGAATATTTTAATTGTTGACAATTTGTCCTTCTGAGAAATATATTTTTCTCTTCGCAAACAAATCTGCAATATCTTCACTTGTTGTGGCAACAATAAGTGTTGTTTTTTTGCTCTTAAGTCCTTTCACAAGATCGACAATCATATCAATATAAAACTCTGAAAGATAATCAAATATGTTGTCAATCATAAGAAGGTCAAGCTCTCTGAAAGACAATCGAATGAATGAAAGAATATACTTTTCTTCCACGCTCAAAGAGCCAACTTTTTGATCCTTTATCTTTTCAAGGTTAAAATCAATGACCTTTTGATTTATCATTGCCTCCATTTCAACAGGTGGAATTTTTCTTTCGGAAAGTACATATTTCAAATTTTCATACACTGTTTTGTTTTCGAAAAAAGCAGGAGTCGCTGGAATATACCCAGCGCTTAAATCCGTTCTATAGTTTATCTTTTTCAAGTTTCTGTCATTGATATACACTGCCCCACTTGTTGGCTCTTCAACTTTTGCAAGAACACGCAAAAGGCTCGTCTTTCCGCTTTCGTCTTGACCAATAAGCGCAACACTCTCACCATCTTCAATATCAAAAGAAATATTGTTCAATGCTGAAAATTCTTTTGAATATTTTAAACTCAAGTTTTTTACACTAAGCATAATTCTTCTCCTAACGATTTCATTATACATTAAAAATAAAAAAAATAAAAGCATTTTTTCAATTTGACAGAAAGAATATAAAATAAATTTATTTCATAAAATGCAATATGAAGATTTTTGCCAGCAAAATTTCACATATACTTTCAACCGTTATCTTTTCGATTATGCTTGTTATGCTCTCTTGCATTTACTCTTTTTCAACCCTGCAAGCATCTGAAACGTTTGTTGTTTCCTCTCCCTCTTTGAAAATGTTTTTCATTTATTCAACAAAATCTCAACTTGGATCTTCGGCAAAATCCCTTGCAGAATATCAAATGGCAAGAAACGGTGCCGGATATATTTGGAAAAATGAAAACTATTATTATGTCATATCCTCCGCCTATGAAAACAAAAATGACGCGGAACTTGTGAGTGCAAAACTCAAAAGTGATGGAGAAGAAAACGAAATTTTTGAAATATCACTTAAATCAATCAATTTCATATGCCCAATATCTTCCCCCGAGGCAAAAAGCACTCTTGGCGCAGGGCTAAATCTTTTTGTCTCAACATATCGTTCACTGTTTGACATCTCTGTATGTCTTGACACAAAAATATATGATGAAACAAACGCGTTCCTCGAAATCAACAGAACATATGCAAAAGCGGACGAAGTGATGAAAAACTTTCACATAGTTTTTGGAGAATGCGAAGAAAAGCAAATAAAATCACTTGAAAATGCAATTTTAGATTTGAACGAAAGTATTGGTTTTCTTGCTGAAAATCAAAAAATAAACGAAAAACAAACACTTATTTCACAAATTCGCTATCATTATGTGCAAATTATTGAAATTTTCAACTCTTTTTTAACAAACTTCTAAAGTAAGATGAAAGCATCCCATTGTCACCTCGTGATGACATAAATTGAACAGCATAATCCCCA
>Ga0310786_10010379_pt1 | contig 11710 bp, 9 predicted proteins | sample AusTroGonzalo_MG_FD_203881 | JGI IMG/M metagenome (GOLD analysis project Ga0310786, IMG submission 203881) | Bovine rumen microbial communities from tropical cattle in Woodstock, Queensland, Australia - Gonzalo_03 (v2) (version 2) | ecosystem: Host-associated > Mammals > Digestive system >... | reverse complement strand
TGTCGGGCAGCACAAGGTCGGCGTTGTAGTGGATGTAATGTGTGTTGTACGACCAAGCGTCCCCACGCACGCTGACGTGGTGTGCCGCCGAGTCGACGATGGTGCAGAGCAGCGTGTCGCCCTGCGGGGTGACGGCCTGGAAATCGTAACTCGACTGTGCATGTGAGGTGAAGCACATTAAGCCCAAGGCGAGGACGGCGAGGAATTTGGTAATACTGTGTTTCATATTGGATATGTTTAAAATGTCTTGGTTTGTTTATTTGTCGATGTTGTGGTAATTGTGCCAAAAGACTGCATGTATCTCGGTTGTGTCGTGGATATGGAAGATGGAGAATGTCTTGGTGTCGCAGGAGATGGCGAGGATTTCGGCGTCGGGGGAATCGCCGAAGGCGACTTGTGAGTAATCGTGACGGTTGACCAGACGGGAGAAGACGGCACGGGGGTCGATGCCTTTCATTTCTTCGACCATGTTGGAGATGGCGAAGTCGGAACAGAGTGCCTGCCAAGCGCTGTCGGTGGTGGCTTCGAGGAGGGTGACGTCGAGGGTGATGGTGTCGTTTACGTGGTAGTTGTGGATGTAGCTGGCGGCGATGCCGTCGGCATGCTCGTAATGGCGGTAGAGGTCACTGACACGACGCATGGGCAGCACGTGCCGCCACACGACAACGCCAACCGCCGTTGCGACGGCCAACGTCAAAAGGATTGTTGTAATAGGTCGTTTCATATCTTTGCAAGTATTTGGGTTGTTCTATCACAGGCCTCTGCGGTACAGCACTGTAGGTCGCCTTCGACGAATGTGTCGGTGTTTTGTGGGACGAGGAGTGCCACCGCTGTCACCGTCACCGCAACGGCCAGTACGGCGGCGCCGATGAGGGTGCGCGTGGCCCGCTGGCGGCGCTCGCGGCGGTGGCACCATTCGGCAAGGCCTTCGGTCATCGCCCGCATCTCTGTCTTATAGTCTTGTTGCATGGTTTCTCAGTTTGTTCATGATTCTGTTCACGCGTTGGTAGACGGCATTGTTTTCTATCTTTAGCTCGGCGGCAATCTCCTCGGCCGAGTAGCCGTCGAGGCGCATACGCATCAGGCGTTGCTCGTCGGGGGTGAGGGCGACGAAGAGGTCGTCGATGCGCTCGGCGAAATCCCGGCTGTCGGATGGGTCGGACAAGTCAGACAGGTCGGACAGGTCAGACAGGTCAGACTTGTCGGAGAGCGGGTTGTCTCTCTCCCGTCGGTAGAGGTCGACGAGGACGCTGCGCGTCACCCTCCGCACCCATACGCGTTGCTGCCATTCCGTGCGGCTGGTCATGGTGTCGAATTTAAGCCAGAGCATAATCCACACCTCCTGTACCATATCTTCGCAGCGGGGTATGTCGCCATGGGCATAGTCGTAGCAGACGCGCCACACCGTCTTCTGGTGTCGCCGCATAAAGGACTTGTAATCCTCGTATCGCTGCCTGCTATGTTGCTCCATCTATAATATAAGACGTAATTTTTGCCCCAAATCTTACTCAAGGGCACAAAAAAAATGAAGAAAAAATGCTTTTTCTTCATTTTTTTATATCCTGTCAGCATCACAGGTAATAGGGTAGATTCCTTATTCTATCAGCTTGAAGTCTCTGGTGGGGTGTTTGCACCAAGGGCAGACGAAGTCGTCGGGCAACTCGTCGCCTTCGTAGACGTAGCCGCAGACCTCGCAGACCCACTTTTTCTTATTTGAGGGTTCAAGGGTTTGAGGGGTCGAGGGTTTGGGTTTGATGTGCTGCTGGTAGTAGGCGTAGGTGATGCTTGGACTGTCGGTGAGCACCTTGGCCTCCATAGGCATGGCGATGAACATGGTGTGGGTGCCGAGGTCGATGCTCTTGGTGACCACACAGCTAATGACGCTGTTAATATACTTGGGCAGGTAGCGCAGGCCGTTGTCGGTGCGCAGCTCCACCTCGCACTCGGCGAACTTGTCGACCGTCTTGCCGCTCTGGAAGCCGAAGTGCTGGAAGGGCTTCATGGTGGCCTCCTCGCTGAGGGGGCAGAGGTTGAACTTCAGCGTCCGCAGAATCATGTCGTGCGTGAGGTTCTGCTTGTTGACACATATCATCAGCTGCAGCGGGTCGCTGGTGACTTGCTGCGCCACATTGATGATGCAGGCGTTGTCTTTCTCGCCCTGGCGGGCCACGAGTACAAAGAGTCCGTAGCTGATATTGAAGATGGCTTTGTTGTCAATCATGGTTGTCGCTTTTTTTAAAAGTCCTTAAGGACCTAAAGTGTTGCCACCAACTGGTCAGCCAGGGCAGTCAAGGATTCTTCCTGGCAGGGCTGCATGGCACTCTTGATGGTGAGGGTGTCGCCCACGATGGAGATGTCCTTCAGTTGTTCCAACTCGGCGCGCATCAGCTTTCCGCTCTGCGGGGCCCAGCTGCCATTTTCGAAGAGTGCTACGGTGCGTTTCTGCCAAGCATGGGCTTTGAGGTCGACCAGCAAGGTCTCCATCGGCGTGAAGATACCGTTGTTGTAGGTGCTGGAAGCCAGCACCACATGACTGGCGCGGAAGCATTCGGACACCAGTTCGCTGACATGCGTGCGACTGGCATCGTAGGCCTTGATGTTCTTTACCCCGCGTTGTCCCAGCAGGGTGCCGAGACGCAGTGCGGCGCTCTCGGTATGGCCGTAAATGCTGCCATAGATTATCACGACGCCCTTGTCCTCAGGCTCATATTTGCTCCACACATCATGTTTGCCGATGAACCACTCCAAATGGTTGCGCCACACAGGTCCATGCAGCGGGCAAATCATCTGTATGTCAAGGGTGGCGGCTTTCTTGAGCACATTCTGTACCTGGATACCGTACTTGCCCACAATATTGACGAAGTAGCGTCGGGCGTCGGTAAGCCACTCTTGCTCGAAGTTCACCTCGTCGGCATAGAGGTTGCCGCTCAGCGCCCCGAAGGTGCCGAAGGCATCAGCCGAGAAGAGTACCTTGTCGGTTTGGTCGTAGGTCATCATCACCTCGGGCCAGTGTACCATGGGGGCCATGATGAAACTCAGCGTGTGACGGCCAGTCTCAAGGGTATCGCCTTCTTTGACCATCTGCAACTTGGGAGCCTGCGAACCAAAGAACTGCTCCATCATCTGAGCTGCTTTGGCGGTGCAGACAATGGTGGCCTGCGGATAGCGCAGCAGCAGAGGGGCGATGAGGGCACCATGGTCGGGCTCCATGTGGTTGACGATGAGATAGTCGAGTGTTCGGCCGTTCAGGGCAGCCGTGACGTTCTCGAAAAATTGCTCGCTGACGGTGGCATCGGCAGTATCCAGCAGCACGGTTTTGTCGTCCAACAACACATAACTGTTGTATGATACACCCCGCGGAATGGGGTAGACGTTCTCGAACAATGCTGTGCGGCGGTCGCTGACACCGACATAAATCAAGTCTCCGCTAATGTTCTGTATGTTTTGCATGATATCAGTTTATTTTATCGAATCCCAGGTAGGGACGCAGGCATTCGGGCATCACGATGCCGTCGGGTGTCTGGTTGTTCTCCAACAGGGCGGCCACGATACGCGGCAGGGCCAGGGCGCTGCCGTTCAGGGTGTGGCAGAGCTGCATCTTGCCGTTCTCGTCTTTGAATCGGAGCTTCATGCGGTTGGCCTGGAAGGTCTCGAAGTTACTCACAGAACTCACTTCCAGCCAGCGCTTCTGTGCGGCGCTCCACACCTCGAAGTCGAAGGTCATCGCCGAGGTGAAGCTGATGTCGCCGCCGCAGAGTTTCAGGATGTGGTAGGGAAGGCCCAGTTTGTCGAGCAGGCCGCCTACGTGTTTCTTCATCTCTTCCAGCATGTCGTAGCTGCGGTCGGGGTGTTCGATAACGACAATCTCCACCTTGGAGAACTCGTGCAGACGGTTCAGGCCGCGCACGTCCTTGCCATAGCTGCCAGCCTCGCGACGGAAACACTCGCTGTAGCCTACGCGTTTGATAGGCAGCTGCTTGGGGTCGACGACTTCGCCGCGGAAGATATTGGTAATGGGCACCTCGGCGGTGGGAATCATATAGAAGCCGTCCAGCGGGATGGCATACATCTGCCCTTCTTTATCGGGCAACTGGCCGGTGCCAAGTCCCGAGGCTTCGTTGACCATCAGTGGCGGCTGGATTTCGAGGAATCCCGCATCGGCAGCTTCGTTGAGGAAGAAGTTGATGAGGGCACGTTGCAGACGGGCACCTTTGCCTTTGTAGAAGGGGAATCCTGCTCCTGTCACCTTGTTGCCCAGTTCAAAGTCGATGATGTCGTATTTGGCACAGAGTTCCCAGTGGGGCAGTGCGTCGGCAGGCAGGTCGGGCTTCTGGCCGTACTCGGCCACCACCACATTGTCGGCTTCCGACTTGCCAACGGGAACGCTGATATGCGGTGCATTAGGCAAGCTGATAAGCTTCTCGTTGAGGTTCTTCTCGGTGGCAGCCTGCTGTTCGCCGAGGCTTTTCTCTTCGGCTTTCAACTCGGCGGTGCGAGCTTTGGCAACTTCCGCTTCCTCTTTCTTCCCCTGCTTCATCAAGGCTCCGATTTCCTTGGCGATTTTGTTCTGCTCGGCTTTTACGGCATCGGCTTTCACCTGCAGTTGTCGACGCTCGGCGTCGAGGGCGATGATTTCGTCAATACGGGCTTCGACATTCTCAACATTCTTAATCTTAAGACGGGCGATGATTTCGTCGGTATGGTCTTTGATGTATTGTAACTGTAGCATGATAAAAGGGTATTAAAAAAGCGGAGAGAGAGGGATTCGAACCCCCGGACCCTCGCAGGTCAACGGTTTTCAAGACCGCCGCAATCGACCGCTCTGCCATCTCTCCGAATTGGATGTGCAAAAATACTAACTTTTTATCATATGGCCAAATTCTTTTTATAACGTATTGTATATCACTTTGTGTGAGCCTTGTTTGGTGTGGTCTTCCCGTGAAAGGCCAAAGGTATTTCTTTGGTAAAAAGCAAAGAAATACCAAGGAAATCATAGTGTGGGAGAAGTGTTGAAACAATTATTTTGCCATGTCGGATAATCTTTGTATTTTTGCACCTCGAAATGAAGCATATTTTAGTTGCTATTGTAAAGCTCTGCGGCTGGAAACTTCTGCTTCCTGCCCCAGGTACACGCCCCGAACTCAGGCGGTGCGTCTTTGCTGTGGCGCCTCATACGTCGATGCTTGATTTCTTTGTCGGCGCGGCCTTTCTATGGTCGCTTGATGTCAACGGCAGGATTTTTATCAAGAAAGAGTTTTTCTGGGGTCCCTTAGGACCTATCTTGCGCCGTCTGGGTGCCATCAGCATTGACCGTGGCAACCGCCACAACGACATGGTGGGCACTGCCGTGCGGGAGTTCGCTAAAGGCGACTCGTTGGCCATCGCCATCACGCCCGAGGGAACCCGCAAGCCAGTGCATCGTTGGAAACGCGGTTTCTGGGAAATCGCCCATCGTGCCGGCGTTCCTGTAGTGCCGGCTTTCCTCGACTTTGGCCGTAAGGAGGTACGCATAGGTCAAGCCGTTTATACCTCCGACAACCCCGAAGCCGACATCCTCGCCATCCGACGCCTCTACAGCAAGGAGATGGCCAAACGACCGGCACAGTTCATTGAAGTGGAATAGAAAAAAAACAATCATAATGGTTAGAAGAATCTTTGTAGAAAAGAAAGCTCCGTTTGCCGTAAAGGCCATGGAGTTGAAGAATGAAATGAGCGAATACCTCGGCATCGAAGCCGAGGAGGTGCGCGTGCTTATCCGCTATGATGTGGAGAATGTGGGCGATGCCACCTTTGCTCAGGCTAAGCAGACGGTGTTCAGCGAGCCGCCTGTGGATGATATTTACGATGAGAAATTTCCCCATAAGGAAGATGATTTCTGCTTCACGGTGGAGTACCTCCCCGGACAGTTCGACCAGCGTGCCGACAGCGCCGAGCAGTGCGTGAAACTGCTGAACGATGCCGAGGAACCCATCATCAAGTCCGCTACCACCTATGTGATTAGTGGAAACCTTTCAGAGGAGCAGCGTCAGGCGGTGGTGAAGCATTGTGTGAATCCCGTGGACAGTCGCGTCACCGACGAGCCCAAACCTGCCACCCTCGAAGACCATTTCGACGAGCCTGCCGACGTCATCACCTTCTGCGGCTTCAAGAACATGGCTGAGCCGCAGCTCAAGGAACTCTACGACAGCCTCGGCCTGGCCATGACCTTCGCCGACTTCAAGCATATCCAGCACTACTTCCACGACGAAGAACACCGCGACCCCACCATGACGGAAATCCGCGTGCTCGACACTTACTGGTCCGACCACTGCCGCCACACCACTTTCGCCACCGAACTGAAGGATGTGAAGTTTGATGAGGGTTATTATAAACCTCTCATTGAAGGCGCTTTCAGGCAGTACCTTGCCGACCATAAGGAGCAGTATGTTGGCCGCAACGACAAGTTCGTTTGCCTGATGGACATCGGCACCTTGGCCGCCAAGCGTCTTAAGAAAGCCGGTATCCTTGATGACCAAGAGCCCAGCGACGAAATCAACGCCTGCTCTATCGTGGTTCCAGTCGTTATCGACGGCAACAAAGAGGAGTGGCTTATCAACTTCAAGAACGAGACCCACAACCACCCCACCGAGATTGAACCTTTTGGAGGAGCGGCCACCTGCCTTGGCGGCTGCATCCGCGACCCGTTGTCAGGCCGCACCTACGTCTATCAGGCCATGCGCGTCACCGGTGCTGCCGACCCCACGAAGCCGCTCAACGAGACTCTTGCCGGCAAGCTTCCGCAACGCAAAATCGTCACCACTGCCGCCCATGGCTATAGCAGCTACGGCAACCAGATTGGTCTCGCCACGGGTTTGGTGAACGAGATATATCACCCCAACTATGTGGCCAAGCGCATGGAGATTGGCGCCGTTATCGCCGCTGCCCCACGCCGCGCCGTGCAGCGTCTCACCTCCGACCCCGGCGATGTTATCATCCTGCTGGGTGGCCGCACGGGACGTGACGGTATCGGTGGCGCCACGGGTGCCTCCAAATCGCACACCACCAAGAGTCTCACCACTTGTGGTGCCGAGGTGCAGAAGGGCAACGCCCCCACCGAGCGCAAGATACAACGCCTGTTCCGTCGCGAGGAAGTATCGCATATCATCAAGAAATGCAACGACTTCGGCGCAGGTGGCGTGAGCGTCGCTATCGGCGAGTTGGCCGACGGTCTGCAGATTAATTTGGATAAAGTTCCCAAGAAATACGCCGGTCTCGACGGTACCGAACTGGCCATCAGCGAAAGCCAGGAGCGTATGGCCGTTGTCGTCGACCCCAAGGATGTCGACCTGATGCTCAAATACGCCGACGAGGAGAATCTCGAAGCCACTGTCGTCGCCACAGTCACCGAGGAGCCCCGCATGGTCATCAGCTGGCGTGGCAAGGAAATAGTCAACCTCAGCCGCCGCTTCATCGACACCAACGGCGCCCACCAGGAGACTACCGTCAGCGTCAGCATGCCGGAAAAGGACCTTAAGGACTCTAAAGACTTTAAGGACATTAAAGGCCTTTGGCTGAAGACCCTGGCCGACCTCAACGTCTGCTCGCAGAAAGGCTTGGTGGAGATGTTCGACAGCTCCATCGGTGCCGGCAGCGTGGTGATGCCCTTCGGCGGTAAGTACCAGTTGACGCCCACCCAGAGCATGATTGGCAAACTGCCCCTGCTCGACGGCAAGTGCGACACCGTGACCATCATGTCCTACGGCATGGACCCCTATCAGACCTCGTGGAGCCCCTTCCATGGTGCCGTGTATGCGGTGCTGTCGTCGGTAGCCAAGGTCGCCGCCGCCGGTGGCGACGCCAGCCGTGTGCGACTCACCTTCCAGGAATACTTCAAAAAGCTCGGCAACGACCCCTACCGCTGGGGTGAGCCCTTTACTGCCCTCCTCGGCGCCTACAACGCCCAGATGGGTCTCAAGCTGCCCGCCATCGGCGGCAAGGACTCCATGTCCGGCACCTTCAACGACATCGACGTGCCGCCGACGCTTTGCTCTTTCGCCGTGGGCATCAGCGACCTGCAGCATGTCGTCACGCCGGAGCTCAAGAAGGCCGGCAACAAGCTCGTCCTGCTCGACATCAAGGAGAAAGAGTTCGGCATGCCCGACTACGAAGATGCCCTCAACCAGTACGCTGCCCTGCGCAAGGCCATCGAGGCTGGACAGGTGAAGAGTGCCTATGCACTTGGTTTCGGCGGCATCGTCGAGGCTGTCAGCAAGATGGCCTTTGGCAACAAGCTGGGCGTGAAACTCACCACCGCCCAAGAGCTCACCGCCAAGCACTATGGTTGGATTGTCGTCGAGGTGGAGAACGCCAACGGCCTGCCCTTCCGCAGCACCGCCCTCGGCGAAGTTACGGCTGAGCCTGTCTTTGAATGCTGCGGTGAGAAGATTGCCCTCGAAGAGGCCCTCGCCGTCTGGCAGAGGACTCTCGAAGGTGTCTTCCCGACCCGCACCACAATGCCCATCCAAGTTATTCAAGCCATTCAACCTAAAAACTTTGACAGCGTCTACCTCTGCCAGCACAAGGTCGCTAAGCCGCACGTCTTCATTCCTGCCTTCCCCGGCACCAACTGCGAATATGACAGTGCCCGCGCCTTCAACCGCGCCGGTGCCGAAAGCGAGATTATCGTCTTCCGCAACCAGAACGGACAGCAGATTCGCGAGAGTGTCGACGCTTATGTCGATGCCATCAAGCGCAGCCAGATTGTCATGATACCCGGTGGCTTCAGTGCCGGCGACGAGCCCGAAGGCTCCGCCAAGTTCATCACCAGCGTCTTCCGCAACGCCAAGATTGCCGACGCCGTCATGGAACTGCTCAACAAGCGCGATGGCCTCATGCTGGGTATCTGCAACGGATTCCAGGCCTTGGTGAAACTCGGCCTTGTGCCCTACGGCGAGATACGTCCGCAGGCAGCCGACGCTCCCACGCTGACCTTCAACACCATCGGCCGCCACCAGAGCAAGATGGCCTATACCCGCATCACCTCTAACCTCAGCCCGTGGCTGCGCAAAGCTGAGCTGGGCGGAGTCTACACCATCCCCATCTCGCACGGCGAGGGACGCTTCGTGGCTCCGCAGGAGTGGCTCGACCGCCTCTTCGCAAATGGTCAGGTGGCCACACAGTACTGCGGCTTCGACGGCATGCCCACCATGGACGAGGAATTCAACATGAATGGTTCCTACATGGCCATCGAGGGCATCACCAGTCCTGACGGCCGCGTGCTCGGCAAGATGGGTCACAGCGAGCGTCGCAGCAAGGGTAGCGCCATGAACATCTACGGCAACGATGACCAGCAGATATTCGAGTCCGGCGTCCAATACTTCAAATAAAAAAAATGTTATGCAGGTCAATGGTCTGCAACAATTAAGATGGGAGTGTCCGAAAGGGCCTCCCATCTTCCAAATAAAGAGACTATGGCGAAACAAAATACTTTAAAGCCATCCAAAACTATAGAGGCAACTTTGTGGGAGTCGTGCAACAAGTTGCGCGGTGCCGTGGAACCGGCGGAATACAAGCATGTGGTGCTGAGTCTCATCTTCCTCAAGTATGCGGGCGACCGCTTCGAACAACGCAAGCAGGAACTCGAGGCGCAGGGACTGAAAGAGTATGTCGACACCGTGGAGTTCTACACCGCCGAGAATGTGTTCTACCTGCCGGAGGGTTGCCGCTGGTCATATATCATGCAGAACGCCAAACAGCCGAATATCTTTCAGATAATCGACGATGCCCTCTCCAACATCGAGAAGAAGAACAAGCAGCTGGCTGGAGCATTGCCCAACAACTACTATTCCAACCTTGGGCTTGACCGCACCAAGTTCGCCTCGCTGCTCGACGAGATTAACAAGCTCGACACCGTGAAGGACTCGGAGAACGACCTTATCGGGCGCGTCTATGAGTATTTCCTGGGCAAGTTCGCCATCGCCGAAGGCAAGGGCAAGGGAGAATACTACACACCGAAGTCGGTGGTCAACCTCATCGCCGAGATGATTGAGCCCTACGACGGCAAGATTTACGACCCCTGCTGCGGCTCGGGCGGTATGTTTGTGCAGTCTATGAAGTTCGTCCGTGCCCACCACGGCAACCAGAAGAACGTGAGCGTCTACGGTCAGGAGAACACCAACACAACCTTCAAGCTAGCACGCATGAACCTCGCCATCCGGGGCATCTCGGCCGACATCAAGCAGGGCGACACCTTCCACAACGACCAACACAAAGACCTCAAGGCCGACTATATCATGGCCAATCCGCCTTTCAACCAGAAGGCCTGGCGCGAGGATAACCAGCTCACCGACGACCCGCGCTGGCGAGGCTACGACATCCCGTCCACCTCCAACGCCAACTACGGCTGGATACTGAACATCTTATCGAAACTCTCCACCAACGGCGTGGCGGGCTTCCTGCTGTCGAACGGCGCCTTGAGTGCCGACAGCACCGAGCTGGCCATCCGCCGCAAACTCATCGAGAACGACAAGGTGGAGGCCATCGTCATCCTGCCACGCAACCTGTTCTACTCCACTGATATCAGCGTGACGCTTTGGATACTGAACAACAACAAGAAGGCACGTGTAGTGACGAAAAACGGCGTGGAAATCCACTATCGCGACCGCGAAGGCGAAATCCTCTTTATGGACCTGCGGCAGATGGGCGTGCCTTTCGAGAAGAAATACATAGAACTTGACCCCGACACACGCGACACCGTCACCCGCACCTATCACTGCTGGCAGCAGGAGGGCTACGAGCAGACCTACAAGGACACTCCCGAATACTGCCATTCTGCGAAACGTGAAGAAATAGAACAGAAAGGCTGGAGCCTTGTGCCCAGCAAATACATCGAGTTCCTCAACCGCGACGAGCAGATAGACTTCGACACCAAGATGTGCCAGCTGCAAACCGAACTCCGCGACCTGCTGCAACAAGAAGAAGAGAGCACCCAGGAACTGAAAGGATTGTTTGAGAAATTAGGGTATAAAATATGCTAATTCTTTCCAGTTTTTCAAAGACTGGAAAGAATTGGAATGAATGACAGGAATAATGGCGACAAACGAAACACATAGATTAGGCGACTATATCAGACCTGTGGATGTCCGTAACCGAGACTTGAAGGTTACGGAACTGTTAGGGTTGAGCATTGAGAAGAAGTTTATCCCTTCCATTGCCAACACCATCGGCACGGATATGTCGACTTATAAGATTGTAAGACCGACACAGTTTGCATACGTTCCTGTCACTTCTCGCAATGGCGACAAGATTACGGTGGCTTTGTATGAAGGGAATGAACCTGTCCTTATTTCCCAGGCCTATACAGTCTTTGATATAATCGATCATAACGCGCTGTTGCCTGAATATCTGATGATGTGGTTTCGTCGTCCAGAGTTTGATCGCTATGCTCGTTTCCATTCCCACGGAAGTGCCCGCGAGGTGTTCGATTGGAATGAGCTGTGTGATGTGATGCTTCCCGTGCCGGACATTGAGCGGCAGCGGGAAATTGTGACGGAGTATGAGACGCTGACCAACCGCATACGCCTCAACGAGCAGATAATCCAACGCCTCGAAGCCACCGCCCAAGCCCTCTACCGCAAAATGTTCGTCGACAACATCGACAAAGAAAACCTCCCCGCCGGCTGGAGAATAGGAACACTCGGAGAAATTAGCGAGGTGAACAGTGGCAAGACTT
>Ga0310786_10010378_pt1 | contig 11710 bp, 7 predicted proteins | sample AusTroGonzalo_MG_FD_203881 | JGI IMG/M metagenome (GOLD analysis project Ga0310786, IMG submission 203881) | Bovine rumen microbial communities from tropical cattle in Woodstock, Queensland, Australia - Gonzalo_03 (v2) (version 2) | ecosystem: Host-associated > Mammals > Digestive system >... | reverse complement strand
GGTGCCGACCATCCTGTTCTTCAACCGCTTCGACAAGGTTTTCGAGGCCGTGGAGCGGGGGCTTTGTCCCTACGGCGTCCTGCCCATCGAGAACACGGCCGCCGGCTCCGTAGTGCCCGTGTATGATGCCATGCGGAAGCACAAGTTCTACATTGTCAAGAGTTGCCGTCTGCGGATTGACCATGTTCTGCTCGGTAAGCGGGGCAGTCACCTGGAAGACATCCGCTGCCTGGCCAGCCAGCCACATGCCCTAGCCCAGTGCAGCGAATTTCTCAAGAAACTCCAGAACTGCACCATAACCCCCTCCGACAACACGGCCATCGCCGCCCAGGAACTGGCCAGTGGCAACGCCATGGACAAGGCCATCATCGCCTCTCGGGAATGCGCCCTGCTCTACGACCTAGACATCCTGGCTGACAACATCAACGACACGCCCATGAACTACACGCGGTTCATCTGCATCTCCCGCAAAATGGAAATCTACGAGGACGCGCAAAAACTCAGCATCATGCTGGCCCTGCCCCACACGCCCGGCGCCCTCAGCAGCCTCCTGGCACGCTTCGCCGCCATCGGTCTGAATCTGACGAAACTCGAATCGCGACCGATTCCCGGCATGGATTTCCAGTTCCTGTTCACCTTCGATTTCGAAGCCTCGCCCAAAGACCCGCACGCCCTGCAACTCCTCGCGGAACTGTCCCTGGATCCGCAGATTTCCCATTTCACCTTCCTGGGAGCATACGGTGAACACTGACCTCAACATCACCATCGTTGGCATGGGACTGATTGGCGGCTCGCTCTTCAAGGCCGCCCAGCGCGCTGGCTATAAGGTCAAGGGGTTTGACAAGAACGACGCCATCGATATCCGCCAGGCCGACATTCTTCTCCTGGCCCTGCCCGCAGAAATCATCGCCGGATGGTTCCAGAAATACGCCGACGACCTCAAGCAGGGAGCCATCATCGTCGACACCTGCGGTATCAAAAGCGAAATCTGCCGCACGCTAAAGCCCCTGGTGCCTACAGGCTGTACCTTCGTCGGCGGACATCCCATGGCGGGACGCGAGGTTTCAGGTCTGGCCTACGCCGAGGCCGACCTCTTCCAGGGAGCATCCATGCTCCTGACGCCCTACGACGACACGGACGCCAGCGTTTTGGAACTCCTGTACGACTTTTTCGGCTCCCTCGGCTTTGGACAGGTCCTGACGACCACTCCCGAGCACCATGACCAGATGATTGCCTTCACCAGCCAGTTGGGGCATGTCATCGCTGCCGCCTACACGCAGGACCAGTTGTCAGCCGAGGCCGCAGGCTATGCCGCCGGCAGTTACGCCAACATGACCAGAATTGCCTCCATGGTTCCCGAGGCCTGGGACAAGCTTTTTTCCGGAAACAAGAAGCACCTTTTGGCAGTGCTGGAACGTTTCCAGGAACGGCTGGAGTCTTTCCGGCAGGCCTTGCGTGATGAAGACCACCAGGCAATCCAGACCTTCATCGCGGCCGGGGCGCGGGCCAAGGCCAACGACCGTGTTACGCGGGCGCACCAGGCTCAGTTTGCGTCTGCCAACTGCCTGGGAAGTTATTTGAAACTGACTGTCTTCGGAGCCTCCCATGCGCCGGCCATCGGCATGAAACTCGAACATTTTCCCGGCGGCTTTCGGATAGACATGGCCAAACTCCAGACCCTGATGAACAGGCGCGCCCCCGGCAGGGATAAACTGTCCACCTCACGGCGCGAGGATGACATCCCGCAATTCAAATCCGGCCTATCGTCCGACCAGACTACGGGGGAGACCATCGAGGCCGTCATCGCCAACACCAATGTCCGCCCTTCTGACTACGGAGAACAGCAGACCGTCCCCCGACCCGGACACGCCGATTTCACCCAGTGGGTGCAGGATGGGAGAATCCCCACAGGCGGCGGCCCCCACTCTGGACGCATGACCGCGCCAATCTGTCTGGCTGGCGGCATCTGTCTGCAGTGGCTGGAAAGGCGAGGGATCCAAGTCAGCGGATGCCTCCTTGCCGCAGGCGGCAACGCCGAAAATCCCGAAGCGCAGATCCTCGCCGCCAAAAACGACGGTGATAGCGTCGGCGGCCTCATTGAAATCACGGTGACGGGACTTGCCCCTGGCCTCGGCGGACCGCTGTTCCAAGGCATAGAGACGGCTCTCGCCCAGGCCATCTTCGCCATTCCTGGCGTCAAAGGTCTGGAATTTGGCGATGGTTTCGCCATGGCCAGCAGGCGTGGCAGCCAGGCCAACGACCCCTTCGCCATCCAAGACGGGCAACTTGTCACCGCCAGCAACCATGCGGGCGGACTTCTCGGTGGCATAACCACTGGCATGCCTTTGGTCTTCCGCCTCGCCATGAAGCCAACGCCGTCGATATTCCTGCCCCAGCAGAGCGTGGATTTGTCCACCCGGCAACCAGCCACCTGCCAGATTCAGGGTCGCCACGACCCCTGCATAGCCCGTCGCGCCGTTCCCGTGGCAGAAGCCATGACGGCATTCGTCCTGGCAGATTTGCTGCTGTCCGACGAGGCCAGACGCCCCAGAATCTGCCTGACCTTGGCGGAGCCGACCATTGACCAGGCCCTCGCCACCCTGAAAGAGAATTTGCCGTTTGTGGAAATGTGCGAACTCCGCGCCGATTTTCTGAAGCCCGAACAACTCGCCCGCGCTGCAGTTTTTCCCAGTCAGGCAGGACTTCCCGTCATCCTGACCCTGCGGCGCACGATTGATGGCGGACGCTGGGAGGGCGACGATGACCAGCGGGGCCAACTTTTCGCGACAATGCTCCAGTCTGCCCCAGTACCTTTCGCCTACGTTGATTTCGAGGATGATTTCCGGCGGGCAGAACTGGAGGAACTGGCCAGATCGCGCGGCACGAAAATCATCCGCAGCCTCCACGATTTCCACGGCCCAGTGGAGAACCTCGTCGAACGCGCCTGCGAACTGAAAGGCAGTTCCGACGACATTCCCAAAATTGCCTGCCAAATCAATCACTGCTCGGAATTGGCCAGGCTGTTCCGGGAAACCGAGAATTTCACCGGCTTTCCCCACATCATCTGCGGCATGGGGGAACTCGGCAAGGCTACACGCATCCTGGCCGTCAGGACCCATTCCCTGCTGACCTTCACTTCGCCCGCCAAAACCAATCCCCCCCTGTCCACCCTCGGCCATCTGACTCCCGCCACCATGGTCCGCACCTACCGATTCCGCTCCCTGACCGCCGCCACCCAACTGTACGGCGTCACCGGCTGGCCACTGGAGCACAGCCTCAGCCCCGAACTGAACAACGAGGCCTTCGCCAAAGACGCCTGCCCCGCCGTCATGGTGCCCCTGCCAGCGGAAACCGCCCGGGAAGCCATAGACTGCGCGGAAGCCCTAGGCATCCGTGGTCTGGCTGTGACCGTCCCGCACAAGGCCGCCATGTTGCCGCTAATGGCCACGCTCTCGCCCGAAGCCAGGGCCGTCAACGCCGTCAACACCGTCATCATGACCGTCAATGGCTGGCATGGAGAAAACACAGACATCGCTGGTTTCCGCCAAGCCCTGTCCGCGTTCCTGGGGCGCGATGACCTCCGCAGTTGCCGTGTCGCCATCCTCGGTGCCGGCGGGGCCGCCAATGCCGTCGCATACGCTGTGGCTTCCCTAGGTGGCGAGGCCTGCATCTTCAACCGCACCTTGGAGAAGGCGCAGGCCCTGGCGGGAAAATACGGTTTCCGGGCGGCTCCCCTCGCCTCCGACCAGGCCAAACTGCTGGCCGAATACAGCCAGATCATTATCCAGACGACCTCCGTCGGCCTGTCTTCGCTGGGCGACAACGGCGGTTGCCAGGATCCGATTCCTTTCTATGCCTTCCGTGGTGACGAGTCCGTCTTTGACTTGATTTATTCGCCACCAGTGACGCCCCTGCTGGCTCGTGCACAAGCTGCAGGTTGCCGTATCTCCAACGGACTGGGCATGCTGATTGCGCAGGCGCAAGAACAAAGAAGATTGTACAAGGAATTGTCAAGAACATGATGGACAGACAAGCGCAGTTGCTCTTTCTGTACGGTGCCCCCGCCTCGGGGAAATCGACTTTAGCCGCCTGGCTGGCGAAAATTCCCGGCATCCAGGCTGCCGATCTGGACGAGGAAATCGCGCGCACCGCAGGACGCTCCATTCCCGCGATCTTTCAGGAAGACGGCGAACCCGCGTTCCGGGCGCTGGAACGGAACACCCTGCAACGCCTGATAGCCGAAAAACACCCCGGCCTGCGCGTCATCGCCCTAGGCGGAGGGACGCTTCTGAACCCGGCCAACCGCAGTCTCTGCGAGGAGGCTGGCACGGTCGTCTGCCTGGAGACGCCCTCCGCTCAAGAATTAGCGGCCCGTATCCAGCAGGCGGACGGTGCCCGTCCGCTCGGCGACCGCGCCGTTGAACGCGCCGCCCACTATGCGTCGTTTCCCAATCGTCTGGCCAGGACATTCCGCTTGAACGACTCCCTCGTGCTGGTGGGGCGCGGCCTGGCCTCGCCCTTCCTGATTTCCTTCCCTGCCGTCTTCGATGACACTGTCGCCCGACTTTACCCGCATTTGGCTAGCCATAGCCTCGCTACCATTCCCTCCGGCGAGCAATACAAGACACCTGACACCGTCATGGCCCTGTGGGAAAAATTCGGACATTTCGGCCTGGGACGCCACGACTGCGTTGCCGCCTGTGGCGGCGGAGTTTCCGGTGACTTGACTGGCTTCGCCGCCGCCACTTGGATGCGCGGCATGCCCTGGATAAACATCCCGACAACCCTCCTGGCCATGGTCGACGCTTCGACGGGCGGCAAGACAGGATGCGACCTCCCCGCCGGCAAAAATCTTGTCGGGGCCTTCCATTCTCCGCAACTCGTCGTCATAGACGTGGATTTTCTTCAGACGCTCCCCGACAGGGAACTCCGCTCAGGCCACGCCGAGATGATAAAGCACAGCATCATCGGCCACGGAACGCCGACGGCGGAGCCACCCCTGCCGACTGGCCTGCCAACCGCCGCCGACATCGCCGCTTCCCTGGCCGTGAAGGTTGACATCATCCGGCAAGACCCCCTGGAAACCACGGGCAAACGCCTGTTGCTGAATTGCGGACACACCGTCGGCCATGCAGTAGAGACGGCCTCGCATTACCGACTCTCGCACGGCGAGGCGGTTGCCATCGGCTGCGTCGAAGAAGCACGAATGGCCGAAAAACGGAATCTTGCTCCCGCCGGCTGGGCCGATTCCCTGGCCAGGCATTTCCAGGCGGCGGGGCTTCCCGTGGCAATCCCCAGAGAAATCTCCTGGAACCGACTGGTTGACTTGATGAAAATGGACAAGAAGAAATTGGCTGGCTCCGTCGTCTTCGCCCTGCCCTGTGGCTGGGGAGACGTCCGGGCCACGGAGATTGCGCTGTGAGCGATCATACAGTCACCTCAATAACCCTCGCGCCCGGCTTACGGCAGGGACAAGTGGAAGTTCCCTTGTCCAAATCGCATTTGCATCGGCTGCTCATCGCTGGATTCCTGGCGGGTAGCTGTGACCACTACGCCGGATTGTCCGTCTCCGACGACGTCCAGGCCACCAGACGCTGCGTTCAGGCCCTGCAAGGCAATTCCGCCGTGCCAGAACTCCCCTGCGGCGAAAGCGGTTCGACGCTGCGTTTCCTGTTGCCAGTCGTCCTGGCCCTGAAAGAGCAAGCCGTCTTCACGGCCCAGGGACGTCTGCCTCAACGTCCGCTGAAGCCGTTTTTGGATCTGCTACGTCAACATGGACTCCAGGAGACAAACGGCGATTTCCCCCTGTCCCTGCGTGGGAGCCTGCAACCTGGCCTCTATTCGCTGCCCGGCAACATTTCCTCCCAAATCGTCAGCGGCCTCCTGTTCGCCTTGCCTCTGCTCGACGGCGACAGTACCATCCAACTGACGACGCCCCTGGAATCGCGCGGCTATGTGGACATGACCCTTGCCGTCCTGCGGAATTTCGGTCTGGACATCCGGGAGCGTAACGACGGTTTCCTGATTCCCGGACACCAGCAATACCGCCACCGAGACGGAATCGCCCCGGAACGCGACTGGTCAGCCGCCGCCTTCTGGCTCGCCATGAACAGCCTAGGCAGTCAAATCGCCGTCCCCGGCCTTGACGACAATTCCTGCCAGCCAGACAAAGCCGTGATGCGCCTGCTATGCCAGTTGGGCGGTGCCATTGACGTCTCCCAGTGCCCGGACATCTTCCCCGTCCTGGCAGTTGCCGCCGGAGCCACGGAAGTCGTGACGGTCTTCCGCGGCACGCGCCGCTTGCGCTTCAAGGAATCCGACCGCCTGGCCGCCACGGCGGACATTCTGCAACGCTACGGTGTCCGAGTAGAAATCGCCGATGACAACTTCACCGTCCACGGCCTCGGTCCGCATTTCCGGGGCAACATCGACATCGACCCCTTCGGCGACCACAGGATAGCCATGGCCGCCGCCGTGGGCGCAACCGTTGCGGACGGTCCCGTGACCATCATCCACCCAGCCTGCGTAAGCAAATCATATCCAGGGTTCTTCCGGCAATTCCTGGCCCTGGACAGTAACTAAGGAAAAGAGAGCAATGTTTGACCGAATGCGAACAATTTAGCCCCGTTAACTTGTCCGTATGAATTGGCAATTTGGCAATTTGGGATTACATTATTATATTCGTCTTGTTAAGTCCATTTGTTTAAGATAACCCCAAATTGCAACCTCTGGAGAAAAGACTGTGAAAAACTGTCCCGTCGAGAAAATTCGTAATTTCGTGCTGGCTGGCCATGCCGGTTGCGGCAAGACTTCCCTGGCTGACCTGATTCTGTTCAAAGGCGGCGCCGTCGGTCGTCGCGGCAGCGTGGACAATGGTACCAGTGTGTCCGACTACCGTCCCGAAGAACAGGAAAAGAAGAGCAGCATCTTCACCTCCATTCTCCATACGCCCTGGAAAGACGGACATTTCTTCTTCGCCGACACCCCCGGAAATTCCGATTTCTGCGGCGAGGCCATGAACGCCATCAACGTTGCCGACATGATGGTACTCGTCGTCGATGCCATGCTCGGCATCGGCCCCGGCACCATCCGCGCCTGGAAACAGGCTCGTGACCGCCAGATGCCGCGCGTCATCTTCATCAACGGTTGCGACCGCGATCAGGCCAATTTCGAGGAAGTCCTCGACAACATCCGCCGCGCCTACGGCGAAAACCTCTGCGTCCCCTACACCATGCCAGTCGGCGAAAAGGCCGCCATGTCCGGCGTCTACTGCACGATGACCGACCCGAACGGTGAAGAGTACAAGCACGCCCTGATGGACGCCATCGCCGAAACCGACGAGGCCATGATGGAAAAATACCTGATGGAGGAAGAACTGACGGAAGAGGAAATCAACAGCGGCTTCCGCAAGGCCGTGCTGGGCGGCACCCTGGTTCCCGTCTTCTCCGGCAGCGCCGCCAAGGATTTGGGCGTCACCGAACTGCTGGATGCCATTCTGGCCATCGGACCCGCCCCCACGGATGCCGTGCCCCTGAAGCTCGACGAGGGCGAAATCGACCGTACCAGTGCCGACACCCTGGGCTTTGTCTTCAAGTCCGTCAATGATGCCTTCATCGGCCAGATGAACTACATCCGCGTCTTCAGCGGCACCATCAAGGGCGATTCCGAAATCCTCAATTCCACCAAGCAGGGCAAAGAGCGCATCGGCAACTTGCTGCTCATCCAGGGCAAGGAACAGTCCGTGACCGAGGAAGCCGGCCCCGGCGAAATCATTGCCGTCGCCAAGCTGAAGAACACGGGACTCAATGACGTCATGAGCGCCAAGCAGTCGGACGTCAAGTTCACGCCCATCAAATATCCGCAGCCCACGACATCCTACGCGATTTCCGCCGCTGCCAAGGGCGAGGAAGACAAACTGGGCGCCGGCCTCAACCGCCTGATGGCCGAAGACCCGACCATCCAGCTGGACCGCAATGCCGAAACGCACCAGACTGTCATCTACACGATGGGCGACCAGCACATCAACCTAGTCGTTTCCCGCCTGAAGAACGACTTCAAGGTTGGCGTCAACCTGGAGACTCCGCGCGTTCCCTACCGCGAGACGGTCAACGGCAAGGGCGAGGCCCAGTTCCGCCACAAGAAGCAGTCCGGCGGCCACGGCCAGTTCGCCGAAGTCCACCTGCGCATCGAGCCGTACACGGGCGAGACCCCCGAGGACGAGTTCCAGTTCGCCAACGAGGTTGTCGGCGGAAACATTCCGAAGAACTACATTCCCGCCGTGGAGAAAGGCGTCATCGAGACGCGTCTGGCCGGCCCCCTGTCCCACTCCAAGGTCATCAACTTCAAGGCGACCGTCTACGATGGCAAGTACCACGACGTTGACTCTTCCGAAATGGCGTTCAAGATTGCCACGCGCGGCGCGTTCCGTGAAGCCATGTCCAAGGCGAAGCCCATCCTGCTGGAGCCTATCATGAGCCTGAAGATTGAGTTCCCCGAGGAATACATGGGTGCCATCAGCGGCGACCTGAACTCCCGCCGCGGACGTATTCTGGGCATGGAGCATGAGGACGGCATGCAGGTCGTCAGCGCCGAGCTGCCTCTGGCCGAATCCTTCACCTATCCCACCCAGCTGCGTTCCATGACCCAGGGACGCGGTAGTTTCGAGATGAAATTCGAGCGCTACGAGACCGTGCCTTCGCAGCTGACGGCGCAAATCCAAGCCGAGGCCGCCAAGCTCCAGGAAGAAGAAGAAGACTGATTTCGAAAATACCCAAGGAGACCTAGCAATATGTTCGAAGCGTCAGACCTCAAGAAAGGACTGAAGATTGAGATGGACGGTGACCCGTACATCATCACTGAATTTGATTTCTGCAAGCCTGGCAAGGGGCAAGCCCTCTACCGTTGCAAACTCAAAAACATGATTTCCGGCGGCACGGTCGACAAGACCTTCCGCTCCGTCGATAAGATTGGCAAGCCGCAGTTGGAGGAGAAGGAATTGCTTTTCTCCTACGACGAGGGCGATGGCGTCTACATCTTCATCGACCCCGCCACCAATGAGGACGTCCGCATCGACGAGGAACTGCTCGGAGATTCCAAGTACTGCCTGGACGACAACATGGAATGCACCGTCCTTTTCTTCCGCGACAAGGCCATTGAAATCACCCTGCCCTACTTCGTCGAGAAGAAAATCACCGAGACCGAGCCCGGCGCCCGCGGCGACACCGCCACCAACGTCATGAAGCCGGCCAAAATCGACAACGGCTACCAACTCCAGGTCCCCCTCTTCGTCAACGAGGGCGATACCATCCGCATCGATACCCGTACTGGAACCTACGCCGACCGCGTCAGCAAAGCCTAAGCGGACAGGCTTGACATTCCCCTGGGCCTCCGACGGTGGTCGTGACCACTTTCGGAGGCTTTTGACTTTTTAACGGACATTTTCCCATGACAGCAGAAACCTGGAACGAAGAACGGCTTGACAATATCGTAAACACCCTGTGCGCCTCCTACGCTCCTGGTGGCCCCGCCGGACGCGGTGGCATGCCCCAGAGCCGCCTGGTCATCGAACTGCTGGAGAAGATTCTGGAAGTTATCTTCCCCGGCTATTCTGGACGCTATCTCTACCGCGGAGCAGGACTGTCCTTCACCATCGGCGAAATTCTCAACGAGGTCTACCTCGGGCTCCAGGAGCAGGTCGAACGTGCCCTGTCCTATCGTTGCCGCACGGAAAAATGCCAGGAGAACTGCCATTCGCTCTGCCATGGGAACTCCGAGCGCATCACTGCCGACCTGCTGGCAAAACTCCCGGAAATAAGGCGCAGACTGCGGCTTGACGTCCAGGCCGCCCTTGACGGTGACCCCGCCACGACCTCCCTGGACGAGATCATTCTGGCCTATCCAGGCTTCAAGTGCATCAGTGTCCACCGCGTCGCCCACGAACTCTACCAGGCCGGGGTTCCGCTGATTCCCCGCATCATGAGCGAATACGCCCATACGCTGACAGGCATTGACATCAATCCTGGCGCCACCATTGGCGACAGTTTCTTCATCGACCACGGCACTGGCGTGGTCATCGGCGAGACGGCCATCATCGGCAACAATGTCAAGTTGTATCAGGGCGTGACGCTAGGCGCCCTCAGCTTCCCCAAGGATGAAAAGGGACAGCTGGTGAAAGGCCACAAGCGCCATCCCAACATTGAGGACGAAGTAACCATCTACGCCGGCGCAACCATCCTCGGCGATGTCACCATCGGCCATCATTCTGTCATCGGCGGCAATACGTGGCTCACCGAAAGCGTTCCTCCCTACAGCAAAATCAGAGGGGGAAAATGACGCCTGACGGCCAGGGGGATTGGCCGTCTGGCCGCGCGATGGCATGTTCTTCTGCAGAGGGAATAGCGGACGGGCAGAAGCATCTCTATCTTTACACAAATTGTTAACAAAACCATTGTATTTACATGTTATGTAAACAACAAGTCTCAAATATCCAGGATTGTTGCCTTTCTGCTGGCACGGTATATGCTTTAAGAATTGAATATTAAGAACCAAGAGCACCAATTTCAGGAATCTACAACGATGGAATACAACTGGCAGGCACAGCGTGAAAGGAAAGCCTTCCTGGCCCTGGCCGATGGGAGTGTCTTTCACGGGTACAGCGTAGGCTACCCTGCAGACTGCACTGGCGAGGCAGTTTTCAACACGGGGATGACCGGCTACCAGGAAATCATCACCGACCCGTCGTATGCCGGACAATTCGTAGTCTTGACCACGGCGGAAGTCGGCAACTACGGTTGCAACGACGAGGACGTGGAATCGCGCGATTTGTTCCTCAACGGCCTGATTGTCCAGGAGATGAACCAGGCGTCGAACTATCGTTCCACGCAGGAGCTTACTGCCATCCTGCAAAACCATGGCAAGCCCGCCCTAGCGGGAATCGACACGCGCGCCCTAACCCTCCTTCTGCGTGCCCGAGGTGCCCAGAAGGCGTATCTGCACGCTTCGGACGAACCGCTATCCGAAGACGAAGCGGTAGCCCGGGCGCGCGCCTGGGAAGGTCTTGACGGCAAGGACTACGCTTCGCTGGTGACTACACCGCAGCCATACACCTGGAACACGGAAGGGAAATTCCGCGTCGCCGTCTACGATTTCGGCGTCAAGCTGAATATCCTGCGCCAGTTGGCGCGGCACGACATCCAGGTGACAGTCTATCCGGCCAAGACGCCGGCGGCGGCCATCCTGGCGACTAATCCCCACGGCGTTTTCCTGTCCAACGGTCCAGCTGATCCGTCGGCTGTCGTATACGCCCAGGAGAACATCCGCGCCCTGCTGGGCAAGGTTCCCCTGATGGGAATCTGCCTGGGTCATCAGTTGCTGGGGCTTTCCTGCGGCGCCGAATGCGGGCGCCTGAAATTCGGACATCACGGCTGCAACCATCCCGTCAAGGATTTGAGAACAGGACAGGTTGTCATCTCCAGCCAGAACCACAATTACGCCTTGTCAAACCTGCCAGCCTGTCTGGAGCAGACGCATGTCAACCTCAATGACCACAGTTGCGAAGGAATCCGCCACCGGGAGTTTTCCGCTTTCGGCATCCAGTATCACCCTGAAGCCGCCCCTGGCCCGCACGACGCCCAAGACATCTTTGCCGATTTTCTGAAGATGATGGAAGACGAGGTAAACCATGCCTAGACGCACTGACATCAAGAAAATA
>Ga0310786_10010377_pt1 | contig 11711 bp, 9 predicted proteins | sample AusTroGonzalo_MG_FD_203881 | JGI IMG/M metagenome (GOLD analysis project Ga0310786, IMG submission 203881) | Bovine rumen microbial communities from tropical cattle in Woodstock, Queensland, Australia - Gonzalo_03 (v2) (version 2) | ecosystem: Host-associated > Mammals > Digestive system >... | reverse complement strand
CAAATTTCGCAGAAATCGGCATCAGGATCGATCTCTGCGCCACAATTCGGACAGCTTGTTTTGCCAATGGGTTTTCCACACGAAGCACAGAACATTGCTTCAGGTTCATTCACGGTACCGCAATAGGGGCATTGTACACCCTGTGCGGCATGGGCATGCATCTGTTGCTGGAAGTCACCAGACGAGGCTTTTTCCCTTGTCAGTTCTTCATGTTGCATTTCTTGCATACCGCTGGCGCCATTGGTTGGGTTTAGGGTAATATCTTCGTTCATCATAACATGTTATTTACATAAGTTAGGCGCAAAGTTAATAAAATTTTTTAATTAAACAAAAAAATCCGCCGTAAATTTACATTTACGACGGTAAAATTTCACGATTCAGGCCTTTTCGCCACCTCTACCCAGCCAATTCCTCACTCAATTGCTCCCAACGCTCCATTTCCTCGTCGAGACATTTCTTCGTCGACGTATACTCCATCACGAGCGTCATATCGGAGGCATTTTCCGGAAGCATCAGCAAATCGTCAAGTTCTTTCAAACGGGCCTCCATCTTCTCAATTTTCGATTCAGATTCTTTGACAGCCTTCTCGATGCGCTTGATGCGTTTCTGCTGTTCCTTACGCTCAGCATAATCGAGGGCTTTCGACAATGTCTCCGCGCCCACAACAGGCTTACTATCAGATGTTTCCTTTTTCGAAGTTGACGGTTTATCATCCAATGGAGCATTATGTGATTGAAGCGTTTGTCTATCCGTCTTTCCGAGCTCATTTAACTCTGATATTTTCTTACTCCGCAGGAAGTCATAGATACCACCGAGGTGCTCCCTCACCCTGCCGCCGCCAAACTCATATACTTTTGTTACTAGTCCATCCAAGAATTCGCGGTCGTGGCTCACGATGATAGCCGTACCGTCGAAAGCCTTGATAGCCTCCTTCAAAACGTCCTTCGAAGGCATATCAAGGTGATTTGTCGGCTCGTCGAGAATCAATAGGTTGACTGGCTCCAGCAGCAGTCGGATCATAGCCAGACGACTCCTTTCACCACCACTGAGCACCTTCACCTTCTTATCACTTTCCTCGCCACCGAACATAAAGGCACCAAGAATATCATTGATGCGCAGGCGGATGTCGCCCTTGGCCACATTGTCGATGGTCTGGAACACCGTCAGGCGCTCGTCGAGCAACTGCGCCTGGTTCTGGGCGAAATAGCCTATCTGGATATTATGGCCGATCTTCAATTCACCCGTATAGGGGATTTCATCCATAATACACTTCACCAGCGTCGACTTACCTTCGCCGTTCTTACCCACGAAAGCTACCTTCTCGCCTCGCTTGATGGTCAGCGTCACATGGTCGAACACAGTATGGGTGCCATAGTCTTTTCGCACCTCGTCGCAGATAACCGGATAATCACCGCTACGCAGACAGGGCGGGAACTTCAAATGCATGGAAGAATTATCCACCTCATCAATCTCGATGGGCACGATTTTCTCCAGTTGCTTGATCTTCTGCTGCACCTGAACAGCCTTTGTCGCCTTGTATCGGAAGCGCTCTATAAAGTCCTTCATCTCAGACACTTCCTTCTGCTGGTTCTCGTAAGCCCTTAACTGTTGTTCACGCCGTTCCTTGCGCAGAACGACGTACTCATTATACTTCACTTTATAGTCGACCACCCGTCCGCAGGAGATCTCCAAAGTACGGTTCGATACATTGTTGATAAAGGCGCGGTCATGACTCACCAACACGACAGCACTCGACGACTGCGCCAGGAATTGCTCCAGCCACTGGATACTCTCAATATCCAGATGGTTTGTCGGCTCGTCGAGCAACAGCACATCAGGCTTCTGAAGCAGGATCTTCGCCAGTTCGATACGCATGCGCCAACCGCCAGAGAACTCCGAGGTAGGGCGTTCAAAGTCAGTGCGCAGGAATCCGAGTCCCATCAGCGTCCGTTCTATCTCCGCCTCATAGTTCTCGGCCCCTAACAGCAGATAGCGCTCGTGCTCAGTGGTGTATTTCTCAATCAGAGCCAGATAGCTCTCGCTCTCGTAGTCCGTACGTTCCGACAGCTCCTGGTTCATCTGATCGATGCGCGCCTTCAGCTTCGTGATATCGGCAAACGCCTTCTGCGCCTCCTCACGGACCGTCGTATCGTCTTGCAGGATCATCACCTGTGGCAGATAGCCGATGCGACAGTCGGCAGGCACGCTCACGTTGCCAGCCGTGGGCCGCTGTTGTCCGCAGAGTATTTTCAGCATTGTCGACTTGCCAGCACCATTCTTACCCACCAAGGCAATACGGTCACGGTCGTTGATGACAAAGCTGGCATCAGCAAACAGGGGTTTCACCCCAAACTCCACCTTCAGTCCTTCTACCGATATCATCGTTTATCTACAAACTTATAATCCTTATATTGCTCGGCTGGGAACCGCAGCATCTCGTCCGTAATACCACCCGACTTGAAATTCGAGATCGAAATGGTAGTCCAGATAAAGGCGATCTTAATACGTAAACTGATAGGTTCATAAGTCTGTCGCTTTACCAGGGCATGGATCTCCTTGATACCCTTCGCGCCCTTTTTCGCCTTCAGCGTCAGCATAAGGCCCTGCTCATGATTGGCAATGCTATAGTCAAAATTCTCAGGCTCGAACTTGAATTTACTCGAATACTTGTCCGACTTGTTGTTCTTCGCGTTGTGGATCTCCACCTCTTTATTCTTTTTCTTCTTCTTGATGGTATAGACGGTCACACCATCATTCCAGGAGTTCATCTTCGCATCCACGAACTTGCTTTTCTTGCCTTTATACCAGATAGTACCGTAAGTCTTATAGATGCCGGTAATGTTCACATCGTAGCGCAACGTTGCACCCTGCTCACCGAAAACCTGCTGATAAGCCTGATTGAAGATGCGTCTCGCCTGTCGTGCATTGGGATTATCTTCTGCCTGTACCGAGGTCAGCACAGACAACAGCATCATAATCGTTAAAACTATCTTATTTCTCATTATTTTTCAATTTCAGGGTGCAAAAGTACACAATTCTCACGGATTATTCGTATTTTTGCAGCATAAATTAACGAATTGTATGGAAAAGAATAGCTTCGCACGACTGATTGCCCAACAACTCAACCTTCAGGAACGGGCTGTCGACAATACCTTGGTGCTGCTCGACGAGGGTTGCACCATCCCCTTTATCTCCCGCTACCGCAAGGAGCGCACGGGCGGACTCGACGAAATGCAGATTGCAGCCATCAGCACCCAATACGAACGGTTCAAGGAAATCCAGAAGCGTAAGGAGACAGTGCTTAAGACCATCGCCGAGCTGGATAAGCTGACGCCAGAACTGGAGAAGCGCATCACCGACTGTTGGGATGCCACCGAACTCGAAGATATCTATCTGCCCTACAAGCCCAAACGTCATACAAGGGCGCAGGTGGCCCGCGAACAGGGTTTGGAACCCCTCGCCAAGATCCTCCTGTTACAGCGGGAGCGTGACCCGATGCATGCAGCAGAGAAATTCATCAAAGGCGAGGTGAAAGATGCAGAGACTGCCATCAAGGGTGCCCAGGACATCATTGCCGAAATGGTCAGCGAGGATGAGCGCAGCCGTCAGCAACTGCGTGGCGCCTTCCGTCGCCAAGCCATGATTGCCTCGAAGGTTGTCAAGACTAAGGCCGATACAGACGAAGCCGCTAAGTACAGCGATTATTTCGACTGGCAGGAGCCGCTCAAGCGCTGTTCCTCGCACAGATTACTGGCCATGCGTCGAGGGGAGAGCGAAGGCATCCTTCGCATCAGCATATCACCCGACGATGACGAGTGCATCGATCGCCTCCAGCGCCATTATGTCTATGGCAATACGCCCTGTGGCAAACTGGTAGCCGAAGCCGTCGAAGACAGCTATAAGCGCCTGCTCAAACCCTCCATAGAAACGGAGTTTGCAGCTCTCAGCAAGGAAAAGGCCGACGAAGAGGCCATCCGCGTCTTCGCCGAGAACCTCCGCCAACTGCTGCTGGGTGCCCCCTTAGGCCAAAAGCGGGTAATGGGCGTCGACCCTGGTTTCCGCACAGGCTGCAAGGTAGTCTGCCTCGATGCACAGGGCAATCTGCTCCACCACGAGGCCATCTTCCCCCACCCGCCTGTCAACAAGCGTATGGAGTCGGCGATGGCCATTCAGAAGATGCTCCGGAAATACCAGATCGAGGCCATCTCCATCGGCAATGGCACTGCCAGTCGCGAGACCAACGACTTCCTCCGCGATGTCCTCGCTGGCCGCTATGACGTTCCTGGCCAGTCTAGTAAGGCTAATAATCCTACCCCACAGCTCTTCACCGTCTCCGAGGATGGCGCCTCCGTCTATTCCGCGTCAAAGATCGCCCGCGACGAGTTCCCCGATGAAGATGTCACCGTGCGCGGAGCCGTCTCCATAGGCCGTCGCCTCATGGACCCCCTCGCAGAGCTCGTCAAGATCGATCCCAAGAGCATCGGCGTGGGCCAATACCAGCACGACGTCGACCAGACGAAACTCAAGAACGCCCTCGATCAGACCGTCGAGAGTTGTGTCAACAACGTAGGCGTCAACCTCAATACCGCCTCGCAGCATCTGCTCATGTACGTCAGCGGCCTCGGCCCCACCCTCGCCAAGAACATTGTCGACTATCGCAAGGAGAACGGTGCCTTCACCGCCCGTACCCAATTGAAGAAGGTGCCTCGTCTCGGCCCTGCCGCCTTCCAGCAGTGTGCGGGTTTCCTCCGCATCCCGGGCGCGAAGAATCCGCTCGACAACTCCGCCGTCCATCCCGAGTGCTACGACATTGTCGAACAAATGGCCAAGGATCAGGATTGTGCCGTCATCGACCTTATAAATAATAAGGAGAAGCGCGAGGCCATCGATATCCGGCGCTACGTGACCGACGAGATAGGCATCCCTACCCTCACCGATATCCTCAAGGAATTGGAAAAGCCCGGACGTGACCCGCGCCAGCAGATCGAGACATTTGAGTTCGATGCACGCGTCAACACCGTCGATGATCTTGTTGAAGGCATGGAACTGCCAGGCATCGTCACCAACATCACCAATTTCGGCGCCTTTGTCGACATTGGTGTCCATCAGGACGGTCTGGTACACATCTCGCAGATGGCCAATCGTCGCATTGCCCATCCCACCGATGTGGTCAAACTCCATCAGCACATCCGTGTCCGCGTCATCGAGGTTGACCGGCGTCGTAATCGCATCTCCCTAAGCATGAAAGGTCTCAGCAATCAATAAAGAAAACTCTGTCATTAGAATAAATAAAAAAATTAAGCAATGATTTCTTTTATTTTGAGCCTCTTGGCTCTTGTGTTAGGTTACTTCTTATACGGACGTGTCGTTGAACGTATCTTCGGTCCAGATGACCGTGTGACGCCAGCCGTGGCAAAACGTCGTGGCTTGCGTGTGGTTTGCAGTATGGTATAGAAGGGAGAAAAGCAAATGTATAATTCAACAATAATTAAAACAAAACGAAAATGAATAAGAACGAGAAATTTGTCATTACGATTAACCGTGAGTTAGGGAGTGGCGGTCGTACCGTAGGCCGCAAGTTGGCTGAAAAGCTGGGAGTGGCCTTTTACGACAAAGCCCTCATCAAAGGCCTGGAGGAGAAGTTCAACCTCACCGTCGAAGAGATTGAGAAACTCAAAGGCAGCAAGCACAACTGGTGGTCAGATTTTGAGCGCATCATAGGCGTCGGTCCGGGCATGACATCCAACTACTACCTGCCGCAGAAGGGCGACGACTCGAGCCTGTTGACCACGAGCGAGATGTTCAAGGCGGAGACCGAAATCCTGAAAGGCATTGCCGAAGAGAAGTCGTGCGTCGTGGCCGGCCGTAGCGGTTTCTTCGTATACCGCGACCATCCCAACCACATGAGCATCCTCATCCAGGCCTCGATGCCCCACCGCATAGAACGCATAGCCCGGAAGCAGAACATGACCGAGGAAGAAGCCCGTAAGACCATCGAACAGGTGGACATGATGCGCGAGAACTACGTAAAGAAGTACACCGACACCTCGCGCTACGACACGCGCAACTACGAACTCGTCATCACAATGGACAGAATCAGTGAGGACGATGCCGTAGACCTCATCCTAGACTACATCAATCGTCAGTCGTTATAAACAGGAGGTATCTTTGGAACAGACGAACAGGAAGAGACAGTCCAAAAGTTATCTGAATAATCGCTAAATACTCCTAAAACATTTGGCGTATAAAGGCTGAATGGCTAAATTTGCGGCGTGAATTGTTGGCGACTTGTTTTCCTGCTCCTGTTGACAATCCCTGCTCAGGGATTTGCGCAGCGTCGGCTCGTGGTGGTCGATGTGGAGACGCTTATCCCTGTGGTTGGTGCCAACGTCGTCAGCAAAGACGGCACTACCGTCACCGATTCCCTTGGCTATTTCAGCGTGTCGGACAGTTGTCAGTCGCTTTCTTTCACCCATGTCAACTACGAGAGCCGTATGATCAATCTCACGGAGGTACGCGACACGGTATATATGATCTCCAAGCTGCTGAATATCCGCGAGGTGGTGGTTTTCGGCCACGGTCAGCATGAAGAGATTTCCGAAGACCTGAAGAAAAAACTGCGCATGGACAAGATTGATGCCCAGTTGGCTGCCGCCAATCCTAACGGTGGTATCAATCTTATCGCACTCTTTAACAAGCTAATACCGAAGAAGTGGCTCAGGAAACTACGCCAAAACACCAAGAAAGAGCGCCTCAAACGTCACCAGAAGATGCTTGATGAGTACTGACGTGACAAAATGTATAGAAAATTGTCATATATGTACAATTTTGGCTTTTTTCTCAAATATTCGCAGACTTTTTGATAGTTTTTCATTTTTTTTGCTTACCTTTGCAGAGCCATTCAAAAACTATTCGTAACAGTTGAGAATTATTGTAATATAATATAAAATGTATCAAGGTAAGAAGATTGTTCAGCCCCCTTGTTTGAAGGAAGGAGATAAGGTTGCCCTTGTTTCCCCTGCTTATTGGGTGCCACAGGAGGCCCTTCAGCAAGCAGCAGAAATCATGAGGAGCTGGGGACTTCAGCCTGTGATCGGACCACATACTAACAGCCTTAATGTCAATGCATATGCAGGAACCGCAGATGAACGAGCTGCTGACTTGTTGTGGGCGTTTGAAGATGACAAGATCAAAGCCGTGATCTGTTCACGAGGCGGCTATGGCTCCATCCACCTGCTGAACCGCATCCCACAGGAATACTTTCGGCAACACCCTAAATGGCTGATAGGCCATGGGGACATTACCATGCTACTCTATGCTGTTATAGGTGCAGGCGTGATGTGTATTCATGGTCCTATGGCTTTCCAGATAGCGGGCGCTCAAGAACCAGCCACTTCCATCACGCGTAACATTCTTTTCGGTACTCTGCCGCAATACAGGATTCCCAGCAATCCCTATAACCGCATCGGTCGGGCAGAGGGTATTCTCGTCGGTGGCAATCTCTCGAGCTACTCTATCGTTTCAGGAACGCGATTCCGCATGCTGCCCAAGTGTGACATCATCCTCTTTATTGAGGAAGTTGAGGAGTCGTTGCACAGCATCGACCGCCTGTTCTATATGTTACGGTTGCAAATAGACTTTGAAAGGGTGAAAGGCATCATTTTCGGCACATTCGATTCCATCAAATACGACCTTCAATATGGCAGTGTAGAGCAGATGCTGATAGCTCATCTGCATGAATACGACATTCCCATCTGCTGCGGATTTCCTGTCGGTAGCAATAGTTGCATTCCACTGATAGAGGGCGCACCGTGTTCATTAGATGTAACAACCGACAGAGCTGTGCTGACTTTCGAGATGAAGGGAAATTTAGAGCCCTATCGACTCGATTTGGAAGATCCGCAACTGCTCAGGGAAAAAGAATTATAACCTATGTACGAGAGAGTCATCAAGATAGTCAATGAGGCGCGATGGACGGATGGTCTGAAGGTAAGAAACAGGCTTGAGGACATCACCTACAACCCCATGCGAAGCCAGGAGGAGTTCGTCATGAGGCTGATGCGCGAGAATGCCACGACGGTCTACGGCCAAGAACATGGCTTCAAGAGCCTCATGAACATCGGGGATTTCAGACGGCAAATCCCGCTGACCACCTATGAAGACTATTCTCCCTATATCGAACGGATCGTCCGTGGCGAGAAAAACATCCTGACAGCCTATCAGACAGAACACCTCTCGACACTTTATGGATATAAGATTCTGCCGCAGTCGAGATGGAGCATACAGACCTGCTATGACTACAACTTCTGCGCAGGGTTCTATATCGCAGGTCAACAAGGCTATCTCACCGACGGCATGACGCTCAATCTGGTAGACAACAGCATCGGACGCCAGCCCTCGGGGGTGACCGTGGGTAATCTGCTGGGCAAACTGTTGCTTAAACGCGACTTAGACAACGACCAGGTGTATGTCATTCCCATGGATGTTGCCAATACTCACGGCCGGACGGATATCCTCTACCTCCGTGCCCTCTTTGCCCTCAAACAGAGAAAGGTGTCGCTGGCCATTTGCGACCATTACGACGAAATGATAGAACTGCTCCGTTACATCGAGAAGCACTGGCCCACGCTGGCCGAGGATATTGAGCATGGCAATCCTTATATCCAACCGGATCCTGAGAGGGCCGACGCGATTCGTCAGATTATGGAGCCCCACCACATCGGCACAGAGATGGTATCACTGCTCTGGCCTTCGTTGCGCTGCATGATGATCTGCGATGTGGACAATCTCAGTGCGGGTTTCGAGTTGTTGCGCACGTATTGCGGCCGTCAGGTTCATTATGTGTTCACCGGCATCAGTTCGCCTGAAGGCACCTTCTCTACCGCGCTGAATCTTGACGATCCCCAAACGGTGCTCATTCCCGACAGTGTGTTTTATGAGTTCAAACCTGAGGAAGCGCAGGACTATAATAACTTACTGACCCTCGACCAGTTGGAAATCGGCAGACACTACGAACTGGTCGTAACGACGCTCTCAGGCCTCTATCGTTACAAGACACAGAAGATCTTCCTCGTCGTCGGTCGCCATCACGATACCCCAACTGTAATTACTGAATAATATGGACTGGTTACACATTATCGCCGTCATTGCACTGATTGTTATCGGTGTGGTGATTTATTTCAATAAGAAACAATAGCGCTTCCGGACGCCCATGCGCATACAAAAATGGGGACAGCCCGACAGCTTGTTCAGATATCTCGAACAATTCATTCAGATTATTTCTATACCCCTATAGGGATTATCTGAACACGTCATAGAGACTATCTGGATAACACGAAGAGACTATTTGAACGACTCGTAGTTGACCCCTCCATTTACCTAGAAAGACGTCAACCATGAATCTGCCGATTTGCAGTCAAATAATAAAATCTATACTTAGTTATAACTAAATATAGATTATTAACAATAGCGCATACATGGCATTTTTCGTTAAATAATATATTTTTTGATTATTTTTCACAATAAAAACGTATCTTTGCAGTATGAAAATAACAAAAAACATATGAACAAGTACATCATTTTTATTGGTCTGTGCTGTTATTGCATGACTTCATGCATCAAAGACGAGGCTCTGAATAAGGAGTGTGACATTGAAAGTGCGTGGGTAGAAGGCGTGGAGTATGAGCAGTATTTCTACCAGACAACAGAGATGCGAAAAGAAAAAATCAGCTCCGCAGAGACGAACATCGTCTTCTTCGTGCGCTCGATCCTCTCGCTTTCGAAACAGATTCCTTTGAACTTCAAGATTACCGACGGCGCTACCATCGAACCAGCAAATGGCTCGATGCAGGACTTCACGAAAGGCACAGTCGCCTACACCGTCACCTCAGAGGACGGCAAATGGAAACGCACATACAACGTGACTTTTCAGGAAACGTCGCTGCCCGTCCAGAAGTTCAGTTTCGAGCATGTGGAGACACGGGCAGAGCAGACCTTACTCGGCGGTACAAACGAGATACATGTCTTCTATGAAAAGGATATAACATCCGACTCGAATGAGCCGAACTATTGCTGGGCCACGGGCAATCCCGGTTTGGCACTCACGATGACCGATTCCAAACCAGAGGATTTCCCTGTCTATTCCTCGACCGACGGCAAAGTGGGACGAGGCGTTTGTCTGAACACCCAGTCGGCAGGTGCCTTGGGCGAATGGATGAAAAAACCTATCGCCGCCGGAAGCTTGTTCTTAGGGAAATTCGTGATCGATTATGTGTTGTCCGACGCCTTGAAAGCCACGCAATTCGGCGTGCCTAACAGCAAGGAACCAGTGCGTATTACAGGCTGGTACAAGTATCAGCCCGGTGAGAAGTTCACCGACAAGAACATGAAAGAATATCCCGACCGTAAGGACGAGGCCAGCATCTACGCTGTGTATTATCGCAACACGGACGATCAGGGAGAAAGCTACATCCTTGACGGTCATGACATGGAAGACCTCGACAAGGTGTTGGACAACCCGCAGGTGTATAAGATGGCACGTGTGGCTTCATTGCCGGCTACCGACACATGGACGCAATGGGAGATGTTCTTCGAAGGCCGGGATGCCCCTGACGACATCGTTGCAGCCCAAGGCTTCAACCTGGCGCTGGTGTTCTCGTCGAGCAAAAGCGGGGCCCAGTTCGAAGGAGCCATCGGCAGCACGCTCTATGTGGACGAGGTAGAAGTATCGTATGTAAAATAATCAAGGAAGACAAGATATGAAAAAGAACATCGCATACATCATACTTATAGCAACATCATTGCTTATCGGCAGCCCTGCTAAAGCAGACACGCTCGACAGCTTGCAATTGAAGGCCCGCATGGGCTACAGCATCGGCGGTACGGCACCCATTCCGCTACCCGAAACCATCCGCAGCATTGAAAGCTACAGCCTGACACCATCGTTCATGGTGGGATTCGATGCCATGCTACCACTCACTCAGCAGTGGGGCATCATGACTGGCCTGCATTTCGAGAACAAAGGTATGAAAGCTACGATCACCACAAAGGCTTACTTCATGGAAGTGGTGAAGGGCGACCAGAAGATGGCGGGCCTCTTTACGGGCCATGTCGAGCAGAAGGTCAAGCAATGGATGCTGACCGTGCCCGTGCTGGCTACGTTCACGCTGAGCCGTAAGGTAATGCTGAAGGGCGGTCCCTATGTGTCGTTCCTCCTGAACAAAGGGTTCAGCGGCATTGCCTCTGACGGTTACCTACGAAAAGACAACCCGACGGGTCCCAAGATTCTGATGGGTAACCGTGAAGGCGAATGGGCCACCTACGACTTCGACGACGACATGCGCAGCCTGCAGTTCGGCATTGGCATTGGCGTCGACTGGCAGGTACACAAGCGTATCGGCGTGTCGGCCGATTTGAACTGGGGACTGACAGGTATCTTCCCTAGTGACTTCAAGACCGTAGAGCAGACGCTTTATCCCGTCTATGGAACAATTGGCGTGTTCTACAGACTGAAATAGAGACTTTCTATTAAGATATATGACTTTAATACCATAATTGGTATTTTGATACAAACGAAGAAGCCCTAGGTCATTTCTGACTCAGGGCTTCACTCTGTAAAGATGGCGGCCTCCTACTCTCCCGCATTGCATTGCAGTACCATCGGCGCAGGCGGGCTTAACTTCTCTGTTCGGAATGGGAAGAGGTGGGACCCC
>Ga0310786_10010376_pt1 | contig 11712 bp, 8 predicted proteins | sample AusTroGonzalo_MG_FD_203881 | JGI IMG/M metagenome (GOLD analysis project Ga0310786, IMG submission 203881) | Bovine rumen microbial communities from tropical cattle in Woodstock, Queensland, Australia - Gonzalo_03 (v2) (version 2) | ecosystem: Host-associated > Mammals > Digestive system >... | reverse complement strand
CCTGACTGCGCCGCTGCGCCCAGTCGCCTCGCTGGGCGGCTCCGGAATCGGCAGCAGCGACTCGAAGAACTCCGCGCCGAAGAGGTCGCGCACCCGGTCGGCGACCTTGGCGGCAGCGGGGAGACGCCCGGCCTCGCGTCCGTCCACCGTGAGCGAAAAGGCGATCTCGGGGTGGGCGAGGGCGTGGACGGTGTAGATCTGGCGGACGTGGCTTTCTTCGGTGGCGTAGGAGCGCAGGAACTTCCGCCGCGCGGGGATGTTGCAGAAGAGGTCGCGCACCTCGACGAGCGTGCCGGGCGGGGAGCCGGCGGGGCGCACCTCGGCGAGCGTGCCGGCATTCACCTGGAGCATGGTGCCTTCGTCGGAGTCGCGGCGGCGGGTGGTCAGCGTGAAGCGCGAGACGGAGGCAATCGAGGGGATCGCCTCGCCGCGGAAGCCGAGGGTATCGATGCGCTCGATGTCTTCGGCGTCGAGGATCTTCGAGGTGGCCTGGCGTTCGAGGGAGAGAAGGGCGTCATCCTTGGTCATGCCGCAGCCGTCGTCCAGCACCGACACGAGCTTGCGCCCGCCCTGGGTGATGGCGATGCGGATTGACTTTGCGCCGGCGTCGATGGAATTCTCGACGAGCTCCTTGACAACGCTCGCCGGCCGCTCCACCACCTCGCCGGCGGCAATCTTGTTCGCCACGTGGAGCGGCAGAATCCTTACGTGCCCGTCGCGCATCAGAGGTCGAGGTTGATGTTGCGCCTGAGGTAGGTGGGCAGGTCGAGGTCCTCGCCGTGCCAGATCGTGGGCTCGGTCTTGTGGAAGCGGCGGGCGCTGCCGTGCCCCACGCCGAGCGGCCCCTTGGGCGCGGTCCGCCGCGTCCCGGGCCTGGCGCCATTGGCCTCGCCGCCGTTCGCGGCGGACTCGAAGAGCATCGCCACCACGCAGAGCCGACCGCAGTAGGTCTGCTCGTCGTTGACGGTGCCGATTTCGAAGGGCACCTGGTCGCCGAAGGCCTCGCGCACGCCGTCCGCAACCCGTCCGAGTTCGCTCAGCCGCAGGTCCTCGCCGGCGAGGACGCCGCAGAGGATCGCGTTCACCGGCGCGCTGGCGACGGCCAGCAGCTCGGAGCGGACGAGGCGGTCGACCGCCACGGAGGCGCGGTCGGGGCCTTGCACGGTCACGAAGGCGAACCGGCCGCGGCCGGCGCCGGAGACGAGATGGCGGATGCGGTCGGCGTCGAGGCGGATGTAGCCGGGCTTCTCCACCAGCCGCCAGAAGAGGGTGACGCCGCCGGCGAGGGTGTCGACGGCGCGCCGCATCGCCTCCGCCATGTTGTCCTCGCCGCCGACGAGCTTGTCCAGCGGCAGGAAGAACGTGGCGCCGGCGGACTCCTCGATCATCGACATCACGCCGCGCGCGTTGCGCAGGCGGTCCTCGCCTTCGAAGGCGAAGGGGGTGGTGGCGAAGACGATTGACTGGATGCCGAGGTCGGAGAGCCGCTTCAGGACCTCGAGCGTGGCGCCGCCGCCGGTGCCGCCGCCGAGCGCAGTGACGACGACCGCGAGGCGCACGCCTTCGAGGTGTTCGTCGACCGCCCCGATCGAATCCTCTGCGGCAAGCCTCGCGGCGACCACGTCGCCGCCGGCGCCGCGTCCGGAGAGCCGGTTGCCGCCGAGCAGCAGGAAGTTCTCCTCGTCCTGGCCCGACGACGCGTCGGTGTCGATGGCGAGGTAGCGGAGCCCTTCGCCGAAGGCGCGCGAGACTCCGCGGGCGATGCGCGTGCCGGCGGTGCCGACGCCGACGAGAAGCATTGACGAGGAATTGCCGCTCATTTGAAGAACCTCCCGAGGATGCTGTTGAGGAAGCCGGCGTCGTCGCCGGTCCGCTGCGAGTAGAGAAGCGCCCCCGAGATGGTGGCGTACGACCACGGGTCGGGGACGTCCTCGAGGCCGTCGACATGGAGCGGGCGCCCGCGCCTGACGCCGAGGCCGAGCTCCTGCTCGGCGAGCGCCTCGATGTCGCGCATGCCCGCGCCGCCGCCGGCGATGACCACGCCGGCGTGGAGGCGGTGGATGAGGTCGTTCTCCTCCAGCGTCTCGCGGATCATGGTGAATATCTCCTTGAGCCTCGCGTTGACCACCGTGTCGAGCGCGCGGCGCGAGATGGCGCGGCTTTCCATCAGCGCGGAGGAGCCGGTCAGCCGGACGCGCGAGTTCTCGGTGGTGTACTGGCCGATGCACGCGCTCGCCTCGTCGGTCTTCAGCTGCTCGGCCTGGGCGTTGGTGGTCTGGAAGGCGTAGGCGATGTCGTTGGTCACGTGGTCGCCGCCGACGCCGACGACGCCCGCCGTGGCGAGGATGCCGTCGCAGTACGCGGCGTAGCCGGTGGAGCCGCCGCCGAGGTCGAGGACCAGCGCGCCGTTGCGGCGCTCGTGCTCCTCGAGGACTGCGTCGGCGGTGCAGGTGGCGGCGAAGACCGGCTCGGAGATCTCCAGCCGCGCGTTCTCGGCGGCGGTGCGAGCGTCCTGGATGCGGTCGGAGCTGGCGTGGATCTGGAGCGTGTTGAGCTTGAGCATGCGCCCCGACATCCCCTTGGGCGAGGAGATGCCGCCGAGGCTGTCGATCTGGTAGTCCTGGTCGATGATGTCCAGAAGCTCGCGTCCCTTCGGCAGCGGCATCTCGCGCGAGCGGCGGGCGGCCTCCATCATCTCCGCCTCGTTCACCTTGCCGCCCTCGACGACGGCGTTGCCTTCGGAGTGGGCGACGTGGATGTGCTGGCCGCTGACGACGAGGAGCGCGGTGTTGATTTCGACGTTCGCGCCCGACTGGTCGCGCTTCGACTCGATCTCTCGCAGCACGGAGCGGATGGACTGCGTCGCCTGCGAGATGTCGATGATCTGGCTCTTGCGCACGCCAGACGACGGTATCTCGGCGTGGCTGATGATCTTCATCCTTCCGCCCGACTGCGTCTCGCCGACGGCGAGAAGGGTGCGGGAGGTCCCGATTTCGAGCGCTGCGTGGATCTTGCTCATTTTATCTTTTCCTTGGTGTCGACGTAGATCCGGTTGGGGTTGGCGAGGTCGGCCGCGTTCCAGACGACCGGGTGGTCGCACTCGCCCAGCCTGGTGCGGATTGCCTTCAGCAGCAGCTGCAGCCGGCTCGCGAGCGCCGCGCGGGAGGCGGGGCTGGGGTCGTCCATCCCCTCCCAGGCGAGCCTGACGGTGGAGTAGGAGCCGCTTAGGGTGGCGGAGATGTAGTCGGGCTTGGAGACATCCACCTCGAGGATGCCGAACTCCTGGAACTCTGGGTCGCGCACGAGGTCGACGAGCTGCAGCGCCGCAGCCGCCCGTCCATCGAGCCGCTTGCCCGGCGGGGTGCCCGGCGCCGCGGCCTCGCGGATCGTCGGCAGCATCTGGGTGCCGCGCGAGCAGAGGAACACCATGCCCTCGGCGTCGGCGACGCGCCCGGTGTCGCTGTTCCTGCCCTTGACGTTCATGCGCACGATCGGCGAGCGCTCCTCGGTGACGATCGTCACCTTGTCCGGCAGGCGGCGCACGATCGAGATCGACTTCAGGTTGGGGATCTTCGCGAGCACCTCCCTGCGCTTGGCGTCGAAGTCGACGAGGGCGATGTTCGCGCCTTTCCTGAGGCCGAAGTTCTCGGCGATGACGTCGGCCTTGACCATCTTGCCCGAGGTGATGGAGACCTGCGCGGAGACGTCCTTGATCTCGCACTGTTCGATCCACATCGCGTGCAGCTTGCTCCACGCGGTGGCGATGCCGGCGGCGACGAGCCCAAGAATGACCAGCGCGGCGACGGTGGCGACGATGCGGCGCGGGCCGCGGCGGCGGTTGTCGGGTAGCTTCTTCATGGCTTGTCGCATTTTGCGCTGGAGAGGATGCGTTCGCAGACTTCCGCGAACGAAAGCCCCGTCTTCATGCCGGCCTTCGGCACCAGCGAGTGGCCGGTGAAGCCAGGCGAGGTGTTGAGCTCGAGGACGTAGATCCTCCCGACGGGCGAGACCCTGAAGTCGACGCGGGTGACGCCGCGGCAGCCGACTGCGCGGTACGCCTTCACCGCTACCTCGGCGAGCCTTTTCTCCAGTTCCGCGCCATCGGCGCCTGCGTCGCGCACGAAGTCGTAGCGCGTTTCGTTCGAGTGGTACTTCTCCTCGTAGCCGTACCAGCCGTTCTTGGCGACGATCTCGAGCGCCGGCCAGGTCTCGCCGTCCACCACCGCAACCGTGTATTCGCGCCCGGGCACGAACTCCTCGACGAGCACCTCGCGTCCGCCGTCGGGGCGCGGCTTCATCGCCGCGAGCGCCGTCGCGAGCGCCGTCGGCCACGCCTCGGCCGTCGACACCTTGGAGATGCCGACCGAGCTGCCGTCGCACGGCGGCTTTACCACCACGGGGAGCGGCAGCGGCGAGGATTCCGCGCCTTCGGAGGCGAGCGACCACGGCGCCGTCGGCACCGCGTTCATCTCGAGCGCGAGCTTCGTCTTCACCTTGTCCATCGCGATGCGCGAGGCCGCCGCGCCGGGGCCGGTGTAGGGGATGCCGAGCCGGTCGAGCGCCGACTGCACCCCGCCGTCCTCGCCCCAGCCGCCGTGCAGCGCGATGTACGCCGCGTCTACGTCGCGCGGCATCGCGTCGATGCTCTCGGAGTCGAGCACGACGGGAATGACCTCGTATTTGCCGAGGCTCGCGAGAGCCTCCGCCACGTTGCGGCCTGAGTCAAGCGAGACTTCGCGCTCGCTCGAAACGCCGCCCATCAAAACCGCAATTTTTCTCATTAGCGGTATTATACCAAATTATGATGTGGTATAATACCCAGAAATGAATTCAGTTTCCATCCATCTCATCGGCGTCGGCGGGGTCGGCATGGCCGCCCTCGCCGTGCTGCTCAGGCGCCGCGGCTATCATGTGAGCGGCTGCGACTGCGCGCTTTCGCCGCGTACACGCTGGCTCGAAGGCGAGGGGGTGAAGGTCGTCTGCGGGCACGATCCCGCCCATGCCGCCGCCGCGGACGAGGCAGTGGTCACCCCCGCAGTGCCGGCGGATCACCCCGAAGTTGCGGCATTCTCCGGACGCATCCGCGCGCGCGGCGAGGTGCTCGCCGAGCTCGTCTCCGCCGCGACAGATTCCGTCGCCGTCTGCGGCTCCCACGGCAAGACCACTACCGCCACATGGACCGCGCGGCTTTTGCTTGCGCTCGGCGAGTCGGTGGAATGGGCGATCGGCGGCGAGACTGGTTTGTTCCCGGTCGCCGGATTCGCGCACGGACGCGGCGCATTCGCAGGGAAGGAGCCGGTCCTCGTCGTCGAGGCGGACGAGTCGGACGGCACGCTGGCGCTCTACCGCGCGAAGACTCTGGTCGTCACCTGCTGCGACTTCGACCACCCCGACCACTTTCCGAGCCGCGATGCCTATCTCGCCTGCTTTGACGCCGCGCGCCGCGCAGCGCGGGATGTCGTCGAGTCGGAGGCGCTTGCCGACGAGCCAGCGCTCGAATCCGTCCTTGCGCCGCTCGCGCCCCACAACCGCCGCAACGCCCGCGCCGCCGCCGAGGTCGCATTCAGGCGTGGACACTCCGTCGCCGCCGTCGTCGCCGCGCTGGCGGACGTCGTCGCGGAGCTTCCCGACCGCCGCTTCCAGAAGGTCGCCGAGGGCGTCTGGACCGACTACGCCCACCATCCCGCCGAAATCGCCTGCGCTGTCGCGATGGCGCGCGCCGCCGCGAAGGGCAGACTGCGTGTCCTCTTCCAGCCCCACCGCTATTCGCGCACCCGTACCTTCGCGAATGAGTTCCCCGCCGCGTTCGTTGGTGCGGACGAAGTGGTGCTTTGTCCCGTCTACGCCGCCTTCGAGCCGCCGGTGGAAGGCGGCGACATCGCCGACCTCTACCGCGAATTCCGCGCGGCGGGGAAAGTGAAGTGCCTCCTTGCGCAGTCGTGCGCCGAGGCGTGGGAGCACGCATATTCATCTGCCGCGCCCGGCGATGCGACGCTGCTCCTTGGTGCTGGCGACATCGTCGACCTCGTCGGCCGCGTGCGGCGAGACGTCGCCGCTGGCGTTCCGCTGCCGCGGCGGAGCGTCGTCGTCGGCGCGATGACCAACATCTGGCGGAGCGACCTCGAACTGCCAATCGACTACGTCCGCGCGGAAGGTCCTGCCGGCCGGCCCGGCGCGGAGATTGTCGCCGCGCATCCGCGGCTCTGTCCCTGGATGGCCGGCATCCCCGGCTCCGTCGGCGGCTGGGTGAAGATGAACGCCGGCGCGTTCGGGCACTCCATCTCCGAGGCGATTGCCGCGGTCAAGGTCGACGGCTGCTGGCTTGATGCGGATGCCTGCGGCTTCGGCTACCGCACGAGCGCCATTGACGGCGTAATCGAGGACGTGCGCTGGAAGGACGATCCGCCAGCCGACGCAAAGGTGGAGCCGCCCGAGTCGTATCTCGCGCGGCGCGCACGCTTCCCCGCCGGCACCTACGGCAGCTTCTTCAAGAACCCGCCCGGAGACTTCGCGGGACGCCTCCTCGAGGCCGCGGGCGCGAAGGGGATGCGGATCGGCGGCGCATATGTCTGGGATCAACACGCCAACGTCATCGTGCGCGGCGAAGGCGCGACCGCGTCTGACGTCCTCGCGCTCGCGCGGCTCATGCGCAACCGCGTCTTCTTCCGCTTTGGCGTCGAGCTGGAGCCTGAAGTGCGCGGAATCGTCTTCTGAGCGGGGGTGGCCCGTTTGCCGAATCGCGGCGATTTTGGTATAATTCTCAACATAACAAACCAACCAAAGAAAGAGAGCAGGAAATGGGCGAGGTAATTGGCGCGGGCGAACTGCACAAGGGAGTCAAGCTCCTTATCGACGGCGAGCCGTGGGAAATAACCGAATTCGACTTCTCGAAGCCGGGCAAGGGGCAGGCGATCTACAACTGCAAGCTCCGCAACATGATGACGGGCGGCGGCATGTCCAAGAGCTACCGCTCCGGCGACAAGTTCGAGAAGCCCGAGCTGCTGCAGATGAGCGTGACCTACTCGTACGACGACGGCCAGGCGTTCGTCTTCACCGACGACAACTTCGAGGAGATCCGCGTCAGCTACGAGGTGATGGGCGACAAGAAGTACTTCCTGATGGACGAGATGGAAGTTAAGGCGCTCTTCTTCAACGACAAGGTCATCGGCGTCGACCTGCCCGCGCTCGTCGAGCGCAAGGTGATCAAGGTCGAGCCGGGCGTGAAGGGCAACACCGCCTCCGGCAAGGTCACGAAGCCGGCGACGGTCGAGGGCGGCTACGAGCTCGCCGTCCCGCTGTTCATCAACGAAGGCGACGTCATCCGCATCAACACCGAGACGGGCGAGTACAACGACCGCACCGCGACGAAGTGACGTCATGGCGATGGAACGGCTAGAGCGCGTGGCCGAGGCGCTGCGCCGCCGCGGCTACGATGCCGCGGTCGCCGCTTCCTCCGCCGAGGCGAAGGCGCTCGCCCTGGCCGAAGCCGAAGGCGCGGCGTCAGTCGCCTGGGGCGGTTCGGAGACGCTCAAGGAGACGGGCATCCGCTCCGCCCTGGAGTCGTCCGGCCGCGAGATCCGCGACCACCAGACCACGGCCGACCTCTTTCTCCTGAGCGCCAACGCGCTTACCGACGACGGCGTGATCGTCAACATCGACGGCACCGGCAACCGCGTCGCCGCCTCGATCTACGGGCCGAAGCGCGTCCTCTACGTGGTCGGCCGCAACAAGCTCGTCGCCGGCGGCGTCATGGAGGCGATCCGCCGCGCGAAGAAGTCTGCTTCGCCGCCGAACTGCCGCCGCCTCGGTAAGAAGACCCCCTGCGCGGAGCTCGGCGTCTGCGCCGACTGCGACTCTGACGACCGCATCTGCAAGGTGACGGCGATTTTCGAGCGTCCGCCTACGCACACGCCCACCAAGGTGATCCTCGTCGACGAGGACCTGGGCTACTGAGTCCGCGCGTGGCCGTTTCGCTCGAGTACGAGAAGGCGGCCGGCGATCCCGTGATGGGGATCGACGAGGCCGGGCGTGGCCCTCTCGCCGGCGGCGTATATGCCGCGGCGGTTTCCGTCCCGATTGCGCTCGCGGAGGAACTGCTCGTCGGCGCATGGGGCGAGATCAACGACTCGAAGAAGCTGACGCCGGCGAAGCGCGAGCGGCTGGCGGAGACGATCAAGTCGACGCGCGGCTGCAGGTGGGCGGTGGCGAGCGCGAGCCCGAAGGAGATCGACGAGCTCAACATCCTGAACGCGACGCATCTGGCGATGCGCCGGGCGGCGGACCAGGTCGGCGCGGAGCACATCCTCGTCGACGGGCTCCCGGTGAAGACGCTGCCGCACGCGGTGAACGTGGTGAAGGGCGATGCAAAGTCTCTCCTCATCGCGGCGGCGTCGATTCTCGCCAAGACGGCGCGGGACGCCGACTGCCTGCGCTTGGAGCGCGAGTATCCCGGCTACGGCTTTGCCCAGCACAAGGGCTATCCGACGAAAGCGCACATGGAGGCGCTGGCGCGGCTCGGCCCGTGCCCCGAGCACCGCATGAGCTTCGGCCCGGTGGCTGCTGTAACCGGTGGTGGCTGTAATTTGATATAATATCAGCCATGAAGAATCGTGCCAAGTCCGCGCTTGCGCTCGCCCTCGCCATCGTGGGCGGAATCGCGGCTGGCATGCGCTGTGACGCATCCGTGACGGTGGAAACCCCGACGCAGATCAACCCGCGCCCCGCAGCATATACAGTAAAAGCATATACAGAAGTGTCTCCTTTTATACCCGATCGCGGACATGATCCAGCCCACCAAGTGGCCCAACCTGAACGTGATTCCGTCCGCGGATAACAGGGCCAGTCAAATTCATAGTCCTTTGAAAGTCAGAATTATGGTATAATACGAGCCAGTGAGATTGAGTAACACCATGCGCACAAGCACCATAGCACCGTTCGCCGTTTCCGCCGCGCTGGCCGCATTGGCGGCGTGGACGGCGTCTGCGCGCAACTGCGGCATGGCGTTCGTGGACACCTCCATTAGCCCACAGTCGGTGCCCGCCTGCTCCTGCGAGGACTTCTTCACGGTCGACTTCTCGGTCGCCGTGACCTGCTGCGAGTGCTACTCGGGCCCGTTCGCCTTCTCCGGCGTCTACCGCCGCGGGGCCGACGGATCCATCCCAGGTTCCGTCTCCACGAACTTCGTCGCGGCATGCGACTGCGACGGCTGCACCGCCGAGCACCGTGTCTCCTGCTCGGTCAAGCTCGTCTCCGACCCGTTCTGCGGGGCCGAGCCGCCGCCGCCGGGCGCGGTCGGCGGCGGCGAATCCAGCGGCGGCTACGACCCTCCGCCGTCCCTCTCCAGCGGCGGCTCGCCGCCGCGTCGCGCCACCCGCCGCGCCGCGCAGAGGGCCGCCTTTGCCGTCTCCCGCAGTGCCCCGACTGTCGCGGTCTCGCTCGGCCGCGGCCGCTCCGGCGGCTTCACCGGCCACCTGGAGCTTGACCCCGCGAAGGTGTTCTCGCATGCCGTCGCGACGCCGGCGATCATCGACCTCGCTGGCGGCGTCTCCACCGGTCTCGACCCGGTCCTATCGCCCTTCAACGACCTCCTCCAGGTCCGCTCCGCCGAATGCCTCGCGGACATCTCCGTCCCCCCGGCCTCCAATTCCTTCTCGGTCGCGTTCTACCATCCGTCCGACCTCGGGCCGGAGCTCGGGCCCGACGGACGCTACGACATCCTCTCCAACGCCGTCCCGTACGTGGTCTACGAGGTCGGCCCGTTCGCCGACGAGGGCGGACGCCGACTGCTTCCGGTGACCGAGCGCCGCGGCGGCGAGGTCGTCTCGGTCCGTGCGCTCTACGCGTCGCGCTCTGCCCCGGACGCGGGCGTGTCATTCGGCGGCGGCCTCGTCGAGCGCGGCGTCCGCGAGCTGCCCGACGGCGCGCTCCTCCGCTACGTCCGCGGCGCCGGCGCGCCCGAGCGCGGCGTCGCCGACTACTACACCGCCGCCGACGGCGAATCCGTCCTCGCCATGCGCGTCGAGGCGTCTTCCTCCGGCGAGGCGCGGACGAGCCGCTGGGAGTACGCGGAGGGGCCCTGCCCCTCGGCCCGCGTCGACCCGTCCGGGCTCAGGACCGAGTACGTTTACGACGGCGCCGGGCGCGTGGTCCGGGAGACCGTCCGCGCCCCCGGCCGCCCGGCGCGCGTGCGCACGATGTCCTACGACCCCGTTGGAGTCCCCACGCCCGGCGCGGGCGTGATGGAGGACGACGGCTCGCAGGGGGTGGAGGTCCCCCGCGTGGAGGACGAGTCGGTGGACGGCGTCCCCGTCTCGCGGACGGTGCGCTTCGTCGCCATAGACGCGAGGAACCACCGCATCGTGGAGGAGGCGCGTTTCCGCGACCCGTCGATGGCGCCGACCAACGGCTGGCGGGACGCCCTCTCGCCGCACGCGCTCAGGGACTACATGCCGAAGAGCGACTGCCGCCCCTGCTCGGAGCGGATCGCCCGCGAGGTCCACGCCGACGGGACGGAGGACGAGAGCGGGTTCGCGTCCGGCGAGTACGTCCCCGGCCCCGATGGCTCCGCCGGCGTGTTCACGCCTGTACCCGGCGGGGACTGGTTCCGCACCGTCACCACGCACCGCCCCCCGCAGGCGGCGTCCTCCCGCGCCTCCGCCGCGCAGGTCCCCGGCAGGACGACCCGCGACGTCACCGTGGAGCTGCGCTCCTCGAAACGGGTCGTCCTCAGGGAGACCCATGTCTGCACGGGGCCGGGGGAGAACGACTTCGAGCGCATCGCCTGGACGGCGACCACCCGGGACGGCCTCGGGAACCCCGTCCTGGAGGTGTCCTCCGACGGCTCGCGGGTCGAGCGCGAGTACGCGGGGACGCGCCTCGTCCGCGAAACCGCCGCGGACGGATCGCGCACCGTCTCCGCCTACGACGCGCTCGGCCGCGTAGTCTCCGAGACGAAGTCCTGGAACGGGCAGCGGCCGTCCACGACGACCTCCTACGTCCGCGACCCGGAAGGCCGCGTCCTCTCGCGCACCGTCGCATCCGGCGGCCTCTTCGAGACCGAGACGACAGAGTACGACGCCTTCGGACGGACGACGCTCTCCGTCGCCGCGGACGGCGTCGCGACGAAGCACCTCTACAATACCGATGCCGTTTCCGGCCTCGAGACCCGCACCGCGATCAGCGGCTACGGGACTCCCTGCGCAGTCACCAACGAGACGGTGTCCTACGCGGACGGACGCACGAAGGAGACACGCCTCAATGGCGTCCCTAGGCGCACATATTCCTATGGCGTGGACGCGGACGGATGCGAGTGGACGAAGACCTCGGAAGGGCGCCTCGGGCCCGATTCGCCGCGCTGGCGCACGGCGAAGACCGACACGCTCGGGCGCACCGTCGAGGAGACAACGCCCGGCTTCGGCGCGGCGATCGTCTCCTCCAACCGCTACGACGCTGCGGGTCGCCTCGTCGCCACTTCCACATACGCTTCCCCCACCCCCGCATCCCCCCTCCGTTCCTCTGTGCCTCTGTGTGATGCCACCATGCTCCGCAGCGCCATCTACCGCTACGACGCCCTCGGCGAGCGCACATTGGCCGTCGAGGACCTGGACTTCGACGGCGTCGTCGACCTCGCCGGTCCCGACCGCGTGGTCTCCAACTCCACCCAGTACGTCAAGCTCGGCTCCGACTGGTGGCGCGAGTCCTCGACCTGGCAGG
>Ga0310786_10010375_pt1 | contig 11712 bp, 6 predicted proteins | sample AusTroGonzalo_MG_FD_203881 | JGI IMG/M metagenome (GOLD analysis project Ga0310786, IMG submission 203881) | Bovine rumen microbial communities from tropical cattle in Woodstock, Queensland, Australia - Gonzalo_03 (v2) (version 2) | ecosystem: Host-associated > Mammals > Digestive system >... | reverse complement strand
GGCGTGGGGGGTAGGGGGGCTGTCATCCGATCCGGCGGCAGATGCGACAAAATTGTCGGAACGCCTCAAAGACCGAGCCCGGGGCGTGGGATGGTGAAGATGCGGGTCGGTATTTTTGGAATGTCTGTCTTGCCCTACCCCCCTCTTGACAACGAGGTCTAAAGTGTGATACACTTCCTTTGAAAACGGAAATATTAGGCTCGACACGTCCTTATAAAACGGAAATGTCAGCTGCAGAGCATCCGTTAAAAAAGGAAATCGTCTATGGGAAAAAAGGACATCTTTAAGACTTTGATCGCACAGAAGCAGTTGGAAATGCCATTTTCCGTGATTGACAGAGATGTGTCTTTGCCGATTGACGGAAATGAGATCATCATCGTTCCAGGTGTACGTCGTTGCGGAAAGTCCACCTTGATGGAGATTGCGGTCAACCGGCTTCTTGCGAATGGCGTCAGGAAGGAAAATATCCTTTGGATTGGTTTTGACGACGAACGAATCAAGTACATGACGGCGGAGGAACTAGATCTTGTTCTCCAGGCCTACCGTGAGATGTATCCGGCGACGGAACTGAAGGACGTCTGGATGTTCTTCGACGAATTGCCGCTTGTCAAAGATTGGGAGTATTTCGTGCTTCGGCTCTTCAAGGGTTCCTGCAAGCATATCTTCATTTGCGGAAGCAATGCGAGTACGCTGTCCGTGGAAATGAAGAGCGCCCTTCGGGGGTGGCCGCGTGAAATTGAGGTTTGGCCGTTGAGCTTTAGGGAGTATCTGCGGTTCAAGGGCGTCGACGCAGACTCTCATCTCGAGCAGGACAAGGCCCGCGTTCAAGTAGCCTTCAATGAATACAACCGTCTCGGCGGGATGCCGGAGCCGACCCTCATGCCCGTCCTCAGCGAGAAATACCGCAAGTTGCAGGACTATTTCGACGTCATGCTCCTGCGGGATCTGGTGGAACATTGGCAGATATCAAAACCGCAGATGGTGCGCTATTTCCTCAAGCGCGTGATGACGACGATTGCCAGCAGGCTTTCGGTAAACGCAGTTTACAGGGAGATCAAGGCCTCGGGACGGAAAGTGACCAAGGACGATCTCTACGATTGGCTTGCGTGGGCGCAGTCCATCTATCTGGTCCGGAAACTTGACGTTTACTCGCGATCCGTGAAAAGCGAGATTTCAATCCCGGGCAAGTACTACGTGATTGACAACGGACTTCGCTCGGCGGTCATTCCGCTTCAGTCCGACGATGACGGCAAGCAGCTGGAGAACACCGTTTACCTCGAACTAGTCCGGCGAAAAGCGCATAACGAGGAATTGTCTTACTTCAGCGAGTCGGGCGAGTGCGATTTTGTCGTGTCGGAGGGGGACGAAGTCAAGCGGCTGATTCAGGTCACCTGGGACATGTCGGATGCAGAAACGCGCAAGCGCGAGTTCTCCGGGCTTCTGGAGGCGGCGAAGGCCACCGGGTGCCGAGACCTCACCATCGTTACGCGCGACGAAGATGGCGAGGAGGTGCGCGACGGCCTGAACATCAGGATTGTTCCAGTCTGCCGCTTCTTGCTGAGCAGGTGAGTTAAAGAGGAGAATTTGGCCGGAATTGCGGTGATCGCCAACTTGATATATCAAGTTTTTAACTTAAAGGGCAAAATCCAGATTGCGCTTCGATGCCGAATCGCGTATACTTGCATTGTCGTCTTTAAGCAACAACGAAAAACGAAAGGAAAGAGCTTAAACCATGAGCACTATGCCGAAACTGAAAAAACAAGTCGTTCTGGGGGGGGGGCGTAAGTTAGCCTGCATGTGCGCGCTGCTTCCATTGTCCGGCATCGCTGCCGTGGATCTGGCCGGTTCGGATCTTACCGTCACGTCACTTGATCCGGACGGCTATGTCAACAGCGGCGCGGCGGCGACTCTGACGGTGGACATCGCGAGCGATGTCTCGTATGCCGGGTCGATCAGCGGGGACATCTCTCTCGTGAAGAAAGGCGCAGGCGTCCTGTCGCTGACGACGGCCTCGCCGTTCACCGGCACGGTGCGCGTGGAGGGCGGCGTGCTAGAGACAAGGAACGCAGATCTCGGTAACGTCGTCAGCAACTGGGGCGGCGGACGTATCACGCTCGCAAACGGGGCACGGTTGCGGCTGACGGAATCCTGCGGAATTGCGCAGCGGCAGCTCGCGGTACCCGAAGGTGATGTCGGACGCATCGAAACGCCGCCCGGCGTCTCAATCTCCGTCGCTGTCTCGAATCTCTTCTTCAAAGGAGCCGTGCTGGCCAAGTGCGGCACCGGCGTGCTGAATCCCCTTGCGCAAGGAAACATTGGCTTCAATCATTCTACTGTCGATGTCTCCGGCGCGACGCTTCGATGCGAGGAGGGGAAGATCAAGCCAGGCGGTGACGTGTTCGGCAATGCCAGCAACCCTGCAAGGATGACGCTGGAAATAATGTCGGGCGCGACATTGGACTTTGAAGGCTCACGCATGACCCTGCCGCGGACAAACATTCTGCACAACGCCAAGGTCACCACCCAGCAGCGCAGACCGGAATACAAGCAGTTCGAGAGATTCGCCTATATGAAGGACTACGACCTCGGCGGAACGTTCTTCGTGTATCCCGGAGAGGGGAGCGCAGTCACGTCCACGGTCTTCGCGTTCGACGGATGCCATCTGGCGCAGCAGTCCGGCGAAGACACGATCTTTGACGTGCAGGCCGGCGCGGTGCTCCGCATAGATGCGCGGCTATACACGGCTTTCACAAAGGATAGGGACGGCCTGACGCAGGGTTTCATCAAGCGCGGAGCCGGCACGCTTTTGCTCGCGCAGCCTGTCTGCATGAACGACCGGCTCGTTGTTGAGGCCGGCAAGGTGGTGTTCGCGCGCACGGCGTATCTGTCGTCCGCAGTGACGCTCGCCGTCTCGCCGGGCGCGACGGTGGAGCTGGAGGACGGCACGCTCATCGCCTCTCCGATGGCGATCGGCGAGGGCGACGGCGTGGTGACGCTCGCTGTTCCGTCAGGTGCCGAGGCCACCTACGCGAATCCCGGAACGTCGGCCGCTCCGTCTGGCGCGCGCACTGTCGTGAAGTCAGGCGGCGGCACGCTCGCCTGGACCGGCGGTGATGCGGGGCTGACCGCTTTGCGCGTGGACGGCGGCACGCTCGCCCTGCGCGAATCGAACACTCTTTCGCGCGCTGCGATCTGGATCGATCCGTCTGATGCCGACACCGTTACGCGCGACGATTCGGACGGCACAGACCGCGTGATTCGCCTAGCAAACAAGGGCTCTGCGGGCGGTGCGTTTCTGCCGTGCAGGCCCAGCGGCGGTTCGGCAGTCCCTGCGCCGCCGTATTCGGCGGAAGGCATCAACAATCTTCCCACATTGGATCTTGACGGCAATTCCGGGCTCATCACGGATGCACTCGACACGTCATGGCAGAAGGAACGCTCTCTGATCGTGTTCCTCGTCTTTACGTGCAATAGGTTTGAAAACAATACCCCGTACGGACAGTGGAACGGACCATTCTCCTTCAGCTCGAGTGCAACGGGGGATGATTCCGGATACTCTTACGGCTTTCATCTTGAGTATTATCCGTACACCTACAATGAGAACCTTGCCCTCGCCAACCATGCCCTCAACATCCGAGGCGCCAAGGGAGGAGTCAATCTGCAGTGGGATAAAGTCAACTTGGTTCTCGACGAACCATACATCTTCATTGCTGTCCAGCGGCCGCGCGCCTGCTGGCACGGCGTGGAATGCGCCGCAGACGACTCTGCCGATATCCCACGTTTCATACATGGCTTGGGCAACGCTTCAACGGCATGTCCTCTTCTCATCAACCGTATTTCAATTGGCGGACGTTTGAGCGCAGGCAATCTGCAGTGGTACGGAAATGCCAATGGGAGTAACCGCATGTGGTTTGGCAAGATAGGCGAGTTCATAGCTTTCGATTCCGATCTCGCGCAGGAGGACATCAATGCGACTTTGGCCTACCTCCGCAAGAAGTGGCTGAACAAGGGAAGCGGCTCCACCACGCCGCCCGCGTGCCTGACGGGCGTGAGACCGGCGGCGCCGTCCTTCTCATCGGTGGCGTTGACGGTCGGCACCGGCGCCGTTCTCGAGCATTCGGCGGCCGAGCAAACGGTCGGATCGCTCTCCCTTGAAAGTGGCGCGAAAATCGTGCATACGCCGCCCACGGCCGCCGCCGCCATCTTCAACGTCACGGGCGAGGCCTCGCTCGCTGGCGCACTCGCCTACGAGGGGCATCCGTGCCCGGAGGATCCCATGAGACTCTTCTCGTACGGCACGCTGTCTCTCGCTGCGCCAGTCTGGACATTCTCCGGCGAGAATGCCAAGTCCACGCTCCATGCTTATGACATGCCAAATTCGCATTCGTACTATTTGAGCGGTTTGTCCGGCATGATGGTGATTTTCAGATAGGTATACGACATGAAAAGAAGAGCATTCATCAAAACGTCCCTCGCCGCCGGAGCGGCGTTCGGGTTTCCCGCGATCGTCTCCGCCCGTTCCCCGAACGGCAAGCTGTGCCATGCCTGCATCGGCGTGGGAGGCATGGGTGGCGCGGACAGAAGCGCGTTCAAGGCCGCGCCCGGCGCGGAGATCGTTGCGCTGTGCGACGTGGACCGCAACCGTCTCGCGGAGGCCGCGAAAGCCCATCCCGGCGCGCGGACCTACCAGAGTTGGCGCGAGATGCTGTCGGCGGAGGGCGACAAGATCGATTCCGTGAACGTCTCCACGCCTGACCACACCCACACGATCATCGCGGCGAACGCGATGCGCCTCGGCAAGCATGTCTACTGTCAGAAACCGCTGTGCAAGCGGCTCGACGAATGCCGCCTGCTGCGACGGATCGCCGCCGAAAAAGGCGTGGTTACGCAGCTCGGCACGCAGTATGCGGCCTCGAAGGGCGACCGGCAGATCGTGGCGTTCCTTCAGGCCGGGACGATAGGCCCCGTCTCGCGCGTCTGCCTCTACTCGACGCGCGACGGCGCATCGCGCAAGAAAAGGTTCATGCAGCCGACGTGTCCGGTTCCTGCCCATCTCGACTGGGAGACGTGGGTGGGGCCCGCCCCGATGCGCGATTACGCGCCCGGCTACCATCCCACGCTGTGGCGCGTCTGGCGCGACTTCGGATCCGGCTGGATCGGCGACCTGTGCATCCACGTGATCAGCGCGCCCTGGATTGGCATGGAGCTTGGCAAGACGGCGCCCATTTCGGTGCGTGCGGACGACGAGCCGGCGTTCGCAGTCGATCCGATCTACCGCCAGTGCTGGCCGCGCTACTCGCACATCCGCTGGCAGTTCCCGGGCGTGGCCGCGAGTGGCGGCAGGCCGTTCGTCATGGACTGGTATTCGGGCGTGCGGTCCGATCCTACGACACCAGCCGAATTCCTGCCGCCGAAGGAGTACGAGGAACTTTTCGCGAAGACGCCGCTCAAGGCGCGCGCGGACGAGGGGCGCGTGATCGAAGGCGAGAAGGGATGGATACTCGCGCCGCATGGAGGCGCATCGCCGTTCGTGCTTCTGCGCAACGGCACGGTCGTGACGGCTCCCGATCCCGGCGACGCGCCGAGCCACCATGCCGAATTCGTGGAAAGATGCCGTTTGGGCGGCACGCCGCGCAGCACGTTCGCCTGGTCGACATACATGATGGAGGCGGTCGTCATGGGCGGCGTTGCTGAGCAGCTGCCCGGCAAGACGCACGTCTGGAACGCCGCCGAAAGCCGTTTCGACGACCCGGCCGCGACGTCACTGCTGAAGAGCCGATACCGCGACGGCTGGACGCTTGAGGGCATCTGACATGAAGCTTGCGACTTGTTTCGCCCTGGCCGCAGGCGCGCTCGTCGCCGCGCCTACGGGAGATCGCCCGGATGCGCGGCACGCATGGGCCGTACACGACGACCATCGTCCGCAGGCCCCGAAGATAGAAGTGCCCGAAGGCGGCATTCCATCGGATGCCATCGTCCTATTCGACGGCACGGCGGAGTCCGTGGCGAAAAACTGGTGCGACGAGAAGGGCAATCCCACGAAGTGGGTCATGAAAGACGGTCTCTTCATCTGCACGCCCGGTTCCGGCGGCGCATTCACGCGCGAGGAGTTCGCCGACTGCCAGCTGCACGTGGAATTCCGCATCCCGGATCCCCCAGGCGCCGGGCGCGGCAATTCGGGAGTGATCCTCCAGAGCCGATACGAGGTGCAGGTGATCGATTCCTACACGGAGATTCCAACGACCGATCCGCGCGAACGCGCATGGACGCGCGGCGACTATGCGGACGGGCAGGCCGGCGCGATCTACGGTCAGCATCCGCCGCTCGTCAACCCGACGCGCGCTCCCGGCCGCTGGCAAAGCTACGACATCATCTTCCATCCGCCGCTTGACGTAGACGGCAGGCAGGTCGATCCTGGCTCGGTCACCGTTCTCATGAATGGCGTGCTCGTCCAGGACGCCTGGCCGCTGGAAGGGCGCTGTGCGTGGCGTCTGAGGCCTAACCCGAAAGACAAGGTGCCCAAGGGGCCCCTCCGCCTGCAAGACCATGGGCATCCCGTGGCCTACCGAAACGTGTGGATTCGCCGCATTCCGTCGCGCTTCGCGGAAAAGGCGAGCGGTGGGCCGGGAGTAGATGAAAAGGCAGTGGCGGCGCAGCGGGCCGAGAATGCGCGGACGACGCTCGCATGGGCGCAATCCCTTGCCGACGCCGAAGCGAAATTGATGGCGCTGGCCGAGGCCTGGGCGTACAGGCCGGACGACGATGTCCGCAGACAGCTTGATGAAGCGGCGGATGCCTGTCTGCGCGCGTATGCCGCCGGCAGGAAACCCGGGCAGCATGTGCGCCTGTTCGCGGAAATGTGCGTACGGTGCGGCATCTTCGACGCAAACCACGAATTCATAAAGTTTGCGCTCAAGCGTCCCGCGAAGCGTAGCGCGCGAAACTAAACGCACCATTGCAGAAGTAAACGAACCAAATCAGGTGCGTTCACTTCCGCAAACTACGGTTTTTGCTTCAAGGGCAAAATCCCGATTGCACTTTGAGGCTGAATCGCGTATACTTGCATCGTCCCTTTGGGCAAGGAAAAAGAAAATGAAAAAGAAACTCAACCGCAAGGAATTCATCGGGATTGGAATGGCGTTCGCCGCGTCTGGCTGCAGCACGTGGAACGGCGGCTTCCCGGCCATCACCGCCGTGCGCAGCCCGAACGGGCTTTTACGCCACGCCAGCATCGGCACCGCCCACATGGCCGGCGGCGACATCAAGAGTCTCCGCACGCATCCGAAGATCGAGATGGCGGCGTTCTGCGACGTGGACGCAAAGTACCTCGATAGCATGAAGAAGGAGTTCCCCAAGGCCCGCTTCTACCGCGACTGGCGCGAGCTGCTCGCTAAGGAAGGCGACGCAATCGACTCGATGAACATCTCCATCCCCGACCACAACCACACGATCGTCGCCGCCGCCGCGATGCGGAAGGGCAAGCACATCTATCTGCAGAAGCCGCTTTGCAAGAGCCACGCCGAGGCGGCGCTTCTGCGCGACATCGCCGTGCGAAACGGAGTCGTCACCCAGATGGGCGCGCAGTTCACGGCGTTTCTGGCGGACAGGCAGACCGTCGAGCTGCTGCGCACAGGCGCACTCGGCCCGGTGGAGCACATCTATTTCTTCTCGACCCGCAAGGGGCTATCCCGCCGCCGTCGCTACCTGCCGGCGCCTGTGCCCGCGCCCGCTCATCTTGATTGGGATCTTTGGCTCGGTACGGCGGCGGTTCGCCCGTATGCGCCCGAAGTCTATCACCCGCTCATCTGGCGCGTGTGGCGCGACCTCGGCTCCGGCTGGATCGGAGACATCGGATGTCACTTGATGTCCGCCGTCTGGAAGGGCATGTCGCTCGGGAAGTCCGCGCCGCTCTCCGTGGTGGCCGAGACGCAGACGCTTGCCGACGACAATGTGAAGGACATCGTCTGGCCCACGGCCACGCACATCACTTGGAAGTTCGCCGGTGTGCCGGCCTCGGGCGGCGAGCCGTTCGAATGGGAGTGGTTCGACGGCTGCAGCGATCCGGACAACCTCTCGCCCGCGCAGTTCCGTCCGCCGGCCGAGGTCGAGCGTCTCTTCGGGCAGACTCCGATCAAGATGCGGCCCCAAGAAGGCAAGGCCATCAAGTGCCGTGACGGCTGGATACTCCAGCCTCACGCGCAGGCTGCCGCCCATGTCATTCGCAATGACGGCAAACCCATGAAGGGGCCGAAGCTGCCGTCCGTGCCGACCCACTACCACGAGTTCGTGAACGCCTGCCTGGAGGGGCGCAAGGCCACCGCCGACTTCGACTGGACGACGTGGATGATGGAGTCGATTCTCACTGGCGAGATCGCCGAGCGTCTGCCCGGCACGAAGCTCGCCTGGGATCCGAAGCGCCGCGCGTTCGACTGCGCCGCCGCCAATGCATTCCTCAATTCCTCTTACCGCAAAGGATGGGAAGTCGAAGGCCTGTCATGACCGTGAAAGTGAAGATTTTCCTCTGTGCCGCCGCAGTCGCGGCGTGCGCGTTCGGAGCGGCAGAGAACGGCAAGCAAGACGTGGCGGCGCCATGCTCCGATTCCATATCCGCCTATTCGATGCTCACGCACGATGGGCGGCGGATGATCTCGCGCAAGAAAGGCGGGAAAAACGTCTATGAACTTGTGCCGACGAATCAGCTTCCCGCGAATCTGCGGCAGGTGCGCCAATGGACGATCTACGGCATCAAGAGCGCACATTCCGACCTCGGGCTTCACCGATCCAACTACGTCCAGCGCAAAGGAACCGTGTCGCGCATGGACAAGGCAAAAGAACTCATTGCCGCAGACGTGCGCCCGGACAGCGATCCTGCGGCGTTTCGATGGGTGGTCGAAGGATGGTGGAGCTTTCTCAACTATCCTGCCGACAGGGGTGAGGCCGCCACGCGGCCGTTTGTCGATGAACTTCGCCGACGCGGACGCTTCAACGTGGGCGGCAACTGGTGCGGTTCGACTACGCATGTGATGGGCTACGAGGAGCTTTGCCGTTCGCTGTATGCAAAGCGCGAGATGGAGGAGAAGTGGGGTCTGTACACGAAAACGGCGCAGATTGTGGACAACCCCGGCGTGTCGTCCGCGCTGATCGGTCTTTACGCCGACGCGGGAATCAAGTATCTGACCCACTGGCCAAACTCCTACACTATGGAGCTTGGCGGCAAGACACTCCACTACTCATACTCCACGAAAGGCGACCGCCCATGCGTGTTCTGGTGGGAGGCACCTGACGGCAAAAGCCGCGTTCTGGTCTGGACTGGTTCCACCTACTGCGGCAGCGTGTTCGACGTGCAGACGGCATTCATCGATCCGCTGTCGCATCCCAAGCCGGATAAGGCCGAAAAGCCGCCGCCAGACTGGAAGCCGGATATGGCGCGATGGGAGGGAAGGACGGCCATCATGTTGGAAACGTTAGAGAAGTCCGTGCCGTACGACGTATGGCTTTTCCCGAACTATCACGACGACGAGATGCCGTCCACCCGGCTTGCCGACGCCTTTGCCGCGTGGAACGAGAAGTGGGCTACGCCCGTGTTCCGCACGGTGGGTTCGCTTGATGAGCCGTTCGAGCGGTTGGAGCGCAAGTGGGGCGACAAAATCCCCGTGATGCGCGGCGACCTCTCCTGCGCATGGGACCGGGCCACGCCCGCATTCGCGGAATTGCTTGCGAGGAAGCTGGCGGCGGACAGGCGATTGCCGATAGCGGAGGCGAAGGCCGCAATCGCATCCGCAACGGCGGGCGTTCCGTTCCCGAAGGACAATTTCGATCATGCCTATGAGGCTCTTCAACTGAACGACGACCATTCCTACGGGTTCAGCGGATATACGGGAAGAAGGGTTTACGACACGTGGGCGCAGCATGTCGACTGGATTGAGACTGCGGAGCGAGCCGCGAAACTCGGGTTGAAAGTTGCTTCCGCTACTGGGAGTCTCGGAGTTTCGGAGAAAGTTCCTAAGATTCAAAAACTCCAAAACTCCAAAACTCCAAGCAGCGAAAGCAATATCAACCCTGTCCATCATGTTAATCCTGTCAAAGACGGCGTCACAGAGAACCAATGGTACCGCATCGTCGTTACGAACGGCGTGATCTATTCGATTCTCGACAAGGATCTGAACCGCGAACTTCTCTCTGCGCCCGCGAACACGTTCCACTACACGCAAGATCGCTACAAGACATGGAGCGACGTTTCCGCGCTTCGCGCATCGCGGATTTGCTCGACGGTGACGCTCGCCCCTGACCGCAAAGCCATCTTGATCGAGAACGTGATAGAGAATGCAGCGGATCTGCTCAACAACGACCGTTTCAAGCGATACGGACACTACGCCTTTCCGTTCAGCATCGACAATCCGAAGTTCCGCTCGCAGCTGAACGGTCCGGTGATCGACGCTTTCGCCGAGGTCCTCCCGCAGGTGGCCAATTCATATTCGTGCATACGCGACTGGTGCGCGGTGGAGGGCGAAAAGTACGGCATCGCGCTCGTCCAGCCGGATACGTTCGTGATGGAGTTCGGGAAGCAGCACGGTATGAATGCGTATGGGCACGAGTCGGGTCCTGCCTCGTCGGCGATGTGGAGCCTCGCGTTCGGCGACGGCCTCCAGTGGCATCTGTCGGAGCCGCCGTCGTTTCGGTTCCGATACGTGATAACCTCGTATGCGGGCGACTGGAAGTCCGCGCACATTCCGGCCTTCGCGGCGCGGGAGGTCGGCGCACTTTCGGCTTGCGAGGACGTGACGAGGCACGTTTCGTGCGATGCGGCGAACGTCGAGCTTGTCGCGCTCAAGGCGGCGGACGACGGGAATGGGTACGTCGCCCGCTTCCGCGAGACGGAGGGACGTGCTGTGCGGACCAGGATTCGCCAAGATCTTGTGCGAGGCGCGAAGTACGTTCTTGCCGACCTGTTGGAGCGCGGCAGAGACCACTTGCCGGACGGGGAGTTCAAGATTGCGCCGTTCGCCTTTGCGACAATCCGCATCGAACGCGAAGGGCTGAACGTCGCGTTCGCGTCTGCATCCGAGAAGTGGACAGGCCTGCTTGTTCGCCCTCGTGCTTTCGCGGGCGGCATTCCGGGGCAGATGTATCTCCTCTGGGGTGCGGAGGAGGGAATTGACGCGTACGAGCTTTACCGTGACGGAAAGATGGTAGCAACGGTGCACCGTGAAGCAGAGGACGGCATTCCATTCATGAACGTCCGCTACGATGACCTAGGTCTTGAACCAGGGCGCAAATACGAATATCGCATACGCCCGGTTTTCAGGAACGGACATCGGGGTGAATTGGGAATGCCGTTTTACGGCCTTACGCGGGCGATGGGCAAGTGATTTCTTGGAGGTTCCCCAATTTTTCGGGCATGAAAACGGGCATGTCCCAGTAAATAAAGGGTGAAGTCGCGATTTCCGTTTTTCGGGAAGTGAAAATCCGGCGTCATCTGCCGAGTTGCTCCTGCGGTAGGAGGGTGGCCAGCCTCTGGCCGCCGCCTCGTGTCGTGTGTAGTGTATGTGCGTCCGATTCCCGGCGCTCTGCGGCTCGGCGCAGGCTGCGCGTTGCGTCTCGCGTCACGGGGGTTCGGCAATCGTGAGATTGCCGTCACCCCCTGCCGCTTCGCCGTCCGCGCGCCCTGCGCCGGCCGCTTCGCTTGTTTCCGGGAATCGGCCGCGCTTTCAC
>Ga0310786_10010373_pt1 | contig 11715 bp, 11 predicted proteins | sample AusTroGonzalo_MG_FD_203881 | JGI IMG/M metagenome (GOLD analysis project Ga0310786, IMG submission 203881) | Bovine rumen microbial communities from tropical cattle in Woodstock, Queensland, Australia - Gonzalo_03 (v2) (version 2) | ecosystem: Host-associated > Mammals > Digestive system >... | reverse complement strand
GGAACAGCCTTCTGGTTCATTTGATTCTGCACATTTTCGTTCTGGATTGTCGAGAACTTCTCAAACTGGATGTCAGTCATCAAGTTCCATGCGGCAGCCTTGTCGAGGGTCTCGCTAGAAGTGAGAGCAGGCTTCAACATCTGAGCAGCAGCATCAAAATCCTTCTTGGTTAAGAGTTTTTTGGCCTCTTTTACCACAGTTTCTTGTGCAAAGGCAGTGGTGGCAGCAGCTGCCATCAAGGCCATCATCATTACTTTTTTCATGTTTTTATAAGTTAGTTAAACAATTATTCGTTTGTATTACCATCCTCAAGATTCTCCTGAGCCTCAGCATTCTCTTCGTTCAGTTCCTCCTCGGTAGCTTTCTGCACCTTGCAGACACTGGCGATAGTATCATTCTTCTTGGTCAGGTTAATCAAGCGGACACCCTGAGTAGCACGACCCATGACACGCACCTCGCTCACGTTCAAGCGAATCAGGATACCACTCTTGTTGATAATCATCAGGTCGTTCTCGTCGGTCACCACCTTGATAGCCACCAATCGACCAGTCTTCTCAGTGATGGCAAGTGTCTTCACACCCTTGGTACCACGGTTCGTGATGCGATAGTCCTCGATGTCCGAACGCTTACCATAACCGTTCTCGCTGACCACCATGATGGTCTCTGTCTGAGGATCGTTCACGCAAACCATGCCAACGACCTCGTCGTCGCCGCCATCCAGACGCATACCAATCACACCTGTTGACACACGGCCCATGGTGCGGACAGCATCCTCGTTGAAGCGAACGGCACGACCGTTGCGGTTGGCCAGCAGGATCTCGTTATGACCATTAGTCAGACGTACGCCTACCACCTCGTCACCTTCGTTGATATTGATAGCACGCACACCAGCGGCACGCACGTTTCTATAATCATACAGACAGGTCTTCTTGATGATACCCTGCTTAGTGGCAAACATCACATAGTGCGACTTCAGGAACTCCTCGTCGTTGAAGTTCTTGATACGCAACACAGCATTGATAGCGTCATCAGGCTCAATGTTCAGCAGGTTCTGGATGGCACGACCCTTTGAGTTGCGGTCGCCCTCAGGAATCTCGTAACACTTCTGCCAGTAGCAACGTGTTGTGCATCGTAGCAGGATAGATATACTCTGTGAAGTCGTTATCACGATGACGAGCACCCTTGGCACCCAGACCGCCACGACTCTGAGCATGGAAGTCGCTCAACGGCGTACGCTTGATATAGCCCATATGGCTGATGGTGATCACCACAGGATCATCGGGATAGAAGTCCTCAGCATTAAACTCATGATCGAAGGGGATAATCTCCGTCTTACGCTCGTCGCCATACTTCTCCTTCACTTCCAGCAGGTCTTCCTTCATCACCTCCTTGCAACGCTCAGGGTTGTTCAGGATTTCCTCCAGGTCGGCAATCAGTTTCATCAAGTCGTCGTACTCCTGATGCAACTGGTCAACACGCAGGCCGGTCAACTGACTCAGACGCATGTCGACGATGGCCTTAGACTGAAGCTCGTCCAAATCGAAGCGCTTCTCCAAGTTACGCTGGGCATCGGTAGGTGTGGCCGACTGACGGATGATGTGAACCACCTCGTCGATATTGTTCACTGCAATGATCAAGCCCTCCAGGATGTGAGCACGCTCCTGTGCCTTCTTCAGGTCGAACTTGGTGCGACGGATGGTCACCTCATGGCGGTGCTCAATGAAGTAGCGGATGCACTCGCGCAAGCTGAGCAACTTGGGGCGCATCTTGCCATGCGTGCCAGGGATGGGCACCAAGGCGATATTGTTCACAGAGAACGAACTCTGCAGAGCCGTCATCTTGAACAACTTATTCAGAATCACATTGGCATTAGCATCGCGCTTGCAGTCAACCACGATACGCATACCCTGACGACCAGACTCATCGTTCACATTAGAGATGCCCTCAATCTTGTGCTGTGAAGCCAGGTCGGCAATGTAAGCCACCAAGTCGGCCTTGTTCACGCCGTAAGGGATCTCGGTCACAACAATCTTATCATGGGTCTCGCCGCTTTCAATCTCGGCCTTGGCTCGCATCACAATACGACCACGACCTGTCTCATAGGCATCCTTCACGCCCTGCAGACCATAGATATAAGCACCTGTGGGGAAGTCAGGACCAGGGATATACTGCATCAAGCCCTCGCAGTCAATCTCAGGATTATCGATAAAGGCGCAGCAACCGTCAATCACCTCACCCAGGTTGTGGGTAGGCATGTTCGTTGCCATACCTACGGCAATACCGTTACCACCGTTCACCAGCAGGTTGGGCACCTTCGTAGGCATCACGCTGGGCTCCAGCAGGGTATTGTCGAAGTTAGGATCCATGTCCACGGTATCCTTCTCCAGGTCGTCCATGATATGCTCACCCATCTTTGAGAGGCGGCACTCCGTATAACGCATGGCAGCAGGTGAGTCACCGTCGACCGAACCAAAGTTACCCTGACCGTCAACCAGCATGTAGCGCATGTTCCATTCCTGGCCCATACGCACCAGGGCACCATATACTGACGAGTCGCCATGGGGGTGATACTTACCAAGCACCTCACCTACGACACGTGCACATTTCTTGTGTGGTTTATCACTGGTATTACCGATACCCATCATACCGTAAAGAATACGGCGATGTACGGGTTTAAATCCATCACGAACATCAGGAAGGGCACGAGCCACAATCACGGACATCGAATAGTCGATGTACGATGACTTCATCTCTTCCTCAATGTTAATCTTTAAAATTCTGTCGTTGTCAATCGTCTGATCCACTTTTATCTAATTTTATAATTTCTGATTCTTAATGCAAAATTCTGCTAGGCAGAAAACTGATAAAATTGCGCTGAAGGCCATTTTTAAGCCCGCTGACGCGTTTTTGCCATTTTTTCAGCGCACAAAGATACAAAAAAAAACTATAGAAAAAAAGTAAAAAGGTAAAAAAGAAAGGAATTTCTATCCATTTTTTACTTTTTTACCTTTTTACCTTTTTTACTTTCTTGTCTTTTCACCTTTTTTCACCTTACGGTCATGTGGAAGCAGCCCTGTTTCACTTCATACTTCACATAGCACCTATTCTGCTGTCTCATATCGTTGAGCACCTCGCTCAGGATATATTTCAGCGAATCGTTGCGCACCTGGCGGCGACTGGGACCATCTGGGTCTTCCACAGTCTTATAGCGATTATAACAGATGTCGATAGTTGTGCCATAAAGGTGGCAGGAGTTCTCAGTGGCATTACCATTATGGCGACGCAACTTAGCCACATCTTCCTGCGTACGCAGCACACTGGTAACGATGAAACGATGCAAAGGAACGCCCTTCACCTGAAGACTGTCAAAGAAGGCCTGACCAATATCCTGCAGCAGGACAGCCGCACGTGGCGTCAGATAGGGAATACTACTGTACAGGGGGTCAATATAATAATATGGTGAACAGTCAATATAAACCAGCTCGTTCTTTCTCAACTCGGCATCCTTACGATTCTTCACTGGCTTCACACCCCAGCGATTGGCCGCCGTCAACTGCACATCGTTATTGTCAGGGAAGGCATTTTTATAGCTGGGCACACTTTTAATACGGTGATAACGTTCACCATCGGCCACATATCGCGTAGCCTCAGCAGGAACAACCTCAACAAGTTCCGACTCAACAGATGCTACCTCAGCAGAAGCCACCTCTGTTAATACTGTATCGACCGCTATGCTATCCGAAACCTCGGCCATCTCCGACTTTTGCGTACTGACGCCAGGAAAGGCACAACGCACCAACGCCAGCACAATGACCACGATGCCAAAGGCCTCTACGAACCGATGTTTGCGTATATCTTTATCCATACCTTCTTTTTTCACCGTGCAAAGTTACGAAAAAAGCTTGTAAAAGCGAAGCGATTTTGGAAGATTAACGCAATTCGGCCTGAAATAAAGGCAAGACGGGGAGGAACGAGGAACCTCAAATTGGGGGCTGAAAGCAAATTGGGGAGGATTGGTGAAGGAGTTAGGTTGCCAAATCGTAACCCCAAATTAGGGTTCTGATGCAGGTTAATCGACTAAGCAAATCGGGGCAGAATGGCGCACCTTTCACCGCCTGTTCACAACCAGTTTCTTATTCCGCAAACTGCTACATTTTGCATAGCAATGGATGCCAAAAGAAATAGTAGTTTTGCAGCCAAAATTTAAAAAGGAATAAGAAACATGAGAAGTACTTTTAACATTCTGTTCTATGTGAACAAGAGTAAGGAGAAGAACGGTGTGGTGCCTGTGATGGGCAGGGTAACGATTAACGGGACTCAGTCGCAGTTCAGTTGTAAGAAGACGATTCCGCTTGACATGTGGGACGTGAAGGGCAATTGTGCCAAAGGCCGTAGCAAGGAGGCATTGCAGATTAACCGCGAACTGGATAATATCAAGGCACAGATCATCAAGCACTATCAGCGCCTTTCGGATCGTGAGGCTTTCGTAACGGCAGAGATGGTGCGCAACTCCTATCAAGGATTTGGCAGCGAGTACGAGACGCTGCTGAGTGCTTTCGATAAGGACATCGCCAACCAGAAGAAGCGTGTGGGCAAGGACAGGGCTGCAAGCACACTCTGGGCTATGGAGCGTTCGCGGAAGGACGTGGCAGAGTTCATCCAGTCGCACTACCGTCGCACTGACATGTCGATGCTGGAACTGACGCCTGAGTTCATCAAGGACTTCGCCGCTTACCTTAGTACAGATAGAGGACTGGCTAACGGTACTATCTGGCAGAGGTGCATGTGGCTGAAAGGTGTTGTGTTGAGGGCGCATTACAACGGCAAGATTCCCCGTAACCCGTTTGCGCAGTTTCATATCAGCCCAAACTGCAAGGAAAGGGAGTTCTTGACCGAGGAGGAACTGAAGGCTGTCGTAACCCACGAGTTCAAGGATAACAATCTAGCTTTCGTGCGTGACATCTTCGTCTTTGTCTGCTTCACCGCTCTCTCGTTCATTGACATAAAGAACCTGACGACGGACAACATCGTGGATATCAACGGCGACAAGTGGATTATCAGCAAGCGGCACAAGACCAACATTCCCTTTCAGGTGAAGCTGATGGAGGTACCCTTACAGATAATCGACCGCTACAAACATCTACAGGAAGACAAACTGGTGTTCGGTAAGATGAATTACTGGTCGATGTGCAAGAAACTGAAAACGGTGATGACAACCTGCGGCATTGAGAAAACCATATCCTACCATTGTGGCAGACACTCATTCGCGACGTTGGCGCTTTCAAAGGGAATGCCCATTGAGAGCGTGAGCCGAGTATTGGGACACACCAACATCGTGACCACCCAGATTTATGCAAAAATCACGAGTCAGAAACTTGACAACGACTTGACGATGCTCGGCAATAAACTCAATGCATCATTCAGAGACATTAAGATGGCATAGATTACAGCGTCCCCAAAACATCAAAGCAGAAAGACGAATGATTAGCGAAGTCTGTCATCCGTCTTTCTGCGTTATAATCCCACAGCCCACGAACCACTAACGGCTCATTCTTTTTCCCTATCGTTTATAAGTCGGATGATAGCAACTTTCCAGAACCCTTTCCAAATCACTCTCACGATAAAGAACCTTGCCACCTAATAGTATATAAGGTAGCACACCGTCATTTCGGTATTCCTGTAGTGTTCGTCTGCTGACTTTCATGATCTGCGCCACCTCTCTGTCTGTCAGGTAGCGTTCACCATCAAGCAATGGGCGATAGTTACCTATCACCTTCTTATATAGGGCAAGCAACTCCTTCATGTTCTCCAACGCATTCTTTACGCCAACGTTATGAGGCATTATCAGTTCATTCATAGGCTGCTCGTTTTGAGGTTACACATCCTGCTATCCTTATCTCTACAAGCCACAACATGAAGAATACGCTCCACATCCTCAGGCTTATAGTACACCTTGCGATTGATTTGAGAATACGCCAATGTTCCATTGTCTCGTAAAGTCTGTAATGTTCTTGGACTGATGTTCAGCATTTGGCACACGTCTTGGTTATCAAGCCAATCGTCCAACCCTTTGTCATAGCCTCTACTGGCCATTTCCTTCATCTTTATGACGAAGCTATTGAAGCTCGTCAGCAGTTCCTCGTAGGTACTGCGCTCAATTGAAATTACTTCCATGTCTGTTTAGTTTTTGAAATTTGCAAGCAAAGATAAACTATATTCATCAGACATGGAGCCTATGAAAATTCCTTGTAATGAAATAACAATTCAGGGAAACAAGACCCTAATGTCTGCCGAGCTTGCTCATCAGAAAGCAGACAAGCATCTTTGTGTGGCACTCCACCACAAAGTGCGTATTAGGCTACACCCTTCTACGGCATTGCAAGCAGAAATCTTTGCAGAATATTGCCATATCAAGAGAAAAGACCACACTTTTTCTTAATTTATGTTCACAAATCATCCTATTCTCGATAATTTTGATTATATTTGCGCACAGAACGCTCAATGTTGGGCAAGAATAACTAAAAGCAATATGGAGATACAACGCTATAACAGGCTAAAGATTGTACTGGCTGAGAAAGAAAGGACTGGCACTTGGCTCTCAGAACAGATGGGTCACAGTATCAGTACTGTTTCACGTTGGATGACTAACAAGGTGCAGCCATCCGTGGAACAGCTCTATGAGATTGCACGCCACCTCGACGTGGATGTAAAGGATTTGTTAGTACCATTGAAATAATGTAGTAACATACAATTAAATCGTCTGTGTATGAATAAGAATGAAATTGATGAGACACTCGAAGAGTTGGAAAAAATGAGTGACAATGTGTTGGTTTTGAATGATGCCTATTCAAAAGAGAACCCGTTATTACTGGAGTTAGCTAATATAACATATTATTTGTTGTGGAATTATACCAAATCATTAATTGCATTGAAAATGTATTTAAACTCTACATTCCGATGTGAGAAAGATTTTGCATTAAGTCAAATTTGTATTACTATCAATGAATGTCTAAAACACGTTATTGGATTTAATACGAAAGATTCAAAACAAAGGAAGGATAGTATTTGGATAGCGAAAATGGGACGATTTATTGTTAGTCACCCAGAAATGCAGGAACATTATAACTCGCTAAAAGAAAAACTGCTATTGTTTGCTGACAAATTTGATAAAGGTTCAGTATTAAAGGCTGTAAGAGATATAGCAACTCATGGCGATAAAGATATTGAAAAAATGAGGTCTTTACATCAGATTCCTTCTTCTACTATTATACAACATTTATCTGAATGGGGAATGTATATGCAGCCAACAGCGCATTTTGCGTTCACTGTATTTGAGAATGAATGTCAACGAGAGATAGATAATAGAAATGTTATGAATCCTGTTAGTCTGTAATTATAGAAACTCAAAGATTATAAATATGGTTATGTTAAGTAATTTGCAATTCAAGGGAATCTCATTCGAAATAATAGAGGAAGAGATTAAAGAAGTATGCTGTGAAGAAAAGCTATTCTTAATTATGCGTGTAACTAACAACACGGATAAGAAAAAGAAACTTGCGCACAGCTTAAACTACATATCAGTTAGCCAAGGATTAAAACGAGGTTCAGTTCTTACTTTGAATTTTGGCGTGTATGGAACATTTCTCCAAGCGAATGCCTTCGTCGATTTGGAAATACAATTTGATGGTATAACGAGGGTTGTTGATGGCGACAGAATCGAGTTTGATGTTAACGATGGCAAATTGGCATCTCTTTTATTGCTAAGGCAAGACGGCCAATGGGGTATCGTAGAAGAAAAGGATAGCGGGAATATTAATTTGAATCTGAAGAATAAGGTCGAGCACTTTGAATCCATAGAGGAACAATTTGGGCTAACTCTCCAAAAATTTTCTGTTAAGGTTGTTGATGAGACTTCATTTAAGCTGTTCTGTGAAGTTCTGGCTTTGAATGGCGAAGTAGTTAATCAGAGTTTTGGTGTAGAAGTTGCCGTATACGATTCTGATGACAATATTGTCTATCACACAAGCCTACATTCAAGCGACTTTAAAGGATTTGAGGTGTATAATTTTGGCACTATTAACCTTGATATCCCTGTTGATGAAGTTAGTAAAATCAGAATATACCCAGTATAAATGATTCAGAAAATTGAAGATTTAAGAAAGTCTCTAATCACAGAGGCTAAAAACTCTCCGATGCTATTATCAGACTTGGCAGGTCTTGAGGCATATGTTTCTGAGAGTTATAATAGTCGTTCATTCATTGAACTGTTGCAAAATGCTGATGACGCAGGAGCAACAAGGTTCTATGTAAAACGTTACAAGAATTATCTACTTGTCGCTAACGATGGAAGGCCATTCAATATTAATGATCTTGAAAGTTTATGTCGTAGTGCTTCATCTAACAAATCTAGAGGGACTTCAATTGGCTATCGAGGAATAGGCTTTAAGTCTGTAGTAAGTTTTGCGAAGGAAGTTCACCTTGTTAGTGGCATGTATGAAGTAACTTTCTCGAAAGAAATGACAAAGGAAATTATTGAAAAAGCCAATAAGGTTCCCTTGATAAGAATCCCACATGAATTAAAATCCTCGGTAAAAACCGAATTAAAAGGAGAACTAAGCAAGATAAGCAATGATGGCTATAATACCATCTTTATATTCACTGGAGCAACAGCAAATCAAATAGATGAGGAATATACATCTTTCGCATATACAACTTTGATGTTCCTAAACAATGTCAGAAACATCAGAATCAATCTAAGCAAAGAGGTAAATGCAAGCATAAACGTTTTAGAGCAAGTTGAAGGAAGGAAAAAACTGAAAATTGCCACCAATGATAAAATAACAGGATGGTTAGTCTATTCTTCGGGAAATTGTAGTATAGCATTTTCTTTCAATAATGATAAAGTAGAAAGACTTCCGCGGGAAGAGGCTGTAATACATGCCTTCCTTCCTACAGAAGATAGTTGCGGACTTGGTTTTGTCGTAAATGGTGATTTTAGTACCGACCCATCACGTCGACATCTTATTTTCGACGAGACAACAAAGAAGGTAATATCTGAAATTACCAAGTTGTACTTAAAGATTCTAAACCATAGTATTGACAACGAGAACGACGAACAACTGAAGGCTCTGATGCCATATTATGACATCAAGTTAATTCAGCTGATGAAGCAATCATTTGAAAGGGAATTTTCAACTATGCTAAAGAGCAATAGTGGTGCGACTTTCTCAAAGATGAAACTATCGCCTTCTTGGTTCAATGCTGCCGATTTTCATAAAATTATGTCATTGGCAGGTGTTCGTAGCATAAGTTCTAAATGTGCCGATGTTCAAAATATAGATAGCATACTACAATACCTTGGTGCTAAGACTGATGATGTAAATACTATTATATCATTAGTTAATCCCAAGTACATTTCGCTTAATGGCTGTGCTCAAATTGCCGCTAATGCCATGAAGCAGGTGCTAATGAACCACAAAATTGGTGCATTAACCAAAGCAGCAATATTTGCCAGTGAAAGCGAATTGAGAAGCCTACAGGAAATCAATGAAAGTAACGGTGAAATTGACGAAAGTTTTCTTCAACTTATGATTGACAATGGTATATCTATCAACGATATTTGCCAGTGTATAAAGAAAATTGGAGTAGACAATCTCTACAAACAACAATTTTCTGAAGAATTGCCTAGTGATGATGACAATGATTTCGATGATGATGAAGACGGCATTCCATCAGAGATTAGGGATTGGTTTAATGGTTCATCCACTTCACATTCTTCATCACCATCAGGGTCAAGTGTTCAAAAATGGAGGAGTGCTGAAGAAAACACATTAGCAGTACTCAACGAGAATGGATTTAATCTCAAGGATGTAAGTAAGCAAAATGTTGGATACGACTTAACAGGTACTGATCCTAATGGTAAGGAAATCTTTATTGAAGTAAAATCCATTGATTATGCTGGGCAAAAGTTTAGAATGACGAACAATGAGTTCGCTGCTGCGCAATATAATCAAGACAAGTATTACATCGCCATTGTTCACCAATCATCAGATTCTTTAGGAATTGGTCTTATAAAAAATCCAATCAAGAACTTGAATTTAACTAGGCAATGTGTTCAGTGGGTATGGGAGTGTGTCGGTTATGTGTACAATCCAATGAAATTCAAATTATAATAAGCATTATATTACAGAATGTTATTGATTATAATTCACGTAGAGAATATTTGAATTCAAATAGATAGTTTGTAAAACAAATAGTATCGCATATTGAAAAATATAATTAATTTTACAAGCGATATGGACGAGAAAGCGATAAAAGAAGCACTACGGAAAGGTGAGCGGGTGACGCTGGAGTGTAAACGGGCCAAGGCAGAGGTGCCGAAGGCGGTTTGGGCGACCTATTCGGCTTTCGCTAATACGATTGGCGGACTGATTCTGCTTGGCGTGAATGAAGACATGCAGGAGAAGGATATCCTTAAGCGTTATCAGATAATTGGTGTGGATGAGCCGATGAAGATTATCACAGACTTCTGGAACACCCTCAACAGCGACAAGGTGAATGAGAACATCCTTCTTGACAATGATGTTGAGGTAGTGAACGTAGATGGAGCGCAGATTGTTTGCATCCATGTTCCTCAGGCAGACTGGAGAGCAAAGCCTATCTATCTGAACGGCAATGTGTATAAAGGTACGTATAGGCGCAATAATGAGGGTGACTATCATTGTACAGAGGCTCAGGTGAAAGCGATGATACGTGACTCCAATGTTGACGGCAACGATAGCATCCTGATAGAGTATTATGGATTGGATGATATAGATCCAGACTCCTTGCGGCAGTACCGCACTGAGTTCAGGCAAGAAAATCGTACCCATGTATGGAACAGGGTTGACGATAAGACTTTCCTTAGAAATCTTGGTGGCTATACTGAGGACAGACAGACTGGCAGAGAGGGACTGACGCTGGCCGGACTGATGATGTTTGGCAAGGGACTTGCCATCAGAGACCGTTTTGCAAACTTCCGCATGGACTATTTAGACATGAGCCATCTTGTGGGTGATGAGCGGTATCATGACCGACTGACTTACGATGGACTATGGGAGAACAACCTGTATCAGTTTTTCCGCATCGTATCACCAAAGATTCAGTTCGACCTGCCGAGACCTTTCAAATTGGAGAAAGGCGGCAAGAGAAATGACGACACGCCTCAACATGAGGCTGTGCGTGAAGCCTTTACGAATGCCATTATCCACTGCGACCTGATGATGGATGCAGGTATTCTGAGGATAGAGAAGCATGATGATCGTCTCTGCTTCCGCAATCCAGGCTTATTGAAGTTGCCAGTAGAGACTATCTATCGTGGCGGTAACTCGAAAGCTCGTAATCCAAAGATTCAGAATATGCTTCGGATGATTGGCTTTGGTGAGAATGTCGGCTCTGGATTCCCAAAGATTATCGCAGCATGGAAAGAAACAAATTGGGGCGAGCCACAACTGATGAACAAATTGGATGTTGACGAAGTGGAACTTGTACTGCCTGTGCCATCAGTGAAGTCAAGCACGACAGAGTTGTCTAATGGGTTCTCTATAGAGTTGCCTGAAAGGTTGTCTATAAGGTTATCTAAAGAGTTGTCTAAAGGGTTATCTGAAACTGCCGCTAATATATATAAGATGATATATGCAGATAATTATATCACAAGAATTGATATTGCGAATAGAA
>Ga0310786_10010371_pt1 | contig 11718 bp, 7 predicted proteins | sample AusTroGonzalo_MG_FD_203881 | JGI IMG/M metagenome (GOLD analysis project Ga0310786, IMG submission 203881) | Bovine rumen microbial communities from tropical cattle in Woodstock, Queensland, Australia - Gonzalo_03 (v2) (version 2) | ecosystem: Host-associated > Mammals > Digestive system >... | reverse complement strand
CGAGCAGGAATTTCAGCGTCATCCCTCTGTATCAGAGCTGAGCGACGCTACCAATATGGACGAGGAGAAGATTGCCCAGTCTATGCAGGCTGACAGTCACCACGTCTCTATCGACGCTCCTTTCCAGGATGGTGAAGACAACTGTATGCTGGACGTGATGGCCTCTGGCGACGACTCTCGTACTGACCGCCAGGTTGACCACGAGTCTATGGCTCAGGAACTGAACACGGTACTACAGAAGGTACTGAAGGAGCGTGAGATTACCATCATCCGTGAATGTTTCGGTATCGGCTGCCACGAGAAAGGCCTTGAAGAAATCGGCGACCAGCTGGGACTGACCCGTGAGCGTGTTCGTCAGATTCGCGAAAAGAGCATTGCTAAGCTGCGTGACTCTGGTAATGCACGTATTTTGATGAAATATTTAGGATAAATATTTTGCGGCTCCAGATTTTTTTTGTACTTTTGGGGTCGTGAATCAGAAACTGCACATAACAACCATACTGATACTGGGCATGATGATTTTCATGCCTGGTATTTGTTTTGCGCGTAGCCGTACGTCAGATTCTCTCCTCGTCAACCGCATGTGGGACTACTACGACCACTGCAAATACGACATCGAAGGAGTCAACAAGAACCTGTATATGGTGTACCATTTCAGCACCAAGCGTCGCAATGCCCTGCTCTATTTGATTCCCACCATGTACAGCATAGCGCGCGGCGACAAAGACTATGTCGGTGAGAGCTACAGCAAGCTCACCTACCATAATGCCAACGACTTCCATATCCAGCGTCAGGTCATCTGCGGTACCATTCCCCACAATCGTAACGTGATGCCTATGCTCTTTGAAATGATCACGCCTAATCTCTATGGTGTACAACTCTATCCCAACAGAATCCTGTCGCCCTTCCATCGCAGCAACCGTTTCTTCTATAAGTATCGCGTAACACAGAAGGCTGGCAATGTCGTTATCCATTTCCGTCCCAGAAGCAGCAATACGCAACTCATCAAGGGTGAGGTCAGCATTGACCCGCGGACAGGACGTATCCTCACGCTTAACTGGGAGGGAGAGTTCGACATGATAGACTTCAAGATTGATGCAAAAATGGACCGGCGTAACCAGAACAGTCTACTACCCGACCAAAGCACCACGGAGGCGACATTTAAGTTTCTGGGGAACAATATCAAGTCGACCATCACCACCTTCTTCAACTGTCCCACTACCCTGCCCGACTCCATCGACAATGTAGAAGATCCTGCATTGATGAAGAAGATACGTCCTATCCCATTAAAGAAAGAAGAGAGGCAGATCTATGCTGCCCGTCAGCGTCAGGAGCAGGCAGAAGAGCAGAATGACACCACACACAAAGCCAGCAACCGTCTGAAAGAGGTAAAAGAAGTGGCGTGGGATATCGTTGGTGACAACCTCATCAACAGCATGCACACACAAACTGAGAACATCTCGCTGAATGTCTCGCCGTTATTTAATCCCCTGTATATGGGCTACAGCCAGAGCAAGGGTATCTCCTATAAACTCGACATCGGAGCGCGCTATGCGTGGAACACCCATCGCTACCTCACGCTGAATCCACAGTTCGGTTACAACTTCAAAGGAAAACAATTCTATTATACCATACCCCTGCGTATGACCTACAACCCCAAGCGCAACGGCTACGCCGAACTTACCTGGGGTAATGGCAACCGCACCTCGCATGCTGCCCTTGGTGAAGCGTTCCAGAAGGTGATGGGCGACACCGTCGCCATGCCCGACTTCAAAGACGAATATTTCCAGGTCGTCAACAATGTGGCAGCCTACGACTGGCTGGAGGTGACAACAGGTATGGTGTACCACCGTCGTAGAAGCAGTGACAGACTGCTGATGCAACAGGCTGGCCTCACTGACGAATTCCACAGCTTTGCCCCCACACTCACCCTCAGGCTGACCCCATGGCAGAAAGGTCCTACCCTTACTGCCAACTACGAGCGCAGCATCAACGGCGTTCTCCAGTCTAATCTGGCCTACGAGCGCTGGGAGTTTGATGCCGTCTATAAGCATCAGGCCAAGAGTGTGCGCATTCTGAACCTGCGCTTAGGGACAGGTTTCTATACCCAGCGCAGCACCGACTATTTCGTTGACTTCAGCAACTTCCGCGACAACAACCTTCCTACGGGTTGGGAAGACGACTGGACAGGACAATTCCAGCTGTTGGACAGCCGTTGGTATAATGAGTCAGATTACTATATTCGCAGCCATGTGTCTTATGACTCCCCACTGATTATGCTGTCGTGGCTGCCGTGGATAGGACGTATCGTTGAGACAGAGCGTTTCTATCTGAGTGCACTGTCCATCCAACACACACGTCCCTATTTCGAAGTGGGCTACGGATTCCAGAACCGTTTCTTCTCGACAGGCATCTTTGCCAGTTTTCTCAATACGAACTTCCAAAGTTTTGGTTGTAAATTCACCATAGAACTGTTCCGCCGATGGTAAAACCCCTCACCGTATATAAGGCCAGCGCTGGTTCCGGAAAAACCTTCACGCTGGCTGTAGAGTATATCAAACTGCTGGTACAGAACCCTACCAGCTATCGTAACATTCTGGCCGTTACCTTCACCAACAAGGCAACGGAAGAGATGAAGATGCGCATCCTCAGTCAGCTGTATGGCATCTGGAAAGGTCTTGACGACTCCAAGAGCTATACCAACCGCATCCTTACGGAAACGGGACTGCCTATCGAAACCATCAAGGAGCGTGCTGGCATAGCGCTACACCTGCTGTTACACAACTACAACTATTTCCGGGTAGAGACCATCGACTCGTTCTTCCAGAGCGTATTGCGCAACCTGGCTCGTGAACTTGACCTGACAGCCAACCTGCGCATCAGTCTGAACGACACGCAGGTGGAAGAGCAGGCCGTCGACCAACTCATTGACTCCCTGACACATACCGACCGCATGCTGCAATGGCTGCTGAGCTACATCATGGAGAAGATCAGCGACGACCATTCATGGAACATCATCGGACAGGTGAAGCAGTTTGGCAAGACCATCTTCCGCGACTATTACAAAGCCAACCGCAAGGAGCTGAGCAACATCATCAGCCAAAAAGGCTTCATGGAGGAGTATACCAAGCAGCTAAAAGAGCTGCGTAGTACGGCATTGGAGCGGATGAAGGCAATGGGCAATGAGTTCTTCGACATTCTGGAGAGCGAAAGCCTGAAGATAGAAGACCTGGCCTATGGCAAGACGGGTGTTGCGAGTTTCTTCATCAAGCTTCAGAAAGGACAATTCGACGAAGGTATTGAAAGCAAGCGTGCCTGCGACTGTCGGGAAGACCCAGAGAAATGGTACTCCAAAAAGAGTGAGCACGCAGAGCATATCTATGCCGTTGCGGCATCTTCGCTAATACCCCTGCTGGCACGGGCTATGGACGAGCGTCCCCGACAGTATAAAATCTACCAGTCTGCCGACCTCACACTACGCCACCTCAGTCAGCTGCGCCTGCTAGGCAGCATCGAGCAGAAGGTGCGCACTATGAACGACGAGGCCAACCGTTTCTTGCTCAGCGATACACAGCAGCTGTTACACGATCTCATCAGCGACAGCGACTCACCATTTATCTTTGAGAAGATAGGTACCCAGCTGGAGCACGTCATGATTGACGAATTCCAGGACACCAGTACCGTACAATGGCAGAACTTCAAGGTGCTCCTGCAGGAGTGTATGAGTCATCAGCATTCCCAGAACCTCATCGTTGGCGACGTCAAGCAGAGCATCTACCGCTGGCGCTCGGGCGACTGGCGGCTGCTCAACGCCATTGACCAGCAATTCCCGTATGCCAGCGAGACTGTCGACATCCAACCACTGAAGGTCAACTGGCGTTCGTCACGTAATATCATCAACTTCAACAACGCCTTCTTCCAGACTGCCGCCCAGCACGAATACGAGGCACAGCGCGAAGAATACCCCACTGGCGCCGAACAACTGCGCCACGCCTATGATGACGTGGCACAGGAGATACCCGACGGGCGTGACAACAGCGGTTATGTCAATATCCGCCTGCTACAGGCCGACGACTACCAAGAACAGACATTGACAGCCATTGCCGACACCATCCGTCAGCTGCAACAGCAGGGTGCTGCCCTTCACGACATCGCCATCCTCGTACGCAGCAATAAGCACATCCCCCTTATCGCAGCCTACTTCGACGAGCAACTGCCCGACATACGCATCATCAGCGACGAGGCCTTCCGACTGGATGCCTCAGTGTCTATCTGTCTGCTTATCCAGGCGCTTCACCTGCTGACACATCCTGACGACCAGTTGGCCAAGGCCACCATCGTCAAGCTTTACCACCATAGTGTTCTCAGCGATTTAATCGCTGAGCAGGAGTTGCTCATCAAGGACCGCGACCTAGACAGTCTGCTGCCAGAGGCCTATATCCAACATACACAGGAACTGCTGCAGATGCCGCTCTACGAACTGGTAGAACGGCTCTATGCCATCTTCCAACTGGAGCGCCTCAACGAGCAGAGCGCCTACCTCTGTGCTTTCTACGACCGTCTGAATCAATTTGTCCAGGATCACGTAGCAGACATTGACGCCTTTATCCGCGAATGGGAGGAGACCATCTGTAGTAAGACCATCCAGAGCGATGCTACAGATGGCGTGCGCATCTTGTCTATCCATAAGAGTAAGGGTCTGGAGTTCCCTCACGTCATTATCCCCTACTGCGACTGGCGCTTGGAGTTGCCCGACGTGCTGTGGTGCAAGCCTACCGAGACACCCTTTGACGCCCTGCCATTGGCACCTATTGACTATGGTGCCACCCAGATGAAAGGTACCATCTACGAACACGACTATCTGGACGAACACCTGCAGAACACCGTTGACAACCTCAACCTGCTGTATGTCGCCTTCACGCGTGCCGAGCATAGCCTATACGTCATTGGTCAGCGAGGTGCCAAGAACAACCGTTCTACACTGATTGAGGCCGTCTTGTCGAAGATGAAGCTGGAAGGAAGTAGCCTCAGCGGTGAAGGGGATGAAGAAAGTGAACTGGCGTTCCAATACGGCACGCCGGACCATCAGACATCAGACATCAAACATCAGACGTCTGCCAATGTCTTCCTACAGCCTGTCACTCCCAAACAGATTCAGTTGGAGACTTTCGAGGGCAAAACGGAGTTCCGACAGAGTAACAAGAGTCGTGAATTCATTGAGGGCGATGACGAACAGCAAGAGCTCAGCTACATCAAGATGGGTAGCGTGCTCCATGAGATTTTCTCGACCATCCATACCACCGACGACATCGAGGGTGCCCTGCGCCAGCTGCAACACGACGGAGTGCTCTACGACGATGAGGTGACAGCTGCCAAGCTAACAGCAATGTTGCAGAAAAGATTGAACGAAAGTAGAATAAAAGACTGGTTCTCAAATCGTTGGAAATTGTTTAACGAATGCACCATTCTGCGTCTCAACGAACAAGGTTTGGTAGAAGAACGCCGCCCTGACCGCGTCATGACAGATGGCAAAGAGACGCATGTGGTGGACTTCAAATTCGGTCGTCCCAAACCCGAATACCAAGAGCAGGTGCGTGAATACATGCAGCTGTTACAACAGATGGGACATCCGAACGTGAAAGGGTGGCTGTGGTATGTGTATAGCAATAAGATTGAGGAGGTTACAGTATGAAGAGTTTCTTAGAATACGTCGCAGAAGATATCATCCGGAAATACGGCACCGACCTGTCGCGTACAGCGGTGGTATTCCCTAACAAGCGTGCCTCACTGTTTCTCAACGATCAGCTGGCGCGTCTGACGAACGGCAAGCCCCTGTGGAGTCCTGCCTATATCACCATCAGCGAGCTGTTCCGCCAACAGTCGTCACTCTCTGTGGCCGACCCCATCAAGTTGGTGTGCGACCTGCACAAGTCGTTCTGCCTGCATACAGGGTCTGACGAGACACTCGACAAGTTCTATGGCTGGGGACAGTTGCTTATCAGCGACTTCGACGACATCGACAAGAATATGGCCGATGCCGACCGTGTCTTCGCCAACCTGCGCGACATCCATGAGCTCGATGACCTCAGCTACCTTACCGACGAACAGCGCCAACTGCTGAAGCATTTCTTCAGCCACTTCACCGAAGAGCACGAGACGGAGCTCAAACAGCGCTTCCTGCGTCTGTGGAGCCACTTCACCGACATCTATCACGACTTCAACGAGCGCCTCTCCAAACAGGGGCTCGCATACGAGGGTGCCCTATACCGCTCTGTGGTAACCACTCACCTCTCACCTCTCACCACCACGACTCCCGCTGCTTCTCCAGCGGGTCCTTCCTCAGGTTTCTCCCAGTACGACCGCTTCCTTTTCGTGGGCTTCAACCTGCTGCAGAAGGTGGAACAGCAGCTCTTCTCACAGCTGCAGAAGGAAGGCAAGGCCTTCTTCTACTGGGACTTCGACGACTATTACATGCACAACCACGAGGCTGGCCGCTATATTGCCACCTACCTCAAATACTTCCCCAACGAGCTCGACAGCCAGTGCGAGGACATCTACCACAATTTCAGGAACCCGAAGGAAATCACCTACCTCGCAGCACCCACAGAACATATCCAGGCACGCTACGTCAGCAACTGGCTACGCGACCAGCAGCGCTACAAGGATGGGCGACGGACAGCCATTGTGCTCTGCGACGAACAGCTGTTGCCTACCGTCATCCACTGTCTGCCCGACGAGGCCGAAAAGGTCAACATCACCACGGGCTATCCGCTGTCGCAGACACCCATAGCCTCTTTCATCCAGCGCTTCTACGACATGCTGCTGGGCGGCAGCAGTCCACGACTGGTGCGCGCCTTCCATCGCCATCCCTATGCCCGTTTCGTTGAAGATGGTCAGCCTTTGCTCACCATGCTGAGGGCTATTGCCCAAGGAGCCAAGGACGAGATTACCGACCCGCTGTTCCAGGAGTCGCTATTCCGTGCCTACACACTCGTCAACCGCCTTCAGGCACTTGTGGATAGCGGCGACCTGCAAGTCACGGACTCCACGCTGCAACGCCTCGTCAACCAACTCATCCAGCAGACCAGCATTCCCTTCCACGGAGAACCCGCCGAAGGCATTCAGGTGATGGGCGTTCTCGAAACCCGTAACCTCGACTTCGACCACGTGCTGCTGCTCAGCTGCAACGAGGGTAACATGCCCAAGGGGGTCAACGACAGTTCTTTTATTCCCCACAGCATCCGCCAGGCCTACGAGCTGACCACCGTAGAGAACAAGGTAAGCATCTACGCCTACTATTTCCATCGCCTGCTACAACGTGCCAAGGATGTCACCATCCTGTGGAACAATGCCACGGAGGACGGCCAGCGTGGCGAGATGAGCCGCTTCATGCTTCAGCTGCTGGTGGAGAGTGGACAACACATCACGCAGCATACCCTACAGTCGGGCAAGACCATCGCGCGCTATACCCCCGTGGCCATTGAGAAGACGCCCCACGTCCTCGACCTGCTCAACCAATATTTCGTGGGCCCTGACGCCCTACTGTCACCCTCGGCCATCAACAAGTATATGCGCTGTCAGTTGCAGTTCTACTACCGCTATGTGGCGGACATTAAGGAACCCGACGAGCCCGACGATGAGCAGGAACTCGACAACCGCATCTTCGGTAACATCTTCCACCAGGCAGCCGACACGCTCTATCACCAGCTGCCCAAACACGTCACCCGCGAGGCCCTCGACCAGCTGCTGAAGAGCAAGATAGCCATCGACAAGGCTGTCGACGACGCCTTCCGCCACGAGTTGCCCCATGCCGTCCTTGGTGGTCTGCATCTCATCAATCGTGAGGTGATCATCCGCTATCTGCGCCAGCTCATCGAGATTGACAAGACGATCACACCCTTCGATATCCTAGGTTTGGAATGCGACGTCGTTCGTGACCTCTCACCTCTCACCACTCACCACTCACCACTAAGAATCGGTGGCCGTATCGACCGCCTGGACCAGATGAGCGACGGGCGCATCCGCGTGGTAGACTACAAGACGGGCAGTCGTAAGCTAAAGCCCTTGGCAAGTGTAGAGGACATCTTCGACCCTGCCAAGGTTCACGACCACTCCGACTACTATCTGCAGACCTTCACCTATGCCGACATCGTCAGTCGCCAACAAGCCGACATCTTACATCTTACATCTGACATCAGACATCACGCAGTCTCTCCCGCCCTGCTGTTCATCCAGCATGCAGCAGCCAAGGACTACGACCCCACGCTGTGTTTCGGCAAGGATAAGATTCTGGACATCCAGGAGCATAGCGCCCGTTTCTGTGAGCTGCTGGAAAACAAAGTGAACGAGATATTCTCTCCGAACATCCCGTTCACTCCCACCACAGACCTCAAGGTCTGTCAGTCTTGTCCTTATCTACAGATGTGCAGACGGTAAATCTCTTTAGCGGTTCTTGTTACGCAGGAACCACTGATGCGTAAAGAAATGGTATAGTAACAGTGCTACAGCACTCAGCGCCAACGCAGTATCTATCAGCAGCGTGGGTTGCTGGTAGAAACAGCCATATCCCAACGCTAGACCAATAGCCAGTCCTGTCTCCCACCCTAGGAAGTACGTGCTCTGCGAGGTACCACGCTGACAGTGGCGACTCAGCTTGATGAAGAATAGCAGGAAGCGCGAACCGATGATACCCGTACTCAGTCCCACAAAAACGGGCGACACTGGCGAGGCGGGTGCCACGAGCAGAATGAGCAGTGCTGCTACCAGCAAGAACAGTCCCGTAATAATCTCGCTCTTCAGCTCTGCATCGCGGAATACGAAGCGCTGTGCCAGCAAAGCCAACAGGAAGCCACCCATCATCAGTGCATAGAACAATGGTTCGAAGGGCATGGAGAGCAGCAAACCTACCACCGTAGTCACCAACAGCAGGTTGACGAACAGCACAAAGCCATGCGTCAGGAAGAAGCGGTCCAGCGACACCACCTTCACACCCTCTTCGGGGGTACGGAAAGGAAATGTGATAATCTTTACCAACAGAAGGGCACACACGACACAACCTAAGGCACCCAGCACCACACTGCTAAAGCCATCCAGGGCATAGACTATCAATCCTGCCAACGGGCCCAGCGACAGGGCAAAGCGCGCAAACCACGAAGCGCTATGGTTAGCCTCCGTACGCTGGAACGACTCGCAGGTGTCGATAATCAGCGTCGACGACAGCACCATCTGTGCCAGTCCGAAAGTCGCTCCCAGCACAAAGCGGTGAAGCATGATGACAGAGAACACAGCCAGTTCCTTGTGCAGCGTGTCAATATACCATAAGAGGGCCAGATTGACGATGAGTGCCACCATCGACCACATGCAAACCACATTGCGGCGATAGCGCTGCACCAGCCATGAGCAGAACATGCCCATCACGTACAGTCCCAGTCCGAAGACTCCCATCGAGCGCCCTGTCTCTACAGGCGTGAAGTGGTGCACCTCCATCATCCAGCGTGGCATGACGGGGATGAGGATGTACAGCGACATGGTCAGCAGCAGCGAACTGATGGCCATCAGCCAGAAGTCACGATGCCACAGTTTGATGTGTACAGGTGTATTCTGAGTATTCATCCATTAATACGATTCGTTCGCATTGGGGAAGTCGCCACTCTTGACGTCCTCCACATAGTGTCCCACCGCATCGGTGATGACCGTGTTCAGGTCGGCATAGCGACGCAGGAAACGGGGTGAGAAGCCCTGGGTCATTCCCAGCATGTCGGCAACCACCAGCACCTGTCCGTCACAGCCGTTGCCCGCACCGATACCGATGGTCGGACACTTCACCAGCTTGGTGACCTCTGCGGCCAGTGCTGCAGGCACCTTCTCCAGCGTTATGCCGAAGCAGCCAGCCTTGTCCAGCAGCTGAGCATCGTGCAACAGCTTCTCGGCCTCAGCCTCTTCCTTGGCACGCACGGCATACGAGCCGAACTTATTGATACTCTGTGGGGTCAGTCCCAGATGAGCCATCACGGGAATGCCAGCGTCCAGAATGCGCTTCACGGTGTCGAGAATTTCCTCACCACCCTCCATCTTCAGGGCATCGCAACCGCTCTCCTTCATGATGCGGATAGCATTGGCAACACCTTCGGTGCCATTCACCTGATACGAACCGAAGGGCATGTCGCACACCACCAGCGCACGCTGACAGGCACGAACCACCGAACGGGCATGGTAAATCATATAGTCGACAGTCATGGGCAACGTGGTAGCATTACCAGCCATCACGTTCGAGGCCGAGTCACCCACGAGGATGGCGTCGATGCCGGCCTTGTCCACGATGCCAGCCATGGTATAGTCATACGATGTTAACATGGAGATTTTCTCACCTTTCTGCTTCATCTCCATAAAGCGGTGTGTCGTCACCTTGCGTGTGTCACTTACTAAATATCCTGCCATAATCTTTCTATTTAATTTTTAATCTTTCATTTTTCATCTTTAATCTTTCACGTAGTTTGCGATCACTTCATCGCAATACGGTCTGATAGCCTCTGCGGGGTTCGTCGTAGACAAACCCACCACATACATGCCAGCAGCCCTACCCGACTTCAAGCCATTAAACGAGTCCTCAAAAACCACACAGTCCTTGGGCTCCACGCCAAAGCGTTCTGCAGCCTTCAGGTAACAGTCCGGATCAGGCTTCGAGCGCTCAAAGTCCTCAGAGGTCAGAATGGCGTCAAACATACTGCGGAACTCTGGTCTGCTGGCATATACCGCCTGCATCTTGGGCTTGTTAGAACTTGTCACCACAGCGGTCTTTATGCCCTGCTGACGCAGTTCACTAATAAAATCTCCGAACCCTGCAACATACTGATAATCCATCTGTTGCTCAAATTGATTCAAGCGTTCCGTAATCAGCGGCTGCTTCTCAGCCAACTCGCCAGAGAACCACGCATCATAGATCTGCACCAACGTCTGTCCCTTGATTTCGTGCTCCAGTCCCGGGTGCTCCGGATGGAACTCACGGCACTGTGCGCCCCAGAACACCGAGTACTGTGGCTCCGTGTCAAACACGACACCATCCAGGTCAAACAATGCTGCTTTTATATTCTTCTTTTCCATAACTTTCAGAAAATCGGCTGCAAAATTAGTAAAAAATGAGCGAAAAACCAAATTTTCGCCCACTTTTAAGTGTTTCCGTGTGTTTCGAGGACTGGTGCCAAGTCACCCTTATTTCTTAAACATCTGACTTATGCCATTCACATAATCCGTTGGCGTGATGCCAAAGGAGAACTTGAAGGCACTGTTGAAAGCTGCTGCGTCCTTGAACCCACACATGGCAACCATGTCTGCCGAGGTTCAGCAACGGTCTCTCGCCTTTGGAATGGATTCAGCAGTATGTGGCGACCCAGGCCAAACGCATCATGGACATGCCCCCCAAACAGACAGTCAAGGAGACCGCCTACCAGCTCGGCTTCCCCACTACCGCTAATTTCTGTCGCTACTTCAAACGTGCCACTGGCATCTATCCGCAGGAGTATAAAGAATTATGCCAGGGGTCTGATACTGACACACCTATATAAGAATGAAGAAGGAAAGTTCGCCGCTGAAGTTGAGATTGTCGTCGCAAGGCAGACAGCCCTCGGAGGACACGACGTAGGTGTTCGGATAGCGATTGACCATATCATTGATGGTGGGATTGGCGTTGCATTTTGGTCTTGTACGCTCATAATCTTAGTT
>Ga0310786_10010368_pt1 | contig 11721 bp, 10 predicted proteins | sample AusTroGonzalo_MG_FD_203881 | JGI IMG/M metagenome (GOLD analysis project Ga0310786, IMG submission 203881) | Bovine rumen microbial communities from tropical cattle in Woodstock, Queensland, Australia - Gonzalo_03 (v2) (version 2) | ecosystem: Host-associated > Mammals > Digestive system >... | reverse complement strand
CCGGGTTGGATGGCCGTCCTTCCCGGGCATTCTCTTCGCTTCAACTCGCGTCTCGGCTATCCCAACACCTGTTGGGCAGGAACAGTTAGAAAGTATATCACAGCGCGGTTAGACAGGGGGGGCTGTTGTCGGCTGAGACAAATGGACCGAATACGTAGAGACGAACTGAACGGGAGAACGAGGAGATCGCAAGACATTTGGCTACACAGCCCAAGTCCCCAAGTCGCTGGGGCGTGACATTTTAACCAAGGAGAATTAACAATGATGACTGGTGGACAAATAGGCGATTTCTTGCTTGAACACAAAGATGATAAGATATACGTTGGAGTTGACGGCTTTGTGCCAAGGTTGGTTGATGACTTCAGCGAGGCGATAGTGAATGGTGCGGTATTGGCTAATGATCTGGGATTTGTGTTTTTGGGTGGCACCAAGCTGCATACCGTTGATAAAATTTCAATTGTGGGTAGTGGTAAAGGAGGTTTTGCGGTAAAAGATATTAGGCAGTACAAAGATGGGTTTTGGCTTGTTTTCTCGATATTAATGCCGGGTAGTTGATGTCGGGGGCGTGGGGGCGCTTGTTCCAAAACAATGCGCATGATGAGTGAAAGGTCACAAGCCTTAATCAAAGACAGTTCTGTTTCTTGGGAGATGGCTAAAGAGGTTATAGAGGAGCAAAGATGTTCGTGTCGGGTAGCGCCCGGTTCGTGTCGGTGCGACTTGCCGAGGGCCGAAGGCCGAAAGGGCGCGGCGGCGCGTGGCGAAGGTCGCAACAGCTGCAGTGATGATCGAAGCGTGGAACGAAGCTGCCTATCGACCTTCAAGCCAACGCGTTGCCGCGACCTTTCAGCGGCGGAACGCCGCTCGGCAAGGCGGCAGCGGTTCGTGGTCCGCGCCGGTAGGCGCCACCATGGCCGCAACCACCTCCACCGCTTTTCTCTGCCCCTCTGCCCCTCTGCCCCTCTGCTCCTCTGCGTTAATAAAAATCCCTACCTGTCTCTACCTGTTCTACATGGTTAAATTCTCTTGACCACAATCGACCATATAGGCTCCGCCTTCCTCCGCCGCATCCTCCGCCGCATGAAGCAGCTCGGCGTCAGCCAGACCGAGCTCGCCCGCCGCATGAACGTCTCGCGCCCGTACGTCACCAAGGTCCTCTCCCGCGACGTCAACTTCTCCTTCCGCACCGCGGCGAAACTGGCCAACGCCCTCAAGATGGACTTCTTCCCCGAACTCCGCGAGCAGGAAGAATGCGAAGCAACAGATTCCCAGTCGACACCGTAACCCCGCGGTTACATGAAATATGGTATAATACGCGCTGTCCGATGATAGGTGATGCAACACTAAAGAATCATCGCATGAGGTATTCGGCTGCATACCCCACGGGGCGAAAGCTTGGCGGGAAATTATGAGGTTTAATAACAAATGATTCTTGCCTACTTAGACCCTGGCTCCGGTAGCGCCCTTGTTGGGACGTTGATAGCGGTTGCCGGAGCAGGGCTGTATTCTCTTAAGTCCTTCTTCTACCGCCTTGTGCGTAAGCCAACGCCAGAGGAAGTTGAAGCGGCGCGGAATGCAAATCCCGACATCGCCATCTTCAGTGAAGGCAAGAACTATTGGGGAACATTCAAAGAGACAGTCGAAGAGCTGATTTCGCGGAAGATCCATTTCGCCTACTATACGCTCGACCTGCATGATCCAGCTCTGTTGATTGACAACGAATACATGCATTCGCATCTCTTTGACAAGAACAAGGCCGCGTCGTTTCAAAAACTCGCCAAGATCAAGGCGAAAGTCTTGCTCGCCACAACGCCAAACATTGGATCGCCTGGCTATCCTCTTGTTCGCCCAGAGTGTGTCGAAAAGCTCGTCCATGTTTTCCACGCCTTCGCGGACATATCCGCCTATCATATCGGCAGCCTTGACAATTACGACATAGTCCTGACCGTTGGCCCCCATCAAGATAAACCCATCCGCGAAGTGGAGAAGGCCCGCAATCTTAAGCCAAAGCAGTTCATTCCCGTAGGCCTCCCATACTTCGATGCCCAATACCACGCTCTTCAGCTCTCTTCTTCTACATGTCCTACATGTTCTACATGGTTATCATCTACACGGTCACCATCCCGCACAATCCTCATCGCCCCCTCCTGGGGCGCGAAGGGGCTCCTATCCGAGTACGGCACTGATTTCATCGTTAAACTTGCTGAAGCCGGTTTTAATGTAATCGTCCGCCCGCATCCACAGTCGTACATCGCAGAGGCGGATTTCATTGAGCGCTGCAAAGCGGAGACGGCTAAGTGCCCGAATGTCGTCTGGGATTCCGAGACGGTTGGAACCAAGTCGATGCTTGCTTCCGATATTCTTATCTCCGATACGTCATCCATCCGTTTTGACTACGCGTTTCTATACGAGAAACCTGTAATCACTCTTGATATTCCGCATGAGAAGCAGCTTGAGTACGAGGGGCAGTTCATGACCGAGATATGGACGGATGTCGCGGCGAAGCGGCTCGGGCGAGTTCTTGGGCATGGGGATGTCGGGGATATTGTCGAGATTGTCAAAGATGTACTCGAGTCTGGCGCGGCGGATGGTGTTAAGAAACTTAGGGATGAGACGATTGCGAACTTGGGCAGTTCCGCAAAGGCCGTTGTGAATGCGTTGGTGGCTTATGTTTGAAATTGTTATAGAAGCATATAGGTGGTTTTTCCTGAGGCTGGCGGACGTAGTCGGCCTCGGCTGGGGAATCGTTGCTTTGTCCTTCATCACCTCTGCCGCTATGATGCCGCTCATGAAGCTTGTCGCCGGCGTTGTCAGGCGCGAGACGGAGTACCAGTCCGTCATTCTGCCGCAGCTTGCCGACATCAAGTCTCGTTATTCGAGCGATGCCGAGAGACATGCTCATATCCAGCGATTGTACAGGCGTTATGGATACTCTCCTCTCTCGGCGGTGAAGAAGGTCCTGCCGCTCTTCGTACAGATACCGTTCCTTCTATTAACATATTTCATGTTGAAGGACACGGCGGAACTTCAGGGAGTTTCCTTTCTATTCCTCCGTGACCTTGGCAAGCCAGACGGGCTTCTGCGGGTTCTTGATGTCAATCTGCTTCCAATTGCAATGACGATGGTAAACCTTTTGACAGTTGTTGCGACGCCTGGCTTCACACGTAAAGATAATGTGCAGGCGGTCTCTATCAGTCTCCTCTTCCTGTTGCTTCTCTACACGGCACCATCCGCCTTGCTTCTATACTGGACGCTAAACAACGTTATCACGATGTTCCGTACTCTTTGCACAAAACGAGGCGAGGGGGCGAGATTGCTTTGTGCCCGTTTGGGTGGTTTAAGAGGGCTCCCATTGCTCTTGCGTGAAAGGCTCACGGACAGAAACTTGGCGATTGTCGGTCTTGTTGCGCTAATTGTTGCCCTGTACATGCGGCTCATGGTTTACATGCAGTTATGGTTCTTCAATTACATGGTGTCGTATTGGCTGATGGTAGAGGTTTTGGCCGTTGCGCTCGTTTCAAATGCGCTTGTTCGGCGCAAGTCGCATCTTGCCGTTCGCCTGTCTGCATGGATTGCTGCCTGTGCGTCTATATTTGCTGCGGTTCTTCTGGTTGTTGTACTTGCAATGCTTCCGATTACGACGAAGGGCGTGATGTTTGTCAATGCCCATTGCGATTTGGCGGTTGTTTTTGATGTCCTGTTTTACTTGGGGATGGTGCCAGTGCTGCTTGAAATCGTGATGTACTCGCGCGAAGCTGTTGCTTCGGTTGCTAGTGGATTCTCCAAGGAGTGGCATTGGTTGATAGGTGTAATAATTCTTTCGATTCACTACTCGTTCGCCAGCGCAAATTTCAAGCTTCCAATATGTTCGGTCGCCCTGTTGACGGTATATCTAGTCTTGCCTGCCTTGGTTGCTGCGCTTCTTTTAGCTCTTGTATTCTTTAGGGATTTTGATGCCAGAAAAACCTTTAGAGTTGGAGTCGGTGTCGCTTTGGGTGCCTATCTGATTCCGATGGTATCGTTGGAGAGCGGCAAGATACTTGGGTGGAGCAGTAACCTTCTTGTGCGGTTCGTGCTTATTGGCGGCATGGCATATTTTGTAGGTAGGATACGAAAGCGCAAACCTGTTTTAGTTTTCTTGGTGATTCTTGTGGTTCTGGTGGTTGCCAATGTAGCGGTTTCCAAGATTTGTGCCGATGGTGAAACAACATCAAATATGAAGGCTGCGGAAGGGTCGGAAGTGCGCAAGGCATTGCTAAATGCACCATGCGCTCATACAAACAGCATTTATTTGCTGGTCTACGACGGTTATATGCCGGATGCAATTCTTGACGGCATGAAGGTGAAAAGCATTGGCATGGGTGCATTTTTACGGAAGTATGGTTTTGTAAGTTATGATGCATACTCCGTTGGTTGCCATACGATTGCAAGCATGGGTAGTACTTTTAACATTGGTGGAGTTGTGCAGGGGTCTTATCGGTCGTCGATGGCGGGGGATAATGTCTTTTGCGACTACTTGCGACGGTTCGGGTATAAAACCTCTTATGTCCTTTGTGGTTATGACATGCCAAACAGAGGGGAGCGAATGCCTGGGGACTTCTACTTCCCAACGGCACAGAAGGTTACACGCCCCGAGATGGTTCTCTATCCATGCATAATTCGCGGCATATTGTCGCAGTCCGCAAACACCTTTAACTCCTACACGCGCAAAGAGTGGCTGTCTGTCAAGCGTGACTTAATGGCGTCGGCACCGGCCGCAGGCAATTTTATATATGCGCATTCCGAGATGCCTGGGCATGTGGCTCCTAATCCAGCATATAGGAAGGACCCGGAGACCGAGCGGCGTTCGTACGAGGATCGCGTTGCCCTGGCAGACAAAGAACTTCAAGAGGACATGGGCATGCTGCTGGCAAAGAACGATGATTCTATAATCATCGTCGCTAGTGATCATGGTTCTCACCTATCGTTGCCGACGCATGACAACGAATACGATGCTTTTACCCTGCTTGATCGAGTTGGCGTGCAACTTCATGTCCGTTGGCCACATGACTACAAGCCATGCCTAAAGCTCAATTGCCTTCAAAATCTCTTCCTGGAGATTGAGATATACTTGAGTGGCGACAAATCGCTTGCTCGCTTTGCCGTTCCTGGCGAGACACTTTACATACAGGCTCCTCTGCGTGCCCCCGCCGGGGCGATTGTTGGTGGTGTCATCCAGTCTGGTCAGGACAAAGGATGCAATCTTTTTGAAGCGGCAAAGCGACGTGCACACAATGGCCCCTGATTGTAGAACTTTTGATCCACTGACTAACTCACCCGTTCATTAACTCTTTCACTCCTACACTCACCTACTTCCATAATGTCCCCTAATCGTCGAATATTCTTGAACATTGTTGCCACGTATGGGCGGAATCTGTATGCGCTTATAATCGGATTGTTTTGCGGCAGATGGATCCTGATGGCATTGGGCGAGGTGGATTATGGCTTGATGGGGGTGTAGGGAAGACTTGTTTGCCATGAAGATTCCAAAGACAGAATCAAAGACGGTCGAGTTCAAGACGGCGTTTAACCAGGACGTGATTGTCTCGCTTGTGTCGTTTGCCAATGCAGACGGCGGCGACGTGTATGTCGGCGTCCGCAACGACGGCAAGGTCGTAGGCGTGCAGTTGGCGGCAGAGTCTGAGACGACATGGGTCAACGAAATCAAGGGTAAGACCGCGCCGGCCATTGTGCCGGAGGCGGATCGGATTGTGGTCGGCAAGAAAACCGTCGTGCGGCTGCACATCGCTCCGCTGCCGGTCAAGCCGACGTCGGTGCAGGGGCGCTACTACATCCGCAAGGCGAAGTCGAACCACCTGATGACGGTCGCGGAGCTGAGCGACATGTATCTGAAGGCAGCGGGAGACAGTTGGGACGCATTGCCCAATCGCCGCGACCTTGATGTCATTTCTCTTGAGAAAGTCGCGTTGTTTGCTAAGCGCATGAATCCTGACAATCCAGACGATCCTCTGCGGGTCTTGCGCAAGCTGTCGCTGATAAGGGATGGACATCCAACAAACGCATGTTACCTCGCGTTCACAGAAGACTACTGCCAAGAGACGGCGTTTCAGACTGGGCGCTTCAAGACGCGTTCACACATTATAGACGACAGGACATTCAATGCAGACCTTTTTGACGAACTTGACGGGGTGATGGCATTCGTCAAGAATCATCTCATGGCAGAGCTGGTTATCACAGGAAAGCCAGAGCATGACGTCCGCTATGACTATCCTATGGAGGCGATACGTGAAATCGTTCTGAATATGCTGGTTCACCGCGATTACTGCGGCGCAGGGGTCAATACGATAAAGATATTTGATGACCATATGGAGTTTACCAATCCTGGCGGACTTCCGCATGGTCTTACGGTGGACGATTTGCTTTCTGATGCATACGTAACTAGTCCGCGCAATCCGCAGTTGGCGTCGCTCTTCAAGGCTGTAGGTCTGATCGAACGATATGGATCTGGTATAAAGCGTATCGAGGATGCCTGTAGAAGGCATGGCGGAGTTCGGGTTGTATTAGAGAACCATGAAACGTGGTTCAGAGTCGTTCTGTCGAAGGTTGATGATGAAAAGAGAATGGGCGGAAGTCTGCAAAAGAAGTTGGGAGAAAAGTTGGGAGAAAAGTTGGGAGAAAAGTTGGGAGAAAATCGTAGGCGAATTATTAGGATGATGGGACAGGATCCTTCAGTGACGACGTTCAATCTTGCGACAGGAATAGGTATCTCGCAGACTGCCATAGAAAACAATATAACATGGCTAAGGCTGCATGGTTATATCCGCCGTGTCGGGCCGGACAAAGGTGGGCATTGGGAGGTTGTGGAGAGGTGATTAGTCGTGTAGAAGGGGAAATGGTATAATATGCAGCAGATAGACATGAGTGGAAATCTGCCCATGCTTAGGCGTGCTGGAAACGCCAAAGTGAGGTATTCGGCTGCATACCCCACGGGGCGAGAGCTTGATGCCGAACCGTATCACATTGACCGTATCACAAGGGTCTGACCCTCAGGAATCCGCCCGCCGCATGAACGTCTCGCGCCCGTACGTCACCAAGGTCCTCTCCCGCGACGTCAATTTCTCCTTCCGCACCGCGGCGAAACTGGCCAACGCCCTTAAGATGGACTTCTTCCCCGACCTCCGCGAGCAAGAGGACCGCGACACGCCGGATTCTCCGGCGACATCGTAACCACACGGTTACGTGAAAATATGGTATAATACGCGCTGTCCGATGATAGGTGATGCAACACTAAAGAATCATCGAGTGAGGTATTCGGCTGCATACCCCACGGGGCGAAAGCTTGGCGGGAAATTATGAGGTTCAGTAACAAATGATTCTTGCCTACTTAGACCCAGGTTCCGGTAGTGCCCTTGTCGGCACGCTAATTGCAGTTGCCGGAGCGGGGCTGTATTCGCTTAAGTCCTTCTTCTACCGCCTCGTACGCAAGCCAACGCCAGAGGAAGTCGAGGCGGCGCGGAATGCAAATCCCGACATTGCCATCTTCAGTGAAGGCAAGAACTATTGGGGGACCTTCAAAGAGATAGTCGAAGAGCTGATTTCGAGGAAGATCCATTTCGCCTATTATACGCTCGATCTGCATGATCCAGCTCTGTTGATTGACAACGAATACATGCATTCGCATCTCTTTGATAAGAACAAGGCCGCGTCGTTTCAAAAACTCGCCAAGATCAAGGCGAAAATCCTGCTCGCCACAACACCGAACATCGGATCGCCAGGCTATCCTCTTGTTCGCCCAGAGGGTGTCGAAAAGCTAGTCCACGTTTTCCACGCCTTCGCGGACATATCCGCCTATCATATCGGCAGCCTTGACAATTACGACATCGTCCTAATCGTCGGGCCACACCAAGAGAAACCCATTCGCGAAGTGGAGACGGCCCGCAATCTCAAGCCAAAGCAGTTCGTTCCCGTAGGCCTTCCCTACTTCGATGCCCAATACCACGCTCTTCAGCTCTCTTCTTCTACATGTCCTACCTGTTCCTCGGCCGCCGTAGCTTTAGCGAAGGAGGCTACATTGTCAAAAACAATCCTCATCGCCCCCTCCTGGGGCGCGAAGGGGCTCCTGTCCGAGTACGGCACTGATTTCATCGTGAAACTTGCTGAAGCCGGTTTCAACGTAATCGTCCGCCCGCATCCGCAGTCGTACATCACCGAGGCGGATTTCATTGAGCGTTGCAAGGCGGATACGGCGAAGTGCCCGAATGTCGTCTGGGATTCCGAGACGGTTGGAACCAAGTCGATGCTTGCATCAGATATTCTTATCTCCGATACGTCATCTATCCGCTTTGACTACGCGTTTCTATACGAGAAACCTGTAATCACTCTTGATATTCCGCATGAGAAGCAGCTTGAATACGAGGGGCAGTTCATGACCGAGATATGGACGGATGTCGCTGCGAAGCGTCTCGGGCGAGTTCTTGGGCATGGGGATGTCGGGAATATTGTCGAGACTGTCAAAGATGTACTTGAGTCTGGTGCGGCGGATGGTGTTAAGAAACTTAGGGATGAGACGATTGCGAACTTGGGCAGTTCCGCAAAGGCTGTTGTAAATGCATTGGTGGCTTATGTTTGAGATTGTAATAGAGGCATATAGGTGGTTTTTCCTGAGACTGGCGGACGTAGTCGGCCTCGGCTGGGGGATTGTTGCATTGTCCTTCATTACCTCTGCCGCTATGATGCCGCTCATGAAGCTCGTCGCCGGTGTTGTCAGGCGCGAGACGGAGTATCAGTCCGTCATCCTGCCGCAGCTTGCGGACATCAAGTCTCGTTATTCGAGCGATGCCGAGAGGCATGCCCATATCCAGCGATTGTACAGACGTTATGGATACTCGCCGCTTTCGGCGGTCAAAAAGGTCCTGCCGCTCTTTGTACAGATACCGTTTCTGCTATTGACATACTTCATGCTGAAGGACACGGCGGAACTTCAGGGAGTTTCCTTCTTGTTCCTTCGTGACCTTGGCGAGCCAGACGGGCTTCTGCGGGTTCTTGGTGTCAACCTGCTCCCGATTGCAATGACGGTGGTAAACCTTTTGACAGTTGTTGCGACGCCAGGCTTCACCCGTAAAGACAATGTGCAGGCTGTCTCTATAAGCCTCCTCTTCCTGTTGCTTCTCTACACGGCCCCGTCAGCATTGCTCCTCTATTGGACGCTTAATAACATCATTACCATGTTCCGCACTCTCTTCGCAAAACGTGGCGAAGGGGGAAGACTCCTATTGTCTCATATCAAAATGCTTCAATGCGTTCCGTCTATGTTGCGGCGTATTATTACCACAAAGATGCTTGCATGTTTCTCGCTTTCGTTGTTTGCCCTTACGTTATATTTTTGTGGCACGGCAAAGCTGATGTGGGAAGTCAATGGGGGAATTGTATGCAATGTCATGTATCGCGGCATGACGTTTGTTTTGGCAGCGGCTTCTATCGTGCAATTCGTTCACTTGAGAAAAGATGCCAATGTGCGAAAGCTTATTTTGTATGTTAGTGTAATTGCCTGCCTGGGATTCGCGGTGGCTTTGTCTGGCATGTTTGTCTTTTCGAGGATGATGTTTATGTCTTTCCTTGGATGGGTAGATATGTTTATTGCGGTAGCATGTCTTTCTGTGCTGTGGATGCTACCGTATGGTTTTATGAAGGGAAATTCAATTGTAGATGCCGTGAAAGAATGGTACCGGGCGGTGATTTATAGTGGATGGATGTTCATTTTCCCTGTGATTATTGCAATCCATTATTCATATGCGAGCGAGGTGTTTGTTCTGAATATTCTAGAGTTGCTAACTCTTTGTGTTTATATGATTGTTCCGTGCATTGTAACTTCTTTTGCCTTGATAGTGTTGTTCGGAAGGTGGATTGCCGGGAATTCCCTGTTTAAGTTCTCTGTTGGAGTTTTTGTTGGCATATATCTTATCCCACTAATTACAACAGAAACTGGATGGTTTGCATACAACAGAAATCTGTTGATTCGCATTGTACTGATTGGTGCTACCTCAGTCATGTTTATTTTGGTCAAGCGTCGCACAAAAGGACTTGTGTTTTCAGCATTCTTGATGAGTGCAGTTATTGTAAGTGCGGTTATAAATCATGGAAAGGACATTGTTGCTCAGCCTGTTTCGAATGATTCTTCTTGGCGTGATCGTATGGAAAGCGTTATAGGCAATGCGCATTGCGTAAGGTCAAACAATGTTTATCTTCTCGTGTACGACGCATACGGACATCGTTCGATCCTTGATGGTCTGGGGCTTCAAGATGATGCAATATATGAAAAGTTAAAATCGTATGGCTATACTTTATATGATGCATATTCGGTAGGAGCTGATACGTTAACAAGCATGGCGGCGATGTTCACTTTTAACAACATTAAGGGGGATGGTGATCAGGCGACTGTTAGCGGAGACAACGTGTTTTGCGATTTGTTGCGTACGTCTGGTTATAAAACATCTTACATTCTCCTTGGTTATTTAATTCCAGCAAAAGATAGACGCAAGCCTGGAGACTATTATTTCCCAGGGGAAAGCAAGATTACTAGACCTGAGATGGTTCTCTATCCTTGTATATTGCGAGGGTCGTTATCGCAATCGCCGTCAGTATTTGATTCATATTCAATGGATGAGTGGCTAAAGGAAAAATACAATGCTTTGGACAAGTGTCCAAACAGTCATTCGTTTGTTTATGCGCATATGGAATACCCAGCGCATGCGCCATGGCATCCTCGTTATAGGAAGACGGACAAAGAGGAGCAGGTGATGTATGGGGATCGACTGAAGAAAGCAAACGAGCAAATGGTAAAAGATTTAGAGCGATTAGATAACGACCCTGATTCGATAGTGATTCTAATGAGTGATCATGGCGGTAGCCTAATCATACCAGAGAATTCTGGCGAATGTGGGATTAAGAATCTGATAGATCATTTTGGTGTCTTTCTTGCAATACGATGGCCTAGGGACTATGTGCCTACGTTGGAACTTAATTGTATACAAAATGTTTTGGTTGAAGTGATGATTTATCTGACAGGAGATAAGTCGCTTAAGAGGTTGGAAGTCCCAGGTGTTACGGTGCCATTGGATTATCCGTTTGGAACTGCGGCGGGTGTGATTAATAAGGGTGTCATACAGTTTGGAGAAGGGGCTGGTGAGAATTTGTTTGATGCCGCATGGCGCGTATTTGGGTCTAGTGAAAAAGAGTAGTAATTATGAAGTATTTCAATGTGCCAATATTGGTAACCCGCCCGTTCCTGCCAGATCTTGATGACTTCAAGAACGGCTTGGAGGAAATTTGGAAGAATCAGTGGCTTACGAACAATGGGCCAATGCTGCAACGATTCCAGAAAGAATTATCGCAGTATCTCGGTGCGCCAGAAACAAACATGGCGCTTTTCAGCAATGGAACCTTGGCGTTGGAGCTTGGCTACTACGCTATGGGACTTGCGGGCGGTGATGTAATTACTACCCCGTTTACTTTTGTCGCTACTAGTCACGCGTTGAAGCGTATTGGCGCTAATCCTGTTTTTGCTGACATCGATCCTGAGACTATGTGCCTTTCGCCGGCGGCGGCGGAGAAGTTGATTACGCCGCGCACAAAGGCAATCGTACCGGTTCATGTGTATGGGAATGTGTGTAATGTTGAGGGGGTTTGAGAGGCTGGGCACGAAGTATGGTGTGAAGATTATATATG
>Ga0310786_10010367_pt1 | contig 11721 bp, 7 predicted proteins | sample AusTroGonzalo_MG_FD_203881 | JGI IMG/M metagenome (GOLD analysis project Ga0310786, IMG submission 203881) | Bovine rumen microbial communities from tropical cattle in Woodstock, Queensland, Australia - Gonzalo_03 (v2) (version 2) | ecosystem: Host-associated > Mammals > Digestive system >... | reverse complement strand
TGTTCTGATAGCGGAAACCCAGGCTAATGCAAGCAAAGGTTTCCTTACATCGGGCCAAACAGGCCCCTTTCGTAAGTTTTACTTTCATAATTGTTTTGTTTTAAATTAATAATAAATAGTCAAAGGCACCTTACGCCTTTTCCGAGGCGCGAAGGTACAAAAAACGCAGCAAACAACAAAACAATTATCCCTTTTTCCTTGAAGAAAACGACCTACAAACAATTTCTACGGAAAAGAGTTTGGTTAGATAAAATAAAAGTAGTACCTTTGCACGAATTATGGCAAAGCGGACACAAGAAGATTATTATAAGGAGAGCAAACGCATTAGGGCTGAGGTTTTGCAGGAGGCGGAATTTCTGAAAGGCAACCCTATGCGTTTTACCGTTTCAAATGGTATAACAATGAAAGTGGAAATAACAAAGTCTGATCTGCGAACCCTAGTTGGCAAAAGCACACGAAGCAATAAGTTTAATGCCATCAAGAATGCCTTAGCACGTGATATCGTCGGCTATCTGAATAAAGCAGAATACCTTGGTTGGAGAACAGTTATAGAGGGCAAACACCCTGAAGCGGTTTACTTTGCTTATTATAGCAGGGAACTGGGTGCAAGAACCATTTTATGTATGCGCAGAATGGCTGATGGTGGCATATATAAGCCTTACGCCATCATATCTCAGCAGATGTTTGATGCAGAGGTAAAGAACCTGAAAAAAGGAACTCCGTTTTAATGGGTCGCTTGCCAGAGCAACTGGGGCTCCCATCCTAAACGGAGTTTAAAAGTGCTTCTATTTTAGTAAGTCGCTTGCCAGACCAACTGGGGCTCTTACCCTAAACAGGTTCCTTTCGTGCTGCAAAGTTACGAACTATTTCTGAAATTTCCAAATTTTGGAGCAGCGAATGCAAAGAAAATCTCATTTTCTCTGCTGCGTCGCGACAAAATTCAGCAAATAGCTAAATTTTGGAGCAACTTCTTCCATCTTACATCATTCATCTATCCCTAGGGTTTTTTTGTAAATCCTTACCATATCCCGTTCATGATCGGCTAGAAACTCTTGTTCTTCGATTTCCGCTGAATGTTCGCCCTCCTCTTGTTTCAGTTGGGCAATCTTCGCCTCGTGCTCAGCCAACCTCGCCTCATGTTTCAGCACCATCAGGCGATGCCGTTCCTCAACCTCTTCGAACGTTCTCCTCATATTTTCTTCGCAGATTCGTACTTTCTCCTCAGCTCGTTTCTCCTCGGCACGTAATTTCCTTTCCCTCTCGGCCAAGATTGCCTGATTACGAAGATACTCGTTTTGCAAATCCTTCTGGTAAGAACGAATTGCATGTTTGGTAATGAGAAAACCTGCTAATTTAGTAAAGAAATCCATAGACACCTCCTTTATAGTCTTACTTCGTTATGACATTTCTCAATTCCTCATAGTTCTTCACAACGCCGTATGTAACTGCCGAACTGGAGATGGTTTCGAAGTGGCGCTTGGCACACTCGATTTTCACACGTTCCGTTTCACGATAATCAGTTACTTCATCGCTGCTATAACCCTTGGTTTCTGCCACGAAGTAGATATGCTTAATGTCTGCACCTTCTTTGAACACGATGGCCCAGTCTGGGTTATAGTGGCCTACAGGCGTATTGATATAGAAGCCACCAGGCAACTTGGTATAGACAGCTACCTCGTTTTGTATTTCCAACTTTTGGGCAAAATCCATCTCGATACCTTTAGAATCCACGACGACAATATCATACAGTGACTTCATGGACTCTAAGGCATTGACACCCAATTTACCCTTTAGTGTGGATGCACTGAAGATGTCTGCATCATACTGCTTTTCAAGTTTGTGATAGGTCACATGCTCCACTACAGCGATAGCCTTACACTGATTAATGATGTTGCCAGCCTTGATGATAAACTCCTCAGGATTGGCCTTGAACATATTGAATGTCTGTGGCCTAATCTTTTGCAGGATAGTAACGATAGCCCTTCGTGTCAAGCCTGTATCCTCCACTAGTTTTCCTATCAGGTCATAACGAACGTTCTCGCCTAATAGTTCATGGATGCTATGGGTATCTGCTTCCCTTGCCACCATTGCCATACCAGCCTCCAGTTGTTGCTTGCTCTTGATACTCTCCATCGTACCCTCTACCACCTTGATGGTTATTTCAGATACGCCCAGATGGTTATCCAGTTCCAACACAGCACGACGAATCAAATCATCTGTTTTAAAGTCAACAGTATAGTAGGTCTGCTGATTAATCTTTCGCCACAAGTCCTGAAACTCCTTACGAGCGAACTTCTGACTATCAAATTTCGCTTCTCGCACCTTGCGGGCATCGTCTGGCTTCACGGCATCCGGATTGAATACAGAATCCAGTTTGTTGACAATATCATTTTTGTATTCATTGTAGTCTTCGCCAAAGTCGAGCGTTCCCTGTTGCTTATCATCGTGATACTTATGGGTAAGCTGGCCTTGTCTGTTAACGTAGCCTTGTGCAGCCAAAGCAGAGAAGAGGAAACTGGCTTCCAGTTCGTCCACTTGTTTCTTTACTCCATCAGCATTCGTCATCATCATACCAGCAAACAAACTGGGCTGAACTTTGATAGGACGATCGCCCACAGCCTCAGCAATCTCAGTCTGCAATTTTGAAGCGAAAGTGTTGTATGACTCACTGGCGATGACAGTCAATTCATTCACCTCAAATACACCTCCATGCAATACACTCTCATCCAGGCGCTCACCCTTGTCGTTCACACAAAGGCGCATACCACGCCCTACTTCCTGACGTTTCTTTGTCTGGTTGTCAGAGTCCTTCAGCGTACAGATTTGGAACACGTTGGGATTATCCCAACCTTCTTTCAGGGCTGAGTGCGAGAAGATGAATCGCGTGGGTTCCTCAAACGACAATAGTCGCTCCTTGTCCTTCATAATCAAGTCGTAAGCCGACGCATCGTTTTCCATCTTCGATTCCGTCAACTGTACAAAGTTACCCTTCTTGTCTCTTGAGAAATAACCATTATGTACCTCCTCAGCCTTATAGCGTTTCAGATAGGCTACGTATGCAGGATCATCAGAGAACTCCAATTGCAACTGACCTACAATATTGTCATACTCTTCTTCAAAGATTTCTGCATATTGTCCTTTGCTCGTTCCTCCACCTTGATTGTAGATACGATAATTATCCACATGGTCAATAAAGAACAGCGATAGGCACTTGATACCCATCTTAAAGAGTTTCCTTTCCTTTTGGATATGCGAGAGGATGGTTTCTCTTATCTGATGACGACGCACATAAATGTCGTTAACACGTCCCACCATTTCACCCTCATGCAGCACAGTTCCATTCAGCAGACGGATGGTTCGATTATAGCCGTCGATACTCTCTATACGATAGCCGTCACGATATTCCTCCAAACCTCCTGACTGCTGATACAAGTCAAACTTATCACCTACCAACTGTGTCACTTGCCTTACGCTGCTGCCTCCCTTCTTATCAAAGCCAATACGCGCCTTGGGATTACCTTCAGATAATAAAATGCTTTCCAGATATACATAACCATTGGTGGCTGTCGTACCTTTCTGCTCAATACCCTTCACGCTTATCTTCTTTACCAGCTTCTTGTTGTAGGCATCCATCGCATCCAAGCGATACACCATATTCACGATGTCGCCAGCCCTGTGAGTAGCACTATATAATAAGGTGAAGAGGGGCTTGAACTCTTTCAGTTTCTCACGCGTTGCATTCTTCTTGTCCGCACCCAACACACTCTGAGGCTCGTCGATAATCAGAATGGGCTTGGTACTTGCTATGACATCAATAGGCTTGCGCGAACGGAAAGCATCCAGTTTCATATAGATCCTTCGAGCATCCTCACCGCGGGCAGCAAACGCCTGAGTGTTGATGATCATCACGTGCATGTTGGCATCGCTGGCAAACTGGTCAATCTTTGTCAGTTGTTTCGAGTCGTAGATAAAACTCTGTATGCGCTTGCCATATTCTGCTGCAAAGTGCTCACTCATGATCTCGAACGAACGGCTCACACCCTCACGAATGGCGATGCTGGGCACCACAATGATGAACTTAGACCAGCCATAAAGCTTGTTCAGTTCATACATCGTCTTGATATAGGTATAGGTCTTACCTGTACCCGTCTCCATCTCGATCGTCAGTCGCAGGTCGTCTGGGTCTATCGTCTCCGATGGCTTCAGTTGTTCATTCAACTGGGTAGCACGAATGTTTTCCAACGTCTGCCTTGCTGTGATGGTTAGTGGCTGGTTACGATAGCCCACCACGTCAAACAGGTCTTCACCTTCCATGCTTCTACCCATATCGTGGGTAAACTCCAGCATCGTTTGATTCCGTTGCCCATGAAAGGCATCCGTTACCGCCTTGGCTGCGTCTATCTGGAATTGCTGATGTTTAAACTTCAGTTGCATAAATCTTTAACCATTAACCTTGAACCATGAACCATCATATCACTCTGATGTTGTTTCTTACTTCCTGCTCTTCCCAGCCTAACTTCTGTTTGAACAGTTCGAAGAGGTTCATCTTCTGGGCAGCCTCTTCAAAACTGCTGTCGCGGAATACAACCTTATTGGGCTCCATCGCGCAAATGGCATCAATCACCTTTTCTGTTACTCTGCCCTCAAAGCAAGCCACAAGAGCACCTTCGTTCACATTGTGAATCTTGCAACCATCTACCTTTGTAGAGGTCATGGGCAGGTCAAGGGTAATGCCCCAACGGAGCATACAGTCAAACAGCAGGTCGAGGTCTGAGCGGTCTTCCTTGATATTATCCACGAACAGCTCCAAACTCTCCTGACTATAGTCCTTTGGCGTAAAGGCTACTTTCTTATAGTTGCTCTCGTCACACTTAAACACACGGAAACCAATATCAAGGTCTTGTGTGGTCAATGGCGACTCTTCCTTGATTTTCTTGCCTGCACGACGAATACGTTCTTTTCCGATTTCGCAGATGTTTTGGTAGCCTGCTTTGTAAGCAGTTGTATTTATGTCACATTCTTCAGGCCATTGTATCATTATGTACTTTTTCCTGGTATTTCTTTGAGAATTAAACTTCATAACAGCATGAGCAGTAGTCCCAGAACCAGAAAAGAAGTCCAATATTATATCATCATCCTTTGAAACTATATTCATCAAAGTAGTAAGAAATTCGACAGGTTTAGGATTGTCGAAGATTCCTTTTTCCTCAAACAATTCCTTTATAGTTATTGATGCCTTTTTATTTCCCTCTATATCCTGAAGTAAATTAGAGAATTGTTTAGTACGACCTTCTAGATAATATTTCACATATGGAGTCCAGGATGATTTTTTGAATCCTTCTAATTCAACTTCACTTCCCTTTTTATCTTGTTTCCAAACAAGTAAATTCTCTTTAATCAATTTGTCAACTGACTCTTTACCCATTCTCCAGCGGCTTAGATAGTCAGAAGGACCAAAAGGATAAACTAAAGAGCCATCAGGAGCTTTTAATGGGAAAAACATACTAGGCCTGTCTTCTTTTCTATCTGCATTCCCCGTTTTTCTTAATTGAAGCATAGAATATCTTCCTCGCTCATCTTCATCCTTAAATCTTTTCATATCATCCTCGTCTAATTCAATGCCTAGAATATTAAAAAGATCACTTTTGGCATAAACTAAACAATAATCAAGTGAACTGCCAATTTTATTCGCATCTTGACCTGTTGTAGTACCTGTAGCTCTACAAATACAACCTACAAAATTATCCTCACCAAATACTTCATCACAGATTTTTCTCAAATTGTAATCTTCATTATCGTCTATTGATATAAAGATAACTCCGTCGTTTTTAAGTAAGGTTCTTGCAATTAATAGACGAGAATAAATCATCGAGCACCAATCCGAATGGAACTTACCATTTGATGATAGATTCTTGACCATGCGCTCACCTTCTTCGTTGAAAACGCCAGCCTCTTCGTCCTCTTCTTTTTGGGTACGATGGAAGTCATCATGATATACAAAGTCGTTACCTGTATTGTAAGGTGGATCAATATAGATCATCTTCACCTTGCCCATATAGGAGTTCTGGAGTAGCTTCAGTACTTCGAGGTTATCGCCCTCGATATAGAGGTTCTGCGTGGTGTCCCAGTTAACGCTCTCCTCAGGACAGGGGCGTAGGGTCTTACGAATGGGAGCCATTGCCTCACGCTGAGCAGCACGTTTGCCTACCCAAGTAAAGTCATAAACCTCAGGCTCTCCATCAGCGATGTTGTCGCCTAACAGTTCGCGTAACTTTCCCCAGTTAATGGCTCGCTGCACATTGCCCCACACGTCTGCCGACTCCGTGAAGCACGAAGGGAACAGCTTATATAGCGTTTCTAAGTTCTGGGCTGTACCGTCAGCCGTTTGCTTGTCTAAGTGTTTCATATCTTGTTATTTTAGTGTTTCTAATTGTTCTCTGAGTTGTTGAAGTTCCTTGCGTTTTGCTTTCACCTGCTGATGCATTTCCATTTGTACATCCACCTGAGGTTCACGACGCATGCGTTTCTCTAACTTTTGAAGTTCTAGCTCTTGTTTGGCTATCTGCTGACGAAGGGCAACAATCTCTTCCATGCTGTCGGCACGATGTTCGCCAATGCCAGAGATTTGTGCCACAAAATTATCATATATTCGTGGCAACGACTGACCTTCAATATTGAGTTGCAGACTTGATGTTAGCACCCAAGGCGAGGCGAACATCTGAGTTATTTTAAATGATGTGTGCGTATCATCCTTCCACTGCTTGTAGTTAATCAACAACATACAATTGTTGTCATGCAACAGGATAAATACCAGATGGCGAGGCATGTTGGTATCGATAAAGGTAAAGAGGTCTGTAGGACAATCGCCGTCCTTTAGTGTAGCCACAAACACCTCGATTTCCTTCATATCCTCTGTTGCTGTGACATTAAGTGTGTCTGGTGACAACTTATAGAGCCAGCGAATGCTTTCTACATCGTTCACGAAGCGAGTCTTCATGCGAGGATTCACCTCCATAAAGCGATAGAACTTTGTCTTTGGCACCAGGCTATCGACAATTGTCTCTGTGGGAAAGTGCAGCAGGTTATCCATTGTTGTCTTTGTTGTCTAAGTTGTCTTTTACTATCAGGAAACAGATGAGTTCAAAGTCATCCAGTCCTCTGATATCTCCCACTAAAGCAGTTGTCTCACCAAAGGAGAACAGACTATCAATGTCACTTTGTTCTTTCTGTTCAACGATGCTGGCAACAGCCTTTCCTAACAGGTCGCTATAGTGGCTCATCCTCCTGCCATTTTGTGTTTCGCGATTCACTTGTCGACATAGATCAATGATAGGCTCAGTCTTACCCTTGCAACTCATACGCATGATGTCGAGCAGTTTCTTGGGCGACAAGTGATTGACAATGGTATCTCCCTCGTCAGAGAGATAAACCATATAGAAAGGATGCAAGAGGTTCTGATGACCTATATTGACTGCATTATTTCTGTTTTTCAGGATATAGATTACACCAGGCTTGGCTGTTTCTGAGGCAGGCACCACAGCACTCATACCCCAAGGCGTATGTTCAATATCAGGATGGTTCTGCATATAGGCCAACAGATCAAGACGGAATTCGTTAAGGCCCAAATCCATGATATTGATACCTGTATCCATATCTTCGAGATCAACAACCTCTTCCTGCAAACGTTGCAACTGACTCTTGCGATAGTCAAGGTCTGCCTGTTCCTCGTCGCTGAGTAGCACATTACTATTACCAGCACCAGTAATATTTACACCTGTCATTCGTGCCTCCACACGACCTTTCAAACTCAGATAATCATCGAGTTCTATGTCTGGCCAGTAGTTCACTAGCTGGATGACATCATTTTGTGAGCCGATACGATCTACTCGCCCGAAACGCTGGATGATTCGCACTGGGTTCCAATGGATATCATAATTAATCAGGTAGTCGCAGTCTTGCAGGTTCTGACCCTCAGAGATACAGTCAGTGGCTATCAACACGTCTATCCCATGATGGTTGTTAGGAAGCAACTTGTCTGCCTCTTTGGAAACTGGCGAGAAGAGTGTCAGGATAAGGTTGAAGTCTGCTTTCTGCCCAGGAATAGTAGAAGCCAAGGCGTCGCCTGTTACCAAACCTGTATGTAAGCCAGCCTTTTCCTTGATGGCTGGGGCCAGATTCTCATAGAGATATTCTGCCGTATCAGAGAAAGCCGTAAAGACTATCACCTTTTTGTTTGTTCCATTAATGGGATGATTGAACTTCTCGCGCAGGTTATCTATCAGCATCTGCAATTTGCTGTCATGCTCAGGTGTTATGTCTTCAAGCATTGTCAGCAGCAAACCTAATATTTCCTGATCAGCCTCCAAGTCTCGTTTCCACGAACGGCAGTCCATATCTGCCAAAGCAACGCGTGTCTTCTTACCTCCTATCAAGAAGTCGTTTTCACTATCATCGCCATCGAGCATGCTCTCCAATGTTTGAGTGGAGATACGCACATCTTGACGAGTCTTGAGGAAAGTATCAATATCACTCAATGTTTCATCCACCTGCTGTTTCATACGCTCTAATGTCAGACGGAAAGAATTGACACTCGACTCCAGACGTTTCAGCAAGTTAATGGCCATCAGTTTCTTCAAACCTTTCTCACGGCCTGACATTCCAAGATGCACACCACTGCCGTCCTTATCAATCTCGTACTTGTCACGCTTGGAAGGAAGGATATAAGCCGAGGGAGCATAGACACCCAGATTCAGGTCATACAACTGGACTGAAATATCTCGATAGGTAATGGCATCATCGAGGTCTGTTAAGTGTGGACGCTTGGAGATGGGGCGCAGTCGAGTTGGGAACTTGCCAATGTCTGCTGTATCATAATACTTCTCGATATGCTTACGACTTCTGGCTATGGTGACAGCATCAAGCACTTGGAAGAAATCGAAACTGAGCATATCCAACAATCGTTCTGCTGTGCGCTCACTGTTGGGAAGATTAGCCCAAAGATTATATTGTCCTTGAGCAGAACGGAAAATATCCTCGATGGGACGATCCGTATTCAGCTTATCGTTAATCTGACTTTGGTCGCCCTCGTAAGCCAACTGCAACTGGTTCTTCAAGTCGTTGAAACGGTTGTTGACAGGCGTTGCAGAAAGCATCAATACCTTAGTTCTGACACCAGCCTTAATGACCTTGTTCATCAATCGCAAATAACGGTTCTCGCGAGGATTTTCATCCTCTTCATCAGTGGTTATCTTGCCTCCATTACGGAAGTTGTGGCTCTCGTCGATAACAATCAAATCGTAGTTGCCCCAATTGAGCAAAGCGAGGTCGAGCCCATTGCTCAAACCCTGTTCACGAGAAAGGTCTGTATGGAACAATACATCATAGCGAAGACGGTCTTTCTCCAACGGGTTATTCTTATAGTTGCTCTTATAAGTCTGCCAGTTGTCATAGAGTTTCTTGGGGCAAAGCACTAATACAGACTTGTTGCGATTCTCGTAATACTTGATGACGCTAAGCGCCGTGAAAGTCTTACCCAAACCTACACTATCTGCCAAGATACAACCGTTATAGGTCTCTAACTTGTTGATGATAGCAAGGGCTGCATCCTTCTGAAAGTTATAGAGTTTGTTCCAAATCTGTGAGGACTTGAAACCTGTAGCCTCGTTGGGCAACACATCTTCGCTGATGTCCTCCAAGAACTCGTTGAAGATGTTGTATAGCGTCACGAAATAGATGAAGTCTGGTGCATTTTCACGATAGACATTTTCTATATTCTCGATGATAGCTTCTGTCACATCTGTGAAGTTTTCCTTATCCTCCCAGAAGTCATTGAAATTCTTCAAGTAAGCATCGCTGACGGGAGAAGGTAAGCGTTGAATAAGCTGGAAGATGTTATTGCCTCGCTCACAACCTAACTCTGTGGTGGTTAGTTCGTTGAAAGGCATGTAGGTAAAGAGGTCTTCCTCGTTTCTGACATTGAGGAAACCAGGCATTTGCATCTGCGAGGTATTTGTCTTGAAACGCACTTTTTGGCGTATCCATTCTGCACACTCTTTGGCAATGGCTTTCTGTGTCAGGTTATTGCGCAACTTGATTTCGAAGTCGGAACCATAAAGGGTACGTTCACGATTCAGCTTGGGGATATAAAACTCACGCTTTTGTTTCTTCTCGCGCTCCTTATTAAAAGTGGGTGAGGTGAAAATAAAACGTAGTTCCTCTACCTGCTCTAGTTCCTTTTGCAACGCCTCGAAAGCATATATGGAGAAAGAAGCAGCAGCCATAGACACCTTAGAGCCACCCCGTAGCGTAGCCTTCAAATCGTCAATCACTCTCGACGTGATGTTGTCGAAAATAGCGATACCACCAATGTTCCCATCAGCATTCATCTGCCAAAAGTCGTTTTAAGTTAGGGGAATAGAAAAGCGCACCCTCATCCCTTATGCACTTACATCCGAGCCGTCGGCAAACAGGCCCCTACACGATACACAAGGAAAGGGTACGCCATACAGGCGTATCCCTAATCCCGCGAGGTCGTGTATTCAAACAAGTTTTGCCGACTATTTGGATGTAAACCTCATCAGAATCTTCGATACGAATTCATCTTAACCCGCAATGTCCTGTAAAGTGGCCCACACCCCCGATGGAGCATAGTTAGCACCACAATGCATCTGCAAAGATACAAATAATATTTGAATACGCAAAAGTAATTCCACAAAATCTTGATAATTTTATGAAATGGGGCGTTGGGCTGGGTATGAATGATGTTAGAAAGATGATGGAAGATGGAAGAAACTTCACTCTCATAGCCGACAGCTTTCACTTGGTGTTGCTGTCGGTTTCTATTTTTACATAGCGTTTGCCGTTGAATTCCTTCTTGTGTGGATTCATCCTGGGTATAACACTATAACGCTATAACGCTATGACATTTAGTTTTGGTGAATAGTATGGGGAGTAGGCATTTCATTTAAATTTTATATTATATTATATATTTATAAATATATAATATAATATAAGTAATATATACAAGGATTTGGTTATAGCGCAGAAGTAAAAGTTATAGTGTTATAGTGTAAAAGCGTTATAGCGTCTTTGCATACTCTTTTTTCCTTACATTTTAACACTTAAAATAAATTTAAAATGATTTTGAAAAATGCTTGTTTTGCATCTTTATTTTTCGTACCTTTGTACTCGCAATTGAGATGCGAGTACACTGTGGGCTGCGACTCAGCATAGCTCGAGCAAACTCGGCTCTGCGTTCATCTTGCACCACAGTTGCACTGTCAAAGAGAAACGGCGTGTTGCTCATGGAGAAACGGCATGTTGCTACCAGAGAAACGGCCTTTCTCTCCGAGACAGACAGGGTGATGACAAAAGGCGCCACGTTCGGAGCCCTGCGCGAGAAAAGGCTGCGATTAAGCGAGAGCAGAATCAGGCTAGCATGTTATGCCGAGCGAAAGCAGCCTCGAACGATGTTCAACCAATCTTTAAATTAACCTTAAAAAATTTTTAACAACTATGGGAACAATTCAAATCAAGAAGGTCGAGAAGACCGTAACAACTGGTAAGATGGGCGAGAACCGCCAGAAGGTGAAGAAGACCTACGGCAAGATCATCTACCGCGGAACGCTGAGCCTGAACGACATGGCCGAGCACATCATGAAGCATGGTACTGTATATACCGAGGACGTGGTAATCGGTGTCATCACGAAGCTGAAGAGCTGC
>Ga0310786_10010366_pt1 | contig 11722 bp, 8 predicted proteins | sample AusTroGonzalo_MG_FD_203881 | JGI IMG/M metagenome (GOLD analysis project Ga0310786, IMG submission 203881) | Bovine rumen microbial communities from tropical cattle in Woodstock, Queensland, Australia - Gonzalo_03 (v2) (version 2) | ecosystem: Host-associated > Mammals > Digestive system >... | reverse complement strand
CATATCAAAGCCAGTGTCGGTGGCGAGGGCAGCTCACGCGTGGTAGCCTTCGAATGTGGTGTGATTATCACCAAGACACTCAACGATATGGGACTGCAATTCATCGTCGAGGCACCCGAGGATAATATCATTAACGGCGACCTCAACAGCATGAGTGCCGAAGAACGTGGAAAGGTTGCTGTGGCGATGCTCACTACCGGTATGTACCTGGCTGATTCGAACACCAGCGGTTTCTCGATGAATGCCGCCCTCAGTTCATTCCTCCAGAGTGAGATCAACAACATCGCAGGCTCTGCACTGAAGACTCTCGATCTAAGCGTGGGCATTGACAACACCACCGATGCCACAGGTTCCATGCAGACCGACTACTCCTTCAAGTTTGCCAAACGATTCTTTGACAACCGTCTGAAGATTGAGTTAGGTGGTGTCGTTTCCTCAGGAGCCAATAGTCCACAGGGACAGAAGCAGTCGTTCTTCGACAATGTCTCGATGGAGTATCGCATGAACCAGAGCGGTACGATGAATGCCAAACTCTTCTATCAACAGAATGTCTACGACTGGCTCGACGGCTATACCAATATGTATGGCGGTGGTTTCTTGTGGCGACGCAAACTCAGCAACTTCTGGGACATTTTCCGATTCTGGAAGAAGGAGGAACAACCCATGCGACGCATCCCCACACAGCAGCAACCAGAACAGATATTGCGACGTGATAGCACAACAACCGACAGTATCACCATAAACAGGTCTAACAGATGAAGAAGTGTATTCTATATAGCGTTCTTATATTGCTCCTTTCTTCCTGTTCGCTCACGAAGAACATCCCTGACGACGACCAATTGTTCAGGGGTCTGAAAGAGATTGTCTATATCGATGAGCAAGACAGCAATCTGCCTGAGAGCAAAGCCCTCGAAGAGCAAAAAGAAACGATGAAGGAAGAGGTAGAGGCCGCACTCGCCACTATCCCCAACGGCTCACTCTTCTTCAGTAGCTATTACGCAGCCCCCTGGTCCTGGCGTCTCTGGGTCTATAACACTTTCGGTTCGAAAGAATCCAAGTTCGCCAAATGGATGACCAAATCGTTCGGTAAGGCCCCCGTACTGATGAGTCAGGTGAATCCAGCCCTGCGTGCCTCTGTGGCCACATCGGTACTACGCAACAACGGCTATTTCCGTGGTGAAGTCACCTATGAGCCCGTACCATTGAAGAATCCAAAGAAAAGCAAGCTCCGTTATACGGTCAGACTCGACTCACTCTTTACTGTCGACTCACTGGCCTATATCGGTTTTACCGACTCGCTACAACAGCTCATCGACTCCACCCGCGAGGAAACACTCATTCCTAAAGGCAGTCCCTTCAGTGTATCTGCCCTCGACGGCGAACGCAGTCGCCTCAGCACCCTTTTCCGCAACAACGGCTATTATTATTTCACGCCAAACTATACCACCTATTTCGCTGATACTCTTGCCGTGCCCAACAAGACCCAACTCCGATTGCAAATGGTTGACGGGCTCTCTGAGGAAACGCTGAAGAAGTGGTATATCGGCCATATCGACGTACAATTCCGCAAGACGGCCCGTGAGACGCTCAACGACTCTATCCAGCGTCGACACCTCACCATCCATTATAATGGCAAGAGCTCACCCATCAGCCCGCGTACCATTCTGAAAGACCTCACTTTGCGTCCGCGCCAACCGTTCAGTCTGGAGAAATATCAAGAATCATCCAGCAAAATCAATGCCACTGGAGTTTTCAGCTCGACCGATTTTCTCTTTACCCCTCGCACGGATACAGACTCCCTCGATCTCACGCTCAACTGCGTATTCGACAAGCCCTACGACTTCTATTTCGGCATGGATGTCATTGGTCGAACCATTGGCCGTTGGGGGCCTCAGGTGAAGATCGGTTTCACCAAGCGCAACGCCTTCAAGGGAGGCGAGAAACTCGATATCAGTCTGCACGGCTCCAACGAGTGGCAGAAGGGAGCAGGATCGGATATGAACACTTTCCAGTATGGTGCCGAGGCCTCCCTCGAATTTCCACGCATCATCGCCCCCTTCTACAACAGCGACCGTATTCGCAGGGATAAAGACGGGCGTCCCAAACCCCGCCGTTTCTACGCAGCGCCCACCACGTTTGCAAAGGTCTCTACCGATATCATACGACGTCCTGACTATTATAAGATGCATATCGTCTCGGGCGAATGGACCTATCGTTGGCAAACCTCTGCCAACAGCCGCCATGAGTTCTCACCCCTCACCATCAACTATCAGTACATGAACAGCGTCACTGACAAATTTGAGCAGTATGCTGACAGCAACTACTATATCATGGCTACGATGGGAGACAGGTTCATCCCCAAGATGCGCTATACCTACACTTACACCAGCCCTTCCAACTACCGCAACCCCATCCGTTGGGAAACGACTATCGAAGAGGCAGGCAACATTATCTCGCTCTACCACCGTCTCGGTGGACATAGTTTCAACGAAAAGAATAAAACGCTGTTCAAGAACCCCTACTCACAGTTCATCCGTCTGAACACAGACTTCACAAAGACCTGGAGCATTGGAACCTATTCTTCGCTTGTGGGACATATCAATGCTGGTGCCATTTTCAGTTATGGCAACAGTGCTGAGTCGCCCTTCACCGAGATGTTCTATGCCGGAGGTGCCAATAGCATCCGAGCCTTCCCCGTTCGTGAGGTCGGTCCTGGACGACTCACAATGGCGGGACTTCGCAACCGTCAGATGTCCTATCTGGTTCGCAACGGTGAACTCAAGTTCGTAGCCAACCTCGAATACCGACAGCCTCTCTTCGGAAATCTCCATGGAGCAGTTTTCATCGATATCGGAAACACATGGAAGTTGAAAGACCCCGACTACAGTGAGGAATTGGCAAACATAGAAAAGATGTATGAAACAGATCCGGTAAAAGCAGATCAGATGGTCGAAGACTTAGCATTCACGCTCTGGTGGTTCGATTTGATGAAATACAAACCGTCACGTTTCTTCGAAGACATCGCTATCGGCACGGGCATCGGCCTGCGCTACGACCTGGGATTCCTCGTCATTCGTCTGGACTGGGGCTTTGCCATCCATAATCCGGAATTTTCTTTAACACGTACTGGTTATTTCAATGTTGGCAGCTTCAAGGACATGCAAACCCTACACTTCGCCATCGGATACCCATTCTAAGGAGTGAATAGTTAATAGTGAATAGTTAATAGTTAATAAATGTAGAGCGGCAGCAAATTATTCACTTTTCACTTTTCACTATTCACTAAAAATTCGTATCTTTGCAGCCAAATAATTAAAAAAAGGAATTATTTGCATATGAAACCTACACTATTTCTGCTTGCAGCAGGTATGGGAAGCCGCTACGGTGGCTTGAAACAACTCGATGGTCTGGGCCCCAACGGCGAAACCATCATGGACTACAGTATCTACGATGCCATCCAGGCCGGATTCGGCAAGATCGTATGGGTCATCCGTAAAGATTTCGAAGAGCAGTTCCGTACACAGATTCTCTCCAAATACGAGGGACATATTCCTTGCGAACTCTGCTTCCAGGGTCTCGACTCCCTGCCCGAAGGCTTCAGCGTACCCGAAGGTCGTCAGAAGCCCTGGGGTACCAACCACGCTGTACTCATGGGTAAGGACGTGATCAAAGAGCCCTTCTGTGTCATCAACTGTGACGACTTCTACAATCGCGATGCCTTTATGGTCATCGGCAAATACCTCAGCAATCTGCCAGAGGGAGCTAAGAACCAGTATGCGATGGTAGGTTTCCGCGTAGGCAACACGTTGTCGGAAAACGGCACCGTTGCCCGTGGCATCTGCTCAAAGGATGCACAGGAGCACCTCACAACTGTCGTGGAGCGTACGGAGATTGTGCGCTGCGCTGAAGATGGTTCCAATGCCGGTGCTGCCAGTGAGCCCATCCGCTATAAGGACGAACAGGGTCAGTGGGTAGTTGTCGACGACAACACCCCCGTTTCCATGAACATGTGGGGCTTCACCCCCGATTACTTCGAGTACTCTGAGGCTTACTTCAAGGAGTTCCTCAGCGACCCGAAGAATATGACAAACCTCAAGGCAGAGTTCTTCATCCCCCTGATGGTTAACAAGCTCATCGTCGAGAAGACCGCAACGGTGAAGGTGCTCGACACCACCTCAAAGTGGTTTGGCGTCACTTATGCCGCAGACCGCGAAGGAACGGTAGCCCGCATCCAGCAACTCGTCGACGAGGGTGTCTATCCGAACAAACTGTTCTAAATGAATATTGACATCCTCACGCCACAGGAGTGCAGTCGGCTCAGCACACTGATTGAAACCAGTCAGAACATCGTCGTCACCTGTCATCGCAGCCCTGACGGCGATGCTATCGGTTCTTGTCTCGCATGGGCAGAGTTCCTGCGCACCATGGGTAAAGAACCGACGGTTATTGTGCCCGATCTGTTTCCCGACTTCCTCCACTGGCTCCCCAACACAGAAAAAATCATCCGCTACGACAAGCATCGCGAACGCTGCGACCTGCACCTGCAAATTGCCGATCTCGTCTTTTGCCTGGACTTCAACACGCCGAGCCGAGTTGACGAGATGGAACCAGCCCTCCTCAGGACACCTGGTGTTATCGTGCTCATCGACCATCACCTCAACCCTGATGTGCCAGCCGAACTCACCATCTCCCACCCCGAGGCCTGCAGCACCAGCGAAATCGTCTTCCGCATCGTGTGGCAACTCGGACATTTCGAGAATCAGGGTAAGCATTTCGCCATCCCCGTCTATTGTGGTATGATGACCGATACTGGTGGCTTTACGTTCGCTTCCACACGCCCGGAGATATTCTTCATCATCTCTCAGCTGCTTACCAAACGCATCGACAAGGACCGTATCTATCGCAATGTCTACCACAACTATTCCGAGAACCGTCTCCGCCTGATGGGTTTTGTTATGTACGAGAAGCTGGTCTATCTACCTGAATTTAACGCCTCGTTCTATACCATCTCCAAGGAAGAGCAGAAGCGTTTCAACTTCATCAAGGGCGATGCCGAGGGACTTGTCAATATCCCCCAGCAGATCAAAGGACTGAAACTTTCCGTGTCTTTGCGTGAGGATACTGAGAAAGACCAGATCATCTGGGTAAGTCTCCGCTCCGTCGATGACTTCCCATGCAACGAGATGGCCGAACAGTTCTTTAATGGTGGAGGACATCTGAATGCCTCTGGCGGACGCCTGCAGTGCTCCCTCGAGGAGGCTGTCGAAATCACCCGCAAGGCTATTGCCGCCTTTGGCGAAAAATTGATAAGTTAAAAATTAGAATATGAAAAAGATTGTATTGATATTCGTAGCCATCGTAGCCGTTCTCGCCAGTTGCAACGACTATGAGACTTATGGCGACAAGAAGGAGAAGGAGCGCAACGCCATCTCTAAGTTCATATCCGATTACAGTATCATCGTGATCGATGAAGATCAATTCATACGTCAGGGCTATACCACTGATACAACCCGCAATGAGTTCGTCAAACTCAACAAGAGCGGCGTCTATATGCAGATTGCCCGCCCGGGTTGTGGTGAGAAACTCAAGGACGGTGAGACTGCCAATATCTGCTGCCGTTTCAGGGAGTTCAATATCGAGGGCGACACCGCAACACTACGCAACAATACTGATATTTACGCTGCTCGTGTCGATGTCATGCGTGTCACCAATACCAGTGGCACCTTCTCCGGTTCCTTCACTCAGGGCATCATGCTCTCAGTCTATGGTACGGCCTCTGTGCCCGCAGGCTGGCTCGTACCATTCTCCTACATCAAGGTGGGCCGTGCCAAGACCCTTACCGACGAGAAGGCCAAAGTACGTCTCATCGTGCCCCACAGCCAGGGTCATACCATCGCCGCTCAGGATGTATTACCATTCTATTATGAGATTACTTACGAAAAAGAAGCATAACGATTTGATAATAAACCTTTTAAGACAATGACACTTATAAAATCCATTTCCGGCATCCGCGGTACAATTGGCGGACACACCGGCGATACGCTTAATCCCTTAGACATCGTTAAGTTCACCACCGCCTATGCCACTTTCATGGCACGCAAGACCGGCCACAACGGCAAGATCATTGTGGGCCGCGACGGCCGCATTTCCGGCGAGATGGTAAAGAATGTGGTCTGTGGTACCCTGATGGGCTGCGGCTGCGACGTCATCAACATCGGCTACGCTACCACCCCCACCACCGAACTGGCAGTCCGAATGAGCGGTGCTGACGGCGGCATCATCATCACCGCCTCGCACAATCCCCGTCAATGGAATGCCCTGAAACTGCTCAATGGCGAGGGAGAGTTCCTGACTGCTGCCGACGGTGCCGAAGTACTCGACATCGCAGCTCGCGAAGACTTCAACTATGCCGAAGTCGACCAGTTGGGCCAATATTCCGAGGACTTTTCTTTCGACCTACGCCATATCGACAGTGTACTTCAGCTGAAGCTCGCCGATCTTAAAGCCATCAAGCGCCGTAATTTCCGCGTCTGCGTCGATACCATCAACAGCGTGGGCGGCATCATCCTGCCCAAATTTTTCGAGGCCCTCGGGGTGGACTATCAAATACTCAATGGCGCCTGCACAGGAGACTTTGCCCATAACCCTGAACCTCTGGAGAAAAACCTACATGGCATCATGGACAAGATGCGTCAGGGCGGATTCGATCTAGGCATCGTGGTCGATCCCGACGTCGACCGCCTCGCCTTCATCTGCGAAGACGGCACAATGTTTGGCGAGGAGTACACCCTCGTCTCTGTCGCCGATTATGTGCTGAGTAATCTGAGTACTCAGAAAACTCCGAGTACTCTGACCACAGTCTCGAATCTGAGCTCTACCCGTGCTCTACGCGATGTTACTAAGAAATACGGTGGCCAGTATGCTGCCGCTGCTGTAGGCGAGGTCAATGTTACCACCAAGATGAAGGAGGTAGGTGCCGTCATCGGCGGTGAGGGCAATGGCGGTGTCATCTACCCGGAGAGCCACTATGGCCGCGACGCCCTCGTGGGCATCGTCCTCTTCCTATCATCATTGGCACAGAAAGGCTGTACCGCCAGCGAACTGCGCCGCACCTTTCCGGACTATCAGATTGCCAAGAACCGCATCGACCTCACCCCAGAGACCGATGTCGACGCCATCCTCGTTAAGGTTAAGGAGATGTTCGCCAAGGACAACAGTGCCAAGGTCAACGACATCGATGGCGTAAAGATTGACTTTGCCGACCGCTGGGTTCACTTGCGTAAATCAAATACCGAGCCCATCATCCGTGTCTACAGCGAGGCACCAACGATGGACATGGCCGACGAACTCGGCAAGAAACTCATGCAGGTCGTCTACGATATGCAGTCGAGATAAACAATGATGAAAGGTATCCGTCAATGGGTGTTCGTTGCCACTCTCGTTTGCTGTCTGGCAAACGAGGGTTGGGCACAAACCTATAACGGTATACATAAATATGACGGCACACATCAGAACGTAGTGACAAGCTACATGATGCTGGGCGATAATATCATCTGCGATACATACTTTGGCGTGGCGGCGTCATATACACGCCATCTCACCGACCGTTGGCACGTGGGAGGCGACATGCAGGCACAGATGGGCAAACAGTTCTATTCGGTGGATGTGCAGGGCGGTTATCGGCTGCCCGTCAAGTGGATGGACTTCTACTTAGATGGCAAGTTGATATACAACCGCTACAATCTGTGGGGAACGAATGAGGTGATGGCGAACCTCTCGCTGACGTGGGAGACGCCCTACTTCAACTTCCGCATTGGCGAAACGTATATTCACTACCACATGTTGCATTTCGGCTACACGGAACCGCTGACCCTGGCCCTCGGTGCAGGGGTGAACATCCGTCCGCGCTGGGATTCATGGAACATTGGCCTGTTCGCCCGCAACTACGATGATTTCTACTACGAGGCCTACAACATCAACTGGGGTGTCAATTTCTGGGCAAACCTGATGAAGGACGTCCAGCTCTTCGGCGAGTTGAACCTCCGGCCGGCTGGTAGTTTGAGCCAGTTGGCCACAGAATACGAAAAATCATTGAAGTTAGGATTAAAATATGTATGGTAAGCCTATGAAGAAATATATTTTATGGACCATGCTGGCAGTCCTGACTCTGACAGCCTGCGATAAGGTGAGTCCTGCGGGAATACTCATCGCGAATACCGACGTCGACGACCGCATCAAGATGTCGAGAGACTACTACCGTGTCCATGAGAGAGATTTGTTTCTATTTAAGAAAGCCCATGATGGTGAGTACACCTTTCTGGTAGGAGCCGACAGCCATCTGACGACGGATCCGGGGCGTATGCGTGAGATGCTGCAAATAGGCATTGACGACGACGACCTGTTCTATGCCCACCTGGGTGACATTGCCGACACCAAAGCCGAATACTACATTACCCTCGACGAAGTCATCACAGAAGCCAAGGAGAAGTATGGTAAGAAGCACTATAAGCCCGTGACCTACATGGATGACTACGATTACCCCCATACCATATATTTGGACACTGTCAGTCAAAAGTTCTATGAGGTCAAAGAGATTCCCCTGCCGTTCCATCCTGTGGTGGGCAACCACGACATCACCAACAACGGCTGGGCGCTGTGGACAAGTCTGTTCCACTCGTCGTTCTATATGGGTTACGTCTTAGTAGGCAGTGATGACCAGGGTGTTGAGTATCTCGACCGCCTGATATTCCTCGATTCCGCCAGTGGCACTTTGGGGGAAGAGCAGATAGACGAGATTGAATCGCATTTTTTTGACAACGACATCCAAAACAATGCAAACTTAAAGATCCGCCACACGTTTATCTTCGGCCATACCAACATCTTCCGTCCCTCGGCCACGGAGTTTGCCTCGACCTTCACCCGCGAGGAGACCTACTATTTGCTGAACAAGTTCGACCAGTGGAATGCGTCCATCGTTTTCAGCGGGCACGTCCATGCCTGGGACGAACGCGAGGTGGGCGGTATCACCTACCTAACGCTGGATGCGATGTCAGAAGACAACAACCCCGGCCCCGGCGATTACCTGGTGCGCGTCCATGCGAAACGCGACGGTTCCCTCAGCTGGGAGCGCGTCCGCATGAACTATACACCTATTTCCCAATAATCTGCCCTTATTGCGCAATAACCTGCCTTTATCGTTATTTAAACAGATATTGTGCGAATTCGTGGAGTGATTTGCGCCAGACCTGCCACTCGTGATCGCCAGGATAGGAATTAAAGCGCACCTCTACCCCACCATCACGCATCGTCTTCACGATATTACGAGTGTATTCGATACGCGGGTCCTGCTCGCCACAACTCAGGAAGAACACATCAAACTGCTGGTTAAAGGTCTTCACATTGGAAAGCATACCTGGCACTTCTTTCTCTAAATCAAAGTTCGACGCACCACGGATACCGCCGAACATACCTGTAGAGAACACGCCTACGTTGGCAAATACCTCGGGATCGCGCAGACCTATGTAGAATGACTGACCACCACCCATCGACAGACCACACATCGCACGGTTCTTGCGGTCTTTCTTGACACGGTAAGTCTTCTCGACAAAGGGAATGACATTATCAATGAGTTCGCTGCGGAAGGTCTGCATTCCCTCCCAGCTATAGCCGCCACCAAAGCCACCATTGCGATTCTGCACGTTACTGTTAGAACTGACGACAATCATCGGAACGGCCTTACCAGCAGCAATCAGATTATCCATAATCTGCGCCGTGCGCCCCTGCTCCATCCAGCCACGATGATCCTCGCCACCGCCATGCTGGATATAGACCACAGGATAGTCTTTCTGCCCCTCGTTATAGCCTGCTGGCGTATAAACCATCAGAGGGCGCCAAGCCTCTTCCACCTTCGAGTAATAATAGACGGTGTTGACCTCACCATGGGGAACATCCTGCACCTCGAAAGCGTCCAAACCAGCCTCGGGAATCTCGATGGCACTCGACCAGCGGCTACAACCATAGAAAGACTGACTGGCAGGATCGGCCACTGACACGCCATCAATGATGAGCGAATAATAATGGAATCCAGGCACCTGTGGACGGGTGGTCACTGTCCAAGCGCCACCCTCCTGCTTCTGCATGTCGTACTTGGTGCCACCCAAGTCAATCTGCACACTCTGTGCCTGCGGAGCATTCACGCGGAACATGACGCTAAGGTCTTTCAACACACGCGGATATCCACCACGATTGATGTTAGTCACTGGGGAATAGGAGCCCTCAGGGAAACTTTCCCTGCGGAATCCCTGCGCTGCAACCTGTGTGCAGACAACGGCCGATAACACAACGGCCAAAAACATTCTAAAGGTTTTCATATTCATATTGATTGAGTTTAAATGAGTTGCTTAGCGCGATCGAGGGCGATGTTGATGTGCGAACAGATATTGTCTTCGCCCAACATCATGTCGAAGCCTGCCTTGTGTAACACAGCCTGCACCTTCTCATTGACACCTGAGAGCACCACCTGGATACCCTCTGCCTGTGACATCAGACAAAGGTTTGTAAGGTTGTGGATACCCGTAGAGTCGACAAAGGGCACCTTACGCATACGGATGATGCGCACCTTCGGACGCTGATGGCCCAGGGCACCCATAATCTCCTCGAACTTATTACCTGCACCGAAGAAATAAGGACCGTTGATTTCGTAAACCTCAACGCCCTCAGGAATGGTGAGGTGCTCAAGGTTACCCAGCTGGAAGTCACTCTCCTCTTCCTCCGGATTGATCTCGTCGCTGATCACCTTGACATCAGTCGTCTCGGCCATACGACGCATGAAGAGCAGACAAGCGCAGATGAGTCCCACCTCGATGGCGATAGTGAGGTCGAAGATAACGGTGAGCAGGAAAGTAACCCAAAGCACGATCACATCGCTCTTGGGATTCTTCAGGATCGACACGAAGCTGCGCCAACCGCTCATGTTATAGCTCACGATAACAAGCACACCTGCCAGACAGGCCATCGGGATATATTGCGCCATAGGCATCAGGAACAGGAAGATCAACAGCAACACAGCAGCGTGGATGATACCAGCCACAGGCGTGCGGCCACCATTGTTGATATTCGTCATCGTACGGGCGATAGCACCTGTGGCAGGAATACCACCAAAGATGGGCGAAGCCAGGTTGGCAAAGCCCTGCGCAATGAGTTCCGTATTGGAGTTATGACGGTCGCCAATGACACCATCTGCCACAGTAGCCGACAACAGCGATTCGATGGCACCGAGAATGGCGATGGTGATGGCTGGCGAGACAAGTCCCTTGATGACATCCCACGTCAACACAGGCACCTGCGCACCAGGCAACTGGTTGGAGATGCTGAAACGGTCGCCGATGGTCTCGACACTCGTCACACCCATATATTGCTTAAGCAACAGCGCGACAATAGTCATCACGATGATGGCAATAAGTGAACCAGGGAGCTTCTTCAGCACATTATTATAGCGGGCAATCTTCGGCCAAAGGGCGATGACAGCAACGGATCCGATGCCCACAGCAGCACTCCACTTGTCGATGGTGGGCAACGAGCCGAAATAGGCAATCCATTTCTCAACGAAATCGCTGGGAACCGATGCCATCGTCAGGCCGAAGAGATCCTTGATCTGCGTGGTGAAGATGGTCAGCGCGATACCCGAGGTAAAGCCCACCACAATAGGATACGGGATATACTT
>Ga0310786_10010365_pt1 | contig 11722 bp, 9 predicted proteins | sample AusTroGonzalo_MG_FD_203881 | JGI IMG/M metagenome (GOLD analysis project Ga0310786, IMG submission 203881) | Bovine rumen microbial communities from tropical cattle in Woodstock, Queensland, Australia - Gonzalo_03 (v2) (version 2) | ecosystem: Host-associated > Mammals > Digestive system >... | reverse complement strand
ATTATTCAAACCATTTAATGCATTTATTTTGGTATACATGTGATTTGCCGTAGCAAGCACAGCCTCTGCTGATCCGGCACGAGGTGTATTGGGCTTCATAAAGTCAAGGCGCAACGCTTCAAATGCTGCATTTGAAAGCGTTGTAGTTCCAAAAGCATTTTTAATCTCATTTAAATAATTTATCAATACATTAGCGGGAGCAGTCCATCCCGGAGTAGTCGGATCAGCAATCTGCTGAGCTGTAAAGGTAACACCTGCAGTCGTTCCGTTTGTCGTTGGGAATGTAGGTACCGTAAAACCATTAGACGATTTAGTTTCGGGTGTTGCAGGAGCAGCCGAACCTGCTCTACCATAAAACAGGAAATTATTTGTTCCTATTGGTACCTGAACACCTGAATAGGTCTTGTTGCTTGCTGAACTTGTAATAGATGAAGTTGCCAAGACTTCATTACTAACAACAGGAGCAGAAATCTCTGACCCTGTAGTGATAGGAGCCCAGGCTTCACCACTTAGGATGTTTGCTGGATAAATATAGATACTATACATACCACGGAACGCCTGATTGTTGGTCTGAGTTACTGCCGAAGCCATACGAGTCTGACCACCACGTCCTATATTCATTGTAATGGCCGTTTTTACAGTAGCCTTGTCCTGATTAACGTTCGGACCGTTTTCAATGACATCGTCACTTGACGAGCAGGCTGTGAATCCAACTGCACTTGTGAGAGCTATCGCACTCATCAAAGCAAAATTCTTCATTGTTTTCATCTTGTTAAATATTGGTTATTTCTCTTTATTTTTTCTAGCTATATGTTGTTATTCTGTTTTCGTATTATTATCCAAACGACGAAGGTTCTCCTGGGCATCAGTATTACCCTTAGCAGCAGCACGGCGGAAACACCCGAGGGCTTCGTCTTTCTGGCCACAGAGCCATAGGGCAGTACCCAAGGCATTCTGGGCTCGTTCATCATCACGAACGGTCTGCAACAGGCGGAGAGCCTCGCGATGACAGTCGATGCAATCGGTGGTCAGCAGTTCGCTGGCCTCGTTGATGGTGGCAGCAGCCTTGTCGGGCACGTAGTCGTAGTAGATACGGATATAACCGGAATTGCGCTGGTCTTTCAGAATATGCTGCTGGAGGTAAGACCACGTACGACCCTTATTCAGCTGTTTGATGCGCTGTTCACGACGCTTGTTGTCAGACTCTTCGTCGATAATCTGAACAACCTGGCTCAGTTCTGCCTGATTGGGCACACCCTCAGCAATCAAGTCGCAAAGTTGATCGCGGAACTCCGTCCAGGCCTCACCACCGCCCACCGTATCGAAGAAATGGTCAGGTACATTGACTTCCTGCTGAATATAATGCTGGAGTGCTAACGCACGATTAAGGGCCAACTTTTCATTCGTAGCTGGCGCACCCTCAATAGAAGCCAAGCCGATAATTTGTATCTTCTGGACACTGCTGGTCGTGTCAGCCAATATCTGACGTGTAATCTCAATGATACGGGCCATTACGCGTTGGTTCTCACGATAATTGGCAGACAACTGTGACTTGCCTAAGTCGAAATGGACAAAAAGGGCATCCTTCTCCTTGCGCAGGATACGGGTACGATCATAAGGCTTATACTGTGAGATATGTGCCAGAACTGGATTGTCCTTCTGCAACTGGCCTGCACGACCTGTAAAGTCGGGAACGGGAGTCACCACAGGAATAAACGGCTTTACTTCGACCTTATGGGTCATAAAGGTGTCAATGGCAGGCTCAGCTGGTATAATCACAGGTTCTGGCTCTGCCACAAGACGCTTGCGACCAGGAATATTGTAAACAACATTCACGGCAGCCTGCGGAAGCACCATCACCTTTTTGGCATTGCCTAATTTCTTACCACAATGACCGCAAGCATAGTTGTCGTACTTGGTATAACCAACCATGCCACCTATCAGAGCTTCGACATTCCAATGACGACCTAATGGCCAGGAATAACCATAAAATATGCCAAGACCTCCAAAGTCACCCTGATAACGACTTCCCTTGTCGAGCTGATACAGATTGAAAGGCAGCTTAATACCGGAAATGTTATAATGTACATAGATGGGATTAATGCCAAAGAAATGGTGGACATTAACAGAATCCGTCCAGTAACGAAGGTCGGGCGATACTAAAAGATGCTTCCATTTCGTCGACTGCTCGTCACTCGTAGGCCAAGGACGATAGCCCCCCGTCAGACCTAATGACCAGTGAGACGACAGACGCACACCAACTCGCAGATTTGGCGTTAGCGTTGCGTCATAGAGGAGGTTATTGCTGACTGTCACCTTTTGGGCAAAAGTGGCGGTGGTCATCAGCAAAAAGAGAAATGTTACGACTGCACGTCTTAACATTTTTTTTGTATGAATGTCGTTATGGTTCATTTCCATAACGCAAAAATACACATTATTAATTATATTAGAAGATTATTTGTTAATTTGTGTTTATCATTTTGTCGGATAACGTTTTCAATTTGTCAATTTGGTTCTACAAAATGTTATTAATTGTTAATAATGGGGGGGTAATTTCGTATTCGTCTAATTGTTTACGGAATTCAGAGGGAGTCATGCCGTAAGCATTCTTGAAGTTACGAATAAATGTTGCAGGACTCTTGATGCCACAGGCTTCAGAGATTGCTCCAAGGGTGTATTCCGGATGCTGCTTGATAAGTAAAACCGCATACTCCATGCGTTTGTTATTGATATATCCAGGTACATTGGTGCCTGCATAGCGCTGAATAACAGAGGGTAAGGAGTTTTTATCGACACCAAACAAGCGCATCAGCTCGTCACGACCGAAATCAGGCTGTGCGAACAGCTGTTCTTTCATGATACGTTTATCAACCTCCTTATAATGCTGTCGTTCGTCTTCAGCAGCCTTGGCATCTTCATTTTCATCCATTTCAACGGAATCTCCATTTTGAATAACCAAGTTACGATAATGCATCAACTGCTGAATGGTACTCATCATGGAACGGTTTCTCCTACGCTCAACGAAACCTTGATATGCTATGAAAACCAAAATGGTTAATAGTAACAGTACAGTAGCAACAGTAATAATCAAGATTTGACGATGGCGAGAAATAGCATGTTCATTGTCAATCACTTTATATACTTCAGCGGACACACGGCGTAGGGTATTGACACTGATGCTATCGGCTATTCTTCCCATATTGGCATAGCACTCCGCTGCCTTTTGATATTCTCCTAATTGGAAATAGATATCGCCCTTGTCTGTAATGAGACGTAGCATATTCCGACCTAACGTGTCACCATCCAAACGGATATTTCGCATGGCTACATCAAGGAAAGCCAGTGAGGCATCAGTTTTACCACGTAAACGAAAATAGTTCAGCAAGGCGTCGCCATATAGTGGGTCGGTAACCGGCATATTGCCATATAGCTGATATAGACTATCAGCCTCAACGTAACGTCCCGTCTCGGCCAACAGGTACATACGAGGCACATAGACACGTTGCAAACCACGTTCACAGTTCGTTTTGGTTTTATACGCCAGACGCACATAACGCTCCTGTTCCTCAGACGTTCGTAATGCCTCGTCAAGGCGTTTGTCACTCATATACATATTGGTAAGGATGGCATAGTAAGCCGCCAATTCATGATATTTATACTTATAATCGCTATTCTTCATGAGATCAATAGCTTCCTGACAAGTCTGATAGCCTTCTTTCTTATCACCTTCCATGTGAAAGCGCTTTCCACGCATAAAAAGAGCCATGGAAACGTATGTAGGTGCATTGTGTTTCTTGGCAAGATGATATAATTGATAAGAGGTCTCAGGAAGTTCCTTCCAATGGCGCAACACATAGTGGGTACGCATAATGCGCTCCAACAGTTGCATTTGAAGATGAGGGTTACCGACCACCGAAGGATCGTCATAAGCCTGTTGGAAGAAGCCCAACGCCTTATTGTACTGCCATATATGTCGGCACGAATCACCCTTTGCCATCAACACTTCTACAGAAGGCTTTGCCTGAAGTTGGATAGGCAGTAAAGCGATGCAAAACAGGAAGACAACACTAATAAGGGAAAGGTGTGTATCTTTCCTTGCAATCATTATTATGTTAACCATTTTGCAGTCCATGACACTTGACTATTAATCAATCCTCGACTGCAAAAATAATAAATCTGTCAGAAAAAACCAAAAAATGTCAGTAACTTTTTACATTTTTTTATCATGTCCAGCTACAATAGGGATGCTGACATAATTGCGCATTATAGTATCGGCGGTCGCCAGTAACCTCTTTTCCGATGAAATGGGGAAATATCGGTGTTTCTGACGCATCAGACAGTTCTACCTCAGCCACTACCAAACCCTCATTATCACCATGGAATTCGTCGACTTCAAAGGTATGGTCGCCACTTTTTACCAGCCATCTCGTCTTGTCGATGACACCCTCTTCACATAGTTTGAACAGTTGTTCGGCATCCGCCAACGGCACCTCCTGTTCAAATTCATAGCGCGACAGGCCGCCATCAAGCGACGGACCTTTGATCGTAATAAAGCCCTGATTGTCTCTGATACGTACACGTACCGTTTTGCCATGTCCCCTGCAAATATATCCTTGCTGGATGTGGTAGGAAGAAAAAGCCTCGCGCTTGTACGAATCGTCAAGCACGAGGTATTTACGTTCAATTTCGAGTGCCATTATGCCATCATTGAGAAAGTCCAAATCATGTAACCAATAGCCAGCAGGATTAACGCACCGAAAATCCAAGCTACTACCTTCTTACCTTGTTCTTCCTGTTTCTTGGCATAAGCCTCACGCTTTGCGTTGATTTTGTTCTTGCTCATAATTGTAATATTTAATGTTTAACGTTCAATCTTCATCATTGACTGGGAATTCCATGAGGTAGGCCTTGATGAACTCGTCGATTTTACCATCCATGACGCCATCCACATCCGAGGTCTGGTAATTGGTACGATGATCCTTTACACGACGGTCATCAAAGACATACGAACGAATCTGTGAACCCCACTCTATCTTCTTTTTGCCAGCCTCAATCTTTGCCTGAGCCTCCAAACGCTTCTGCATGGCACGATCGTAGAGTTGCGAGCGAAGCAGTGCCATAGCACGCTCCTTATTCTTAGGCTGGTCGCGGGTTTCTGTATTCTCAATAAGGATTTCCTCTTCAACCCCTGTATCAGGATCTGTATACCAATAGCGCAGGCGTACACCCGATTCTACCTTATTAACATTCTGACCACCTGCGCCACTCGAACGGAACGTATCCCACGAAAGTTTGGCTGGGTCAACATACACCTCGATGGTATCGTCAACCAGAGGTGACACAAAGACAGATGCAAAACTCGTCATACGCTTGCCTTGAGCATTATAGGGCGATACACGCACCAAACGATGGACGCCATTCTCCGACTTCAGGTAGCCATAGGCATATTCACCACCCTCTATCTGCATGGTTACACTCTTAATGCCAGCTTCATCACCATCCTGCAGGTTGGCTATCGATACTTTGTAATCGTGAGCCTCAGCCCAACGCTGGTACATACGCATCAGCATCTGTGCCCAATCCTGAGCCTCAGTACCACCAGCACCAGAGTTGATTTTCAGCACGCACTCCATAGGATCTTCCTTTTGGCGCAACATATTTTTTAGCTCCAGTTTCTCGATGGAATCGATAGCTTTTGCATAATTATCATCCACTTCCTGCTCTGTCACCATCTCTTCTTTATAGAAGTCGAAAGCCAGCTGAAGCTCATCTGCAGCAGTTCGAACCTCCTGGTAGCCATCAAGCCACTTCTTGATACCTTTCACCTTTTTCATCTGCTCTTCAGCGCGCTTCTGGTCTTCCCAGAAATCAGGAGCCTGCGTACGAAGGTCTTCCTCTTCGTACTCCATCTTCTTCTCATCTATCTTTAAGTACTTATATAGCGCCTCGGCCCTATCAAGCACATCCTTCAACTGGTCTTGTGTTATCATACTTTATTATTCTACGTACATGGCGTCAATCTCTGCCTTATAATTCTCGTTCAGTACACGTCGGCGGATCTTCAGCGTATTAGTCAGCTCACCTTTCTCCATTGAAAGGGGATGGGGTAGCAGGGTGAAGCGCTTGACCTGTTCGTAATGAGCCAGCTGTTGCTGAAGCGTATCAACACGCTCCTTCATCATCTCCATAATCTTCGGATTCTGGCAAAGTTCCTCACGTGTCACAAAGTCAATCTGATGGGCACGGGCATACTCTTCCAACAGACTGTAAACGGGAATGACAAGTGCAGACACGAACTTGCGTTGGTCGGCAATAATGGCGATTTGGTCGATATATTTGTCAACCAAAAGCTTTGATTCTATCATCTGGGGAGCAATATACTTACCGTTAGAGGTCTTGAAGAGGTCCTTGATACGCTCAGTCAGGAAAAGCTCGCCATCTTTCACGTAGCCGGCATCGCCTGTCTTAAAATAGCCATCATCTGTAAAAGCAGCCTTCGTCAGATCCTCACGATTGTAGTAACCACAGGTAATCGTCGGGCCCTTCAACAGGATTTCGCCCTCATCGCTCACCTTGATACTGATGCCTTCAATAGGACGGCCTACGCTACCTACTGTATAGGACTCACCAAGATGGTCGCAGCTGACGGTAGCCAACGACTCCGTCAAACCATATCCTACAATCATGTTCAGACCGATGGAATGGACGAATTCTTCAACAAAGGGGCTCACCGCTGCACCTGCGGTAGGGAAGAAATGGGCATTCTCCAAACCTAACTCCTTGCGAACCAATGAGAACACAGTACGATTCATCACCTCGTATTCCATGTGGAGTGCTATCGACGGCTTCTTACCCAAACTCAAGCATTCAATATTATGCTTGCGGCCTACAGCCAGTGCATGCATAAACAGTTTGCGCTGCATGGTACTGGAATGTTCAACCTTGTCCATCACACCCATATATACCTTTTCCCAAAAGCGTGGCACAGCGGACATACAGGTAGGATGCGTCTCACGCATTGACTGCTGCACCTGCTGTGGATAGGTATTCACTATCAGACGTGCGCCAGCGTACATGCACAACATGGCCCAACCACGTTCAAAGATATGCGTATAGGGCAAGAAATTCATAATACGGTCATCCTCTGTCACAGGCACACACTTGCTGTTGGCCACCATAGCAGCATTAAACTGACCATGAGTCAGGATAACGCCCTTCGAGTCGCCAGTCGTACCACTGGTATAAAGGATATTGGCGATATCATCGAACGATGCCTCCTGCTGCAACTTCTCCACCTCAATCTGACGTGGCAAATTCTCGCCCAACTTCAGGAAATCACTGAAATAGACAGCGTTGGGATCAGATATCTGTACCAGCGGATCGAACACAATGATACGTTCGAGCGTCGGACAGAGTGTAAAGATGCGACGGGCCTTATCATACTGGTCCTGTTCACCAACAAACAGGAAGCGTACCTTAGCATCGTTAACCATAAACTGTATCTGTTGTTCAGAACTGGTAGCATAGAAAGGAATGGTCACAGCACGAATGCCCCAAGCACCAAAATCACACTCAATATACTGCACTGAATTCTGCGAAAAAATGCCAATGTTCTCTTGCACCCTCACACCAAGGTTCAGCAAGGCGTTGCTAACCTGATTGACAGTCTGCGAGACCTGAGTCCATGACAACGACTTCCACTCTCTACCTCCGAAATCCTGATAAATCAGCATCTCGCGGTCACCATACTTTTTTGCCTGTTCGTGCACAAGCACTGACATGTGATAATTCGTCTGCATATTTCCGCGTTAAACTTATTTAGGTGCAAAGATACGCTTTTTTTTCCAAATACAACCATCTTGTCCCAACAAATCGCTGCAAAATATTACAAATTGGGTAATCTGAGATAGAATTTACGCAGTATATTGACAAAAAAGATGTGGCAGACTGATGACAAATCGCGTGTACGTTCATCTTTTATTAAAGTATATACTTAAAAACAAACTATGAACGTAAAAGAGTTGGAATTGCTTGCGGAAAAGAACCGCAAGCGTCTTGTTGAAGTGGTCTATGCCGCCAAGGCCGGCCACATCGGAGGCGACCTGTCGTGTCTGAACGTCATGACGGCATTGTATTTCCATGTAATGAGGAATTTAAGCCCTGCTGAGCCCAAGGCGGCTGAGAGAGACCGTTTTGTGCTGTCGAAGGGGCACTGCGTAGAGGCGCTGTATGTGACGCTGGAAGCTAAGGGTTTCCTAAAGCCTGAGGTGTTAGACACACTGGGTAAGTTTGGCAGCATCCTGAGTGGTCACCCAACGATTGAGGTGCCTGGCATCGAGGTGAACAGTGGTGCGCTGGGGCATGGACTCGGCATAGGCGTAGGTATGGCCATTGCTGCGAAGATGGACAAGAAACAGTGGAAGACCTACGTACTGATGGGTGATGGTGAGCAGGGCGAGGGCTCTATCTATGAGGCTGCTATGGCTGGGCACAAGTACCAGTTGGACAATCTAGTGGCTATCATTGACCGTAACCACCTACAAATCAGTGGTGATACAGAGGATGTGATGCCTATCAACAACATCAAGGAGCGCTGGAGCGCCTTCGGCTGGGACGTCATCGAGATGAATGGCGACTCGATGGAGGACATCGTTAAGACCTTCGATGCCATCGACTACGAAAACAAAAAGCCTCACCTACTGGTGTCGAACACCACAAAGGGTCGCGGTGTCAGCTTTATGGAAGGCATTGCTAAGTGGCATCATGGTGTGCTGAACGAGGAACAGTGCAAAGCCGCTGTCGCAGAAATCAGCGAGCGTATCTCCCAATTATCCCATTAACCCCATTAACCCCATTCGATTATGATAGCATGTAGAAAACAGTTTACTGACACGTTGCTGGAACTGGCACGTGAGGATAAAGATATTATTGCTGTAACCACTGATGCCCGTGGCTCTGTAACGCTGGGCGATTATGCCTCAGCACTTCCTGAGCAGTTTGTGGAGTGCGGCATTGCTGAGCAGGATGCAGTAGGCATATCTGCTGGTTTGGCGCATTCAGGCAAGAAGGTATTCTGCTGTGGTCCTGCCTGTTTTTATGTGGCTCGTTCGTTGGAGCAGGTCAAGGTAGATTTGGCTTATTCAGAGAATCCTGTCACCATTCTGGGTGTATCAGGCGGTGTGGCCTATGGTGCACTTGGTGCCACCCACCACTCGCTGCACGATATTGCCGTGCTGCGGACGTTCCCAGGCATGACTGTCTGTCTGCCCAGCGACTGGCGCTTTACAAAGAAGTTAGTGAAACTGCTTGTCGATTACGACAAACCTTGCTATGTCCGTGTGGGCCGTGCTGCTGTGCCTGATGTCTATGCTGACGACAACTTTGAGGTACAACCTGGCAAGGCCATTCAGATTCTGGATGGTTCAGACGTCACCATCGTAGCAGCAGGAGAAACGGTATATCACGCATGGCAGGCAGGCTTGAAGCTGAAGGATCAAGGCATCTCGGCTCGTGTGCTGGACTGCTCATGGATTAAACCCTTCGACGAAGAGGCTGTCAAGAAGGCTGCCAAGGAGACTGGCCGTATCGTCACTGTCGAGGAGCACTCGCAGTTTGGTGGCCTGGGAGCTATGGTTTGCGAGGTACTTAGCGAACAGCCCGTACCTGTACATATCATTGGTATTCCTGACGAGAATGTCGTTCATGGCACCAACTCTGAAATCTTCCATCACTATGGAATGGATGCTGAAGGAATCGTAAAGGCAGTACTTAGTTTTATTTCAAAATGACGCAACGAATCATTACAATAGACCAAAGCACGTCATCAACAAAAGCCTTCCTGTTCGATGAACAGTGCCATGTGTTGGCTCGCACCAATGTCGACCACAGACAGTACTATCCACAGACTGGTTGGGTAGAACACGATGCTGAGGAAATCTATGACAATATGGTGGAAGCTATCCGCCAATTGATACAATCCACTCACCTTTCACCTCTCACCTCTCAGCTCTCATTAGCCATCACGAACCAGCGTGAGACAGTTGTCGTGTGGAACAAACTGACAGGCAAGCCCATAGCTAACGCCATTGTCTGGCAGGACACACGTGGTGCAGAGTTGTGTCGTTTCCTGCGCAGCAAGGGCAAGGCACGTATGGTGTTCGATAAAAGCGGATTGCTGATTGACCCCAACTTCTCAGCTACTGGTGTCAAGTGGTTGCTTGACAATGTCGAAGGAGCCCGTGATGCTGCCAATCGTGGTGAACTAGTGATGGGTACCATTGACACATGGCTCATCTGGAAGTTAACGGAAGGCAAGGTCTTTGCCACTGATACTACCAACGCTTCGCGTACCATGCTGTTCAACATCCACACCATGCAGTGGGATGATGATTTGCTTGAGCTTTTTGACATTCCTCTCTCCATGATGCCAGAGGTACGTCCTTGCGATGCCATCTTTGGTGAGACCACCTGTGAGGGTGTGTTTGACAAACCCATCCAGATAGCTGGTGTGTTAGGAGATTCGCATGGTGCCTTGGTGGGACAGATGTGTTTTGAGAAAGGCTCAGGAAAGGTAACCTATGGCACAGGTTCGAGCGTTATGGTTAACATTGGCGAAGAACCAAAGGCAGCTCCAGAAGGGCTGGTGACCAGCGTAGGTTTCTCTGCCTTTGGAAGAACATGGTATGGTTATGAAGGCAATATCTATAGTACTGGTGCTACACTGAAGTGGATCAGCGACCAATTGCAACTGGTGGGGCATCCCTCAGAGATGGAAGCACTGGCCACCAGTGTCGAGGATAATGGTGGCGTGTATATCGTGCCTGCCTTCTCTGGATTAGGTGCACCTTGGTGGAAGAGTGATGTTAAAGGTGGTGTCCTCGGACTCACCTTTGCCACAACGAAAGCTCATTTCCTGCGTGCTGGCTTGGAGTCGATAGCATACCAGATTAAGGATTTGGTCGATGTGATGTCTCGTGCCACTGGTGGACGACTAAGCGAGATTTGTGCTGATGGAGGACCCACAAAGAACAAGTTTCTCATGCAGTTCCAGGCAACGATGCTGGATACACCTGTGGTATGCACAGAGGTGGACGATGCCTCAGCCCTTGGCGCTGTCATCATGAATGGTTTTGCCCGTGGCTTGTGGCACAGCTTCGATGAGGTCACAGGTTTCCGTGTGGTGACGCAAACCTACCAACCTGAGAACGACTCTGCACGTTTCTCACTCTATCAGGGTTGGCGCAACGCTGTGAACCAATTAATAAAATAAGATTCTACTATAATTGAAATAAGACCCTTGCGAGGGTCTTATTTTTTGATTAACAGCAGTTGGTCAGCGAATTGCCGCAAAGCCATTCTGCTTCTATCCAACCTGTAAATTTGCCATCAAATGTCTGCACCTTCACCCATTCGCCTTTGATGTCCATGGGACGCAATTGGATTTCTTTCTTAAATTTATAAACAACAGGCGCTGAAGCAGATGGTGACTGACGTATATAGAGCGTCTGGCCTCCATAGTTACGAGTACCCATAGCCAGTACAGAATAGTGAATCCAATAGCCTGTGGTAGAGCCTTTCAACGTGCCTTCATTATCGCCTGTATCATAAGAGTTATCTACCATCTTCCACCATCCGTTGGTAGGCTTCTCAACACTTATCATCGCACACACTTCGGTTGGAATCTTATCTACCACCTTACCCTTGGGGGCATTACGGACATTGG
>Ga0310786_10010364_pt1 | contig 11723 bp, 12 predicted proteins | sample AusTroGonzalo_MG_FD_203881 | JGI IMG/M metagenome (GOLD analysis project Ga0310786, IMG submission 203881) | Bovine rumen microbial communities from tropical cattle in Woodstock, Queensland, Australia - Gonzalo_03 (v2) (version 2) | ecosystem: Host-associated > Mammals > Digestive system >... | reverse complement strand
TGAAACATCGGATCTTTCCGAAGATGACCACAACACTATTTGATTGCTGTCCCCCAATTTACTGTAATAACTGTCATCTTTCCAGTCACAGTAGCAGTAACCTTGAGGATACCAGGCATTGGTGTAAAGTTTTCCGTTTTCTTCACTGATTCTGCACTTGCCGCCGCTTTCTGTCTGCGGACAGTTTTGGATCAAGGTTCTGAGTTCGTCAATGGTCGGCATTCTCCAGTCGGAATATCCGCATTCGGTCAGATTGTTGCAGTAATCGACTGCTTCAAACCAGTTGACCGGGAAATGCGCATAAGGAAAGGACGACCACATATTGCCTTCCACTTCAGGACATGCCTCCTTGCATTTTCCTGTTTCCTGATCACATTCCCCGTCACAAACTTTGCCGACTTCCCAAAATCCTGATCTGCAGTGCATTGAACGGGTTTCAGAACCGGATTCGCTGCACTGGTAATCATTGGGAAGACAGCCCTCGTTTTTGCATTTCCCCGTTTCCGGATCACACTCGTCTTCACATTTTTGAATGATTTTATTATATCCGTATTCGCATGTTGTAGAATAATAGTCATATTCATAGACATCAAAAGGAAAAGGATTGTCCTCGGCCAGTTTCATAACCTCCATACATTTATATTCAGATTCCCCGTCAACGCATGCCGAGCCAATGCATTTGGTTCCCGAAGGATGACAGCCGCTATAGCAAATATCTTCTATATTTTCCCAATAACCGCTACCGTTGCAGGACATTAATAAATTGCTGCCGCAGGTATATTCTCCGGGTAAACAATCATAGTTGAAATGGGTGTCATCTATTTCATCGTCCTGCTTTTCGGGTTCAGTTGCAGTATTATTATCATCAGGTTCAATGTTTTCGGTATCCGCATCTTCGGTTTCGTCAGAGTTATCCGCGTCAACATCCTCATTGTCGTCCGCTGCAATGTCATTGTCGGCATCAACCATATCATTGTCCGTGATTTCTCCGGTTTCGGTCTCTTTTTTAGAACTGCCGCAGCCCGTCATCAGCACAAAAAGCATCAGAACGGCAAAAACATAAAAAACTGTCGTGATTTTCTTCATTTGGAACCTCGCGAAGTTTTAATTCCAAAACATAGTATTTTACAAAAACTCAATAAAAACACTAGTTTTTTCAAATTTGTCAGTCGGCCGTGAATCTTTTGCAAAAAAGAAAAGAAAAAACTTGACATTCAAAACTTTCCGACTATCTTGTCGCCTGCCAGAGCGGGAATAACTCAGTGGTAGAGTGCTACCTTGCCAAGGTAGACGTCGCGGGTCCGAATCCCGTTTCCCGCTCCATTTTTTTATGTCCTTTTTCAATCGAAACTCTTTTTGGTCGGCACCTTAGCCAAGAGGTAAGGCAGAGGTCTGCAAAATCTCCATCTCCGGTTCGAATCCGGAAGGTGCCTCCATTTTCAAACTCATAACCGCCGGAGTGGCGGAATTGGTAGACGCAAGGGACTTAAAATCCCTCGGGATAACCTCCTGTACCGGTTCGAGCCCGGTCTCCGGCACCATTTTGTGATTAAAAAGATTTCAAAACCGACGATTTGGGGCTGAATAATGATTGCATACTGCGGACTTGACTGCGAAAAGTGCGACGCTTTCATCGCGACAAAAAACAACGATCAGGCACTGCGCGAAAAAACAGCGAAACTCTGGAGCGAACTGAACCGGACCACGATTCTGCCGGAACATATCAACTGCACCGGCTGCCGTTCAGACGGAATAAAAACCGTTTACTGCGAAAAACTCTGCGCTATCCGTCAGTGTGCGATGGAAAAAGGCTTCGCGACCTGCGGAGACTGTGCCGAGAAGGAAAAATGCCCTACTCTCGGAATGATTACCGCAAACAATCCAGATGCTCTGAAGAATCTGAAAACTTAAAAATTTCCGGCCGAATCAGCATCGCGATATCATTTTGATCGAAGTTTTTCGCAAAAATCCCCCGCAAAACATCCCTATTTTTGTCAAAACTACGCTAAAAATTGCCAAAAATCTCTAATTTTCTAAAATAATTCGGTTTTTTGAAAACATTTCAACGAGGCCGACATGGAAAACAATAAAAATTTACCAAACAGAATAAAAATTCTGCTTGCTTATTTGAACGAGAATTTAAGCGGCAGCAATGAAGCTGTATCGCTTACTCTGCTTTCAGCCGTCGCCGGAGAAAACATCCTCATGCTGGGACCTTCCGGGCTGGACAAAATCGAGGTCGTCCGCTGCATTGCAAGTGCATTCAGCGATTTTTACAAAAACGGACATAATCCTTGTTTTGAGTATTTTCTGAATGAATCTTCCGCTCCTGATGATTTGCGAATCGCGGACAAATCCATTGTCTTTCTCGACGATATCTGGGCGGCCAGCCCCTCCGTTTTGAACAGACTGCTTGAAATCCTCAAGGATTCATCGTTTTTTGTCGCAGCAGGTTCAAAAGAAGCAGACCCCTACAAAGCGGCAGAAGAAAAAAGATTCGATGCTCTGCGTGAATGTTTCGCCCTTCATGTCAATGTAAATGCGGCTTCAAGCGACGAGACTTTTTTCAAATTCGTCCAGAACGCGAATTGCCGGAAACCGGATGAAGCACAGTCCGCGGCATTGATCAGAAGCGACGATATGAAGAGCTGGCAGCCTAAAATAGACAAGATTGAACTGAGTACTGATGCAAAGAACCTGATTTCCGAAATAAGAAGAAAATGTTTTGATTATTATGTCAGTCTTTTCCGCTGGAAAAAAATTATCCGCATTCTCAAAACATGCGCATTCCTGAACGGCAGGGACAAAATTGACCTCGCCGACTGCCTGCTTGTCGACTACGCGATCCCGAACCGCATTGTCGAGGGAATACTGAAACAGAAAGTTATTGACGGCAAGCTGGACAGCAGACAGCACATTCAATACAAGGAAAACATTTTCACGCAACAGAAATATCTAAAAATTCTAAGCAATTCCGTAGCAGATCTGAAATCAGGGAAGGAACACCTCACAGATTTATGATTCAGTCCAGCCCCCGAAAAGGGCGAAATTTCTTCGCCACGACACAGATATAATCTTTTTCCGCAATTTCATCGACCGCGATCTCATCAAACCCGGCCGTTTTCAAGGCTGCCGTTATCTGAGCCGCGTTGTAGATTTTGAGTCCTTTGATCGTTTTTTCCCACTCGAAATTTGCGGGGTTGAGCCCGGCGGCTTCGTTCACGATCATGAATGTCCCGCCCGGTTTGAGGCAGCGGAAAACTTCCTTGAAAGAATCCTCAAGCTGCCAGTAGTAGATAGTTTCAAACGCGGTGACGACATCAAATTTCTCGCTTTCGAACGGAAGTTCCCGCACATCGGCGCAGAAGACCTGGCATCTGCCGCTTTTGACATCGCTTTTGTTGGTCTTTTTCGTTTCGGCGACCGCGACTTTTGAAAAATCAACTCCGCAAACTCTGCCGCTTGTCATCGTAAGAAGGCGTTTAATATTCGCTCCGCCGCCACATCCGCAGTCCAAGCAGTCTGCATGTTCAGCCATTTTCAAATGCGGGAATCCCCAGTCTGCAAGGACTGCGTGCCGCTCTCCGTTGAGCTTTCTCACCATGATCTTTCCAAGCAGCCCTACAGGTTTTGCCGCCATATTTTTGAATTTTTTATAAAACCACATCAAGCCCCCCTACTTTGCTCCCTCATTTCACTATGGCAATACTGCCGGATTTTCAAGCAGATCTTCCATTTTGCAGCCCAGCGCGACGGAAAGTTTGTAAAGTGTCTGAGCCTGGGCTTTGTCGATATCGTTCACTCTCTGTTCGTAAAGCTGGATTGAGTGCAGCTGAACGCCTGATGCAGCAGCAAGTTCGGACTGGGAAAACTGTCTGTTTTCACGGATATTTTTCAAATTCGTGTTTACTGAACGCTCAGCGATTTTTTTATCCATTGCCTCGATGAAAGCGGTAATATCCATTTCGTGATAAACTCTATACATCTTTACGATTTCGGAAAGCGGAACTTTGCCGAAAACCGTTTTGTAACTTTTTGCCGAGTGCCACTGATACTGCGCAACAGCCCAGCCGGCCCAATATTCCGGAGAACGGCTCTGAGAGAATACCGGCTCAGGAAGTTCTCGGCCCGGATCGACTTTTTCCACAATTGAGCGGACCAGTTCTATTCCCGATTTTCCGGCCACGACCGAAGGATTTCCGACGCCGAATTTCCCGCTTTCGCCCGATACAACAAAGAGATCAGCAAAATCATCAGGCTTTATTCCGCAGACATTTATCGCATAATCGAAAGCCACTGCAAGGCAGTTTGCAGCACAGTTCAGATAGAGTTCATCGTATGCGCGGATCGCCATTTTTCATTCCCTCTCGGATAATATCCATCACAAAAATACTTTTAGCCACCACAGCATGACGGAGTTCGTTTTTGTAAGCCTCACGCGCCTTTGCGTCACGCGCCGTATATTTCTGATAGTAGACTTCACACCTTACCGCTTCAGCACCGGCAAAAGTCAGCTGACTGAACGCCTTTTCCGAAACAAGAACATACTGAATGCCGAGTTTTCCCAAGTGCATCGCCTTTTCCAGACTTGCAAGCGGCAGATTGTTGTTGATGAAGTCTCTTGCGAAAGAAAAATAGGAATCGTCCGCGCGGTAGCCGACAATCACATCGAAACGGGCGGTATCAACAGCGAAATTGTTCACAAGATAGTCCTTCGCCGCCGCCGCGATCTCGTTTTCCAGCGAAAAAGTCCTGTTTTGCAGTAGAACAGCTATCCAATTCAGAACAGAGTAGCGCTCATCCTGCAAATCAAGCACTTTAAGGCCGCTTTTTTTCAGCCTGTATTTGTTGACAAAACCGTTGCTGTTTTCTCTGCACGCCCACTCTTTCGCAACTTCGATTTCCTTCGTGCAGTAGAATCCCTGTCCGTAATCGTTGTATTTTTTTCCTGCCGCGAGAGTCGGTTTTTCAATAATTTTTGTTGAACCGTGATATAAAAGCATACTGCAAACTCCAAAACTGTATCATCACAACGATACAGTTTTTTATATCATCACAATGATAGTTTTGTCAAGAGGGATTGAAATAACGACTAAAATCCTCCCATTCCTATCGTCGCGGAAAACTTGATTTCGTTCTGCATCAGATTATGCGAAACGCCGACCGCGATCGCCGGTATCGCCAGTTTTTTCAGATACATTTTCAATCCGGTCGAATATCCGAAATTCATTACGAAACTTCCGTCGGAATCCTCTCCGGCAAACTGCTCCAAAAGCCCGTAAGCCGAAAACATAACGAATTTCGTGTTCAGAATGCCGACTTCAAGACCCAAATCGGCGCCGCCCATCTTGGTGCCGTGGAATTTGTCCGGCATTATCGTCGTTCCGACGACCATCTGTGTTGGTCTCAGCGGTATCGGAAGGTTGTTCGACAGGTAAAGCGCGTATTGTGTGAGCACTCTGAGGCGCATAACCGGCAACGGATACTGTATCGTAAACTTAAAACCGAGGGATTCAGCGCAGCTTCCCGAAGCCAGGACCGTCACAGCGCCGTCTATGCTGAACGATTTCACCGACAGAAACCATTCGTTAAGCGATGAAAAACTGATATCCCAGCCAACTCCCGGCGTAATTGCGTGAAAAGACTTGACTTTTTCTTTGTATTCCGCGTATTTTTTCTTAACGCCGGCATTGGTGTAGCTGTAGCGCAGACCGGCATTTATCTTCGAGTGTGCCGTTATCTTATCGCTCACTGCGGCATAAACCGAACCGCCCATTGCGTTGTATTCGAATATTTTTTTGCCTGAAAGATTCTTCTCCTCGTTGTCGCGGTGGTTAAAAGAGGCTCCGACAGTAAAACCGGGGTGCTTGATGTCGCGCGAAGGTCGGCTGTAGGCCATAAGCGCGAGCTGGATATTTTTAGAAAAAACTCCGCCTATGACATAGTTATCCCTGATCCCGAAGGCGTTCATATCCATCACGAAAGCTCCGCCCATAAAGCCCGTCGAGCTTGAATACATGAAAAAAGGGACCGGAATGAATGACCATTTTTCCTTAACTTTTACGAAAAGCACAGTCGCGCCGTTTTCATCTTTCTGAAGCGACACATCGGTTTCGGAAAAGAGCTCCAGCTCCTCAAGAGTGACCTTGACTTCATGCAGATCGATGCGGCTTTCGGGAATCCCGACATACTTCCCGAGCACTGAGAGCATATAGGATTCTTTGGTCCTTCCCAGACCTTCGATTTTTACCGCCGACACAAGCGGTTCATTCTTAACATCCTGATTTTCTTCAGCAAAGACACAGAAGCACTGAAACAGCGGAATGAGCAGGAAAAACAAAACCAGATAAAATGAAAGATGCGGCTTTGCCACTATTCAACTCCACTCGCCTTTCTCTTCCAGAAGTTTCACAAGCTGCTCGAGCCCGGCTTTGTCGGCAACGGAAAAGCGGTTTTTAAGCGGGCTGTCAATATCGAGAACGGCAGCGATTCTGCCGTTTGAATGAATGGGAACGACTATTTCGGAATTTGAGGCGCTGTCGCATGCGATATGCCCAGGAAATTCGTGGACATCGGGAACGAGGATCGTTTCGTCTTTCTGAAGTGCCGTGCCGCAGACGCCTTTGCCCGGCTGAATGTGGATGCAGGCAGGTTTTCCCTGAAACGGTCCGACTGTGAGGACTCCGTTTCTCACGAGGTAGAATCCAGCCCAGTTCAGATCGGCAAGCGACTGCATGATGAGTGAAGAAATGTTGCTCATTGCCGATACTGCCCAAGGCTCGCTCTCAAGCAGTTCGTCAGCCTGTTTCAGAAGAATGTCGTAGTTGGTCATATTTACCTCCTTCATCCCGATTCGCCGCATTATATAAGCAGCATCATGCTTTGTAGTCAAGTTACAATTCAGGCGGCAGACTTTTTTCAAAAACTTGCCTTTCCATTGTTAATTTTTAAAATTTTTCGTTTTTTGATAATTTAATTTGAAGACAAAATGATTCCGCAACGCAACGCAACGCAACGCAACGCAACGCAACGCAACGCAACGCAACGCAACGCAACTAATTAGAAATCGTATGGCCGTTTTTGAAAAGTCAAGTATTTTTTCAATATTTTTCGTGCTTTATCAACTTTTTTTCGAGGTGACACAATGAAGAACTTTTTTGTTTCTATTTGTCTTTTTGCGGCATTGATTTTTGTTGTAAGCTGCGGAGGCGGAAACTCCAAAGAGAGCGACCAGACAGATACCGGCGAGACCGTGACTGACGAAAACACAGCCGACACTGATCAAACGGACACAGAACCGACTGGTGACACCGAGCCCACTGGTGACACCGAGCCCGACAACCCGGATTCAGATGATCCAGACACCACTCCGGAACCTGCGCCCGATGACGATGCAGACACTACAGCAGGACCAAAACCGGACGATGATGCAGATACTGCACCGGAACCGACTCCTGACGAGGATGTTGACACTGACTCCACGCTTCCGGAATGCAGCTCAATTTCTTCAACACCGTGCAGGGATTCATCAAGCGGTCTCACTTGGTCTGCGAGAGCCTCATCGACCTACAAATGGACAAATGCACTTGACTATTGCCGCAACTATACCGAAAGCGGTTTAAGCGGCTGGCATCTGCCGACGATTGACGAGCTGAAAACTCTTCTTATTTGGAGTAAGGCAAATTCCTGCAAAGTTTCCGCAACAAACAATTGTTTGGCTTGGAATGGGTGTTGGACTTGTGTAACTTGTACAGAACAAGGGACTGGAGCTTCTTCATCGGGCGGCTGTTCGGATTGGGGTACATCATACAGCGATGGCCGTTACAGCAAATTCGGCGAAACCGAATATTTCTGGTCATCCTCTATTCGTTCAGACAGTTCAGAACACGCATGGGGCGTGAGTTTCAGCTACGGGGTCGTGGACTACAGCTCCCCACTCAGCTATGGTCGCAGTGTAAGGTGTGTCCGCAACGCTGATTAGCGCACGGTTTTGCAAAATAAGGGGTTGATTTTTCAAGAGATTTTCACGAAATTTTTTATTTATTCTCTATAACCAGCAGATCTTTCTTCAAATCAAGAGAGAGTATCGTTTCCAACTGCCTTTTCGCGGTATCGCGGAGTTTCAAAAGTCTCTCTTTTTGAGAGATTTTCTGCTCAATCAGAATAGCGTTATAACTTTCAAGGTTCGCGAGTACCAAAAGATGCGGAATATCTGTATAATCCCTGATGTTTCCGCTTTTATCCGGATTTGCGTTGCGCCATTCTTTCGCCGTTTTTCCGAAAAGAGCGACATTCAGCAAGTCAGCTTCATCGGCATAAACAAAGTTCTGTTGCTCAATAGTGAGATCAGGCAAAAGCAGATTCTCTTTGACAGCATCGGTATGAATCTTGTAATTCAGCTTCGAAATTTCCCGATTCAGATTCCAGTTGAGTGAAAGACGGCTGTTTTCATCGGATTTGAGACGGCGGTAGTCCTTCATTATATAAAGCTGAAACTCCGGTGAAATCCAAGTGGCGAATGACATTGCAATATCGCTGTGGGCGAAAGTCCCGCCGCCGTAACGACCCGACTTTGAAACAATTCCATTTGCATTCATCTGCTCAATCCATTTTGTCGGAGTCATCACAAAACGGTTCAAGCCGGCTTCGTTTTTAACCGCCTCGAATTGCACACGGTTAAAATTAGGATTGTGAAGAATTTCCCAAACAGCGAGAAATTCAATCGTATTTCTGTTGCGCATCCAATTCTGGATAACAAAACGAGGATCATCTTCGTTTCGGTATTTTGCAATATCGGTTAAAGAAAGAAATTCATTTTCGAAATCCGTCGTATAAATACCGATTTCGATACCCCGAGCATGAATTGTTTCTGTTACAGTTTTCATCTTTCCTCTCAAAATTTCAAATCAATAAAGCAATTTTACAAATAGCAAAATAAAATTTAAACAGCAAAAATCAAGTTTTATTTTTTTACAATTTATAAAATCTTCAAAAACAAACCTAGGAAATATCAAAGAATGGAATAAAAGCATTTGTGTCCGAAACGCCGATTAGCGCACGGTTTCACAAAACAGCTTCTTGATTTTTGCAGGCGGGCCGCCCGCGCTCCCAGAGTTTCACAAATTCTTCAAAATCTCTTTTATCCACGCTGAATCCAGCACTTCAAACGCAAAACATTTTTTGCCGAGATCTTTCAACGATGCGCCGATGTGGTAAAGTGTTTTATCATCAATTATCAGAAAGCGGTCATGTGCTTTTGAGGTGTGTTTCAGTGTAAGTTGCGGATATTGTTCGTTGAATTTCTGAACATCCTGTTCACTCAATTTGGTTTTCGGATCTGTATAAATAGTGACTTTTACATCTTTTCGCTTCTTTGAAAAGCGTTCCAAAACCGAAAGATCAACATAGTTGTCTATCAGAACGATTTCATGCTCTGCACTTTGAATGAATGATTCGAATTTTGCGTAGGCATCAAAAATCTGACCTTGGAAGAAAACACCTTCCTTTTTTGCGTTGGACGGATCATCCAAAACAGCAAAAATCCTTTCAAAATTTTTTTCATGCTCTATCAGTTTTGTTTCCGTAGTTGCAAGACGACTGATAATTCCTGAATTTTCCAACAAATAATGGCGCATTACCACAAAAGCATTCATAATTTCGATGCTCACTTTTATGGCGGTTTCACTATGCAAGACCGCGGACAGCATCGCTACACCCTGCTCTGTAAAAACATAAGGAAGTTTTTTGATATTGGTTCCCCGAAGATTTCCTCTTACGTTCAAAGTCACAATTTGTGACTTTGAACATAGAATATCTGTTTCTTCTCTGGTGAGTTGAAAACAAAATTGTTCAGGGAACCGTTCCATATTTCTTTTTACAGCCTGATTGAGAACTTTTGTTTCCACCCCGTAAAGCTCAGCCAAGTCTCGGTCTATCATGACTTGCTGTCTTCTGACAATCATGATTTTGCTTTCTATATTGATTTTCTGTGGCACAACTTCATTTTCCATTTCTCAAACCTCAAAGAAAAATTTTTCAACAAACAAAATAAACACCTCGGTTAACAAATCAATATTTTTTATATTTTAAGAAACTTATCAATAAATATCTAAAGAAATATTTAAATAATCAATAAAAATTTCGCTGTGTAAGGAGTGTTGATCAGCGCACGGCTTCACAAAATAAGGAATTGATTTTCCGAGAGATTTTCAAACAAATCAAAGATAACGTGAGATGTTTCGCTGGCACTCAACATGACGGGCGACCAGTTTTTATAGTCGCCGCATACGCGCTGTTGATGAGACCGAGTATCGCCGAAAGGATGAAAAGGGTCTCTATTCCGAGCGTGTGCCAGATCCAGCCGCCGAAAAGGGCTATGAGAATGCTTATCAGGTGGTTTACCGAAACGCCGGTCGAAATCGTGGCGCGGGTCTCTTCAGGCGAATCGGAAAGGTCTTTGACGTAGATGTTCGAAGCCATCGCGGCGAGCGAGATCACCGAATCAAGAAGATAGTTGACGCAGCAGACGACGAAGGCGACATCTTTCGGGAAGATGTGGTGCGCGAATCCGTAGAAAAAGCAGACTATGACGAGGATCAGAGTGTCCGTTATCATCACGATCTTGTAGCCGAAACGGTCGATCATCCTGCCGACAAGCGGAGAAGCGGCGAAACAACAGACCGCCGAAATCGCGAAAAGAAGGCTTATTATCATCGCGTCGGCGCCGTAGAAAAGAACGAGGACGTAAGGACCGAAAGTGAAGAATATCTGTTTTCTCGCGCCGTAGAAAACTTCGATCATGTAGTATTTCGAGAATTTGCGGCGGAAGTAGAAACGCCGTTTCGCCTTGTCGGTCTCGCTGCTTCCCGTCATCCGCAAAGAAAATATGAATCCAAGAAACAAAATCGCGCTGCTCACGATGAAGACCGGCTTGAAAAGAGCCGTGGTTTTGCCGGCAAAAAGGCATACCGCGAAAATTATGACATACCCCGCGAGCATTCCCATCTGATGCACCGCGTTCTGCATTCCGAGGGCGATCCCGCCGCGCCCTTCCTTGGCATATTCAAGGGTAAGCGTGTTGCGCATCCCGAGCTGGACGTGCTCACCCAAAGAATAGATGAACATCGCGAGGATAACGAGAAAACGCACCGGCGGAACGACTGACTGCATCGCCATGCCGCAGACCATTATGACCGCGCCGAGTTTGTAGATTTTCTCAGCCGAAAAAGTGTAGAAAACGGCAAGGAAAAAGATGAGCAAGAAACCCGGAAGTTCGCGGAAAAATTCAGAAACTCCCTTGTCAAACTCGCTCATTCCGACGACCTGCGCGAGATAGTTGTCAAGCACTCCTTTATACAAACCGAAAGCGAGCGCGAAAGTGATCATCGAGACAAAAAACGCCCTGTATTTTGAATCCTGCCTAAAAACTTCTTTGAATCCGCCCATGACCGCTCCCGACCTTGCAAAAAAACAGTGCAGAAATACTTTTGCAAAGGATTTTTGTCAAAATTTTAAGAAGTCAGCGTCGTCAGCAGTCGCTTGTAACTGCGCAGATTTGCAGAATTTCACTATAAGTTTGCTATTGCCTTCAAAAACATTATGATTGCCCGTTTTTAAGTTTTTTGAACAAATTTTTCGGGAGGTTTTTTCATGAATTTCAACGGCAAAGAGTACAAAAATTTCGTTTCGGCTTTCGACGAGTCGAATCTTTTCACCCATTTCGC
>Ga0310786_10010363_pt1 | contig 11723 bp, 9 predicted proteins | sample AusTroGonzalo_MG_FD_203881 | JGI IMG/M metagenome (GOLD analysis project Ga0310786, IMG submission 203881) | Bovine rumen microbial communities from tropical cattle in Woodstock, Queensland, Australia - Gonzalo_03 (v2) (version 2) | ecosystem: Host-associated > Mammals > Digestive system >... | reverse complement strand
CATGTCAGGGCCTCATTGCCGGTATCAACGCATCTCTGAAACTGAGGAACATGAAGGCTCTTGTTCTGGACAGAACAGAGGCCTACATAGGTGTTCTGATTGATGACCTTGTCACAAAGGGAACAAAAGAGCCGTACCGCATGTTCACAAGCCGCGCCGAATACCGCCTCAGCCTGAGGCACGACAACGCAGATGAACGCCTTACAGAGAAGGGCTATGAAGCCGGGCTTGTCACTGCAGAACGCCTTGAAAAACTGAGGGAGAAGGTGAAGGGCTCTGAACTTCTTCAGGATCTTCTGAAAAACAGCTCCTACAACTGTCGCAACGCACTTGAGGCCTTGAAGAGCCCCGAAGTCACACTGGACGTAATGTCCCGGAGCATCCCGCAGATCAAGGATTACACCCCGTCAGTGAGACTCCGCACAGAGCTCAACGTTAAATACGAAGGCTATATCAGACGCCAGGACAAGCAGGTTGAACGTTTCAAAAACCTTGAGAAGATAGTAATCAAACCGGATTTTGACTGGGATGCTGTTGACGGCATCTCCACGGAAAGCCGTGAGAAGTTCAAACTTGTCAGGCCGGAAACCCTTGGCCAGGCATCGCGTATCTCAGGCGTAAGAGCCGCCGATATCACAGTGCTTCTTGCCTATTTGAGGTAATTATGGAAGACAGTCTGAAAACCCTTTTGAAAGATGGTCTGAGTGAAATTGATGCTTCTTTCTGCACTCCGGTGGTCCTTGCAAGGCTTGAAAAGTACTACGACCAGGTAAATCTGTTCAACAGTGCCCTTGGTCTTGTGAATGCAGAGGGAAAGGAGCTTGTTACTAGACATATTCTTGACAGCATAATCCCGCTTCCATGCATGCAGAACCTGATAAATCAGAATTTCAGCGGTAGCGTAAGCATAGCAGATCTTGGCTCGGGAAACGGAATGCCCGGTCTTGTTCTTTCCTGCGTTGCAGCAGAGACAAACCCGTCCTGGAACTTCTCCCTGGTTGAGAGAATGGGAAGGAGGGCAGGCTTTCTCAGAAACACACTTGCCGTTACCGGCCTTGCAGATAAAACCGCAGTTGTCCAGCAGGACATCAATGACATAAAAACTTGCTTTGACGTTCTGATAATGAGGGCTTTCAGACCTCTTGAGGCTGTTGAAGAGAGGCTTCTTGAACTGTGTCATGAGAACTCCCTTGTTTTTATATGGACAGCAGGGGCCCAAAACGGTGTAACAGTTCTCAGAAAAACTGCGGCAGGTGTTTTTCAAAAAGTTCAGTTGTGATATATTAAGCGCATGCGGAAGTTTTTAACATTTTTGCTGATTCTGGTTTTTCTTGCGGCCTTTGCAATATGTGAGGCTCCGTATCTTAACCTCCAGCCGGGATCATTCCTGGGATCAGTACTTCTTCCGTTGAATGAACTTGCAAGGCTTTACGCAGGTTTCATCCCCACAGGTGAATACTCAGCCTACACACTTCTTCCCGCTGTTCTGATGCTGTGGATTACCGCAGCCGATGTTGGGATGAAGGTCAAGTTCAAGCGCTGGTTTGCAAAACTTCTTATCTTCATCGGCCTTTATTTCCTCGGAATCAGGTACCTCGGACCGGAAGGTTACTACCTTACATACTTCCTTTCACTCGATCCGATAGTCTGGTTTGCAGCAGGGGTTACCTTCTGCATGATAGGAATGTCGATTCTTGTTGTCTCATTCTCACGCTGGCTCAGATTCCTCAGCCTTGAAAGAAGAAGCAAGGCAACTGAAACCGAACTTGAGCAGGAAGAGCAGGAAGTGGAGAAGATGTCCTATGAAGAGGCACTTTCCTCCCTTACAGAGGTTGTTGTTCCCGAGTTTGCAAACTTCTCCAACGTCCATATGACAGACAACGAGAACCTTGGTTCCTCAATCAACCGCAGTATGTACGGAGCTGCCTTCGAAGACGGCAACATCCACCGCAGTGCATATGAGGAACAGGAGGCGAGGGACCGGGAGAACCGTGAGAGGATCAACGAGGTCTTCAGACCCACCAACATCAGACGCAAGCTCGATGAAGAGGCTAAGGCAAACCTCAACTTCCCCACATTCGACTCTGACAAGGGCTTTGACATCCAGAATCCCCAGCCTGTCAACAATCAGCAGCAGCCACAGGTCATCTACGTGCAGCAGCCTGCACCTCAGCCGCAGGTTATCTATGTACAGCAGCCTGCACCTCAGCCTCAGGTAATCTACGTTAACCAGAACCAGCCGGAGCAGCCTAAAGAACAGCCAAAAGAACAGCCTGTGACAACTTCGCCATCCTCACCATCCTCAACACCCTCACCGGTCAGCACAGAAAAGCCTGAACCCGAGACAATTATTGATGAGGGAACAGACGGAGAAGAGGATCTTGAAAGCGCCCACGAAGCTTACAGAAAGATGAAAGAGGCCGAAGAGGAGAAGAAAAAGGCCCAGCAGCCCGATGATGACTATGTATCTGGAATCGGTGGTCTTAAACGTTCTCCAAACGGCTACCTTTACAACCCCAAACGTCTTACCTGGAAATTCCCGCCCGAGAGTTACCTCAGACATTATGAGACAAGCGCCCAGGAGAAGGTTGATGTTGCAACCGATATGGACGGTCAGACAATAGTCCAGACCTACAGGGACTTCAAAATTGAGACAGAACTTCTTGCCATCCAGAGAGGACCCACATTCACACTGTACGAACTTGCCCTGTCAAAGGGTATCAAACTGAACAACGTCATAACACTTGCAGACAACCTGGCACTTGAACTTGCAGTATCAAGCGTCAGAATCCTGGCTCCCATACCTGGAAAACGTGCATTCGGTGTTGAAGTTCCAAATAAGAAGAGAGACACAATCGGCTTTGATCTGATGATGAGCGCACTCAAGCGCAAACCTCTGAAGATACCTATGGTCCTTGGCCGCACCATTACAGGAGAATCAATTATCATTGACCTTGCAGGTGCACCGCATCTGCTTATTGCAGGTACCACAGGTTCAGGAAAATCAGTCTGTGTAAACTCGTTGATCTGTTCTGTCCTTTACACAAAGTCCCCAAAGGACGTACGTATGCTCCTGGTTGACCCCAAGATGGTTGAGCTTTCAATGTACAACAACATTGCCCATCTTCTCACACCGGTTATCACAGAGCCCAAGAAGGCCATCAAGGCAATGGCCTGGGTTGTGTACGAGATGGAACGCCGTATGAGTATGTTCAGCCAGGTCAAGGCCAGAAAGATTGAGGACTACAACCAGAAGATCAAGGATGAGAACCTGATGCGTGAGCCTCTGCCTTACATCATGGTCATTATTGATGAGTTTGCAGACCTGATGATGGTAGTAGGTAAGGATCTTGAGTCCTACATCAAGAGAATCACTGCAGTTGCAAGATTTACAGGTATCCACCTGGTTCTTGCCACACAGAGACCTTCCGCGGACGTTATTACAGGTATCATCAAGAGCAACATGCCCAGTCAGATAGCCTTTGCCGTTTCAAACCAGGTGAACAGCCGTATCATTCTGGACGCCAACGGTGCTGAAAAGCTGCTGGGTAGGGGTGACATGCTCTACGCAAGTGCATCAAGCAACGTTCCGCAGAGAATACAGGGTGCCTTCATAGACACCGATGAAATTGAAAAGATAGTTGATTTTGTAAAATCTCAGGGAGAGCCTGACTACATAGATGAAGCTTACTTCGAAGATGAAGAGGAAGAGGCCGATGATGAGGATATCGGCGGAGCCGGAGGAAACTTCGGCGGTGGATCGGAAGACCTCTTCATGAAGGCGTGGAGGATTGTCTACGACCATGGTGAAGCTTCAGCCTCGTACCTTCAGAGAAAGCTTTCAATCGGGTACAACAGGGCGGCAACATTGATAGAGCGTATGGAGGATCAGGGAATAATAGGTCCGGCCAGGGGCTCAAAGCCGCGTGAAGTAATCAGGGCTCCGGAATCCCAGAAGGAATCGTAATGAAATTCAATGAACTTAAACTCCATGAAAAAGTACTTGCAGGTATCAGGAATGCAGGTTTTGAGGAGTGCATGCCCGTCCAGGAGAGAACGCTTCCCATCTCTCTGACGGGTAAGGACGTGATGGTCCAATCCAAAACGGGAAGCGGAAAAACAGCAGTATTCATAATCACTTTTCTTGAGGAATATCTGAGAAAGAAGGAAGAGGGCAAGACTTCTTCCTGTCTGATAATCGCCCCCACAAGGGAGCTTGCACAGCAGATTTCTTCCGACGCAACCATTCTCTGTTCCGGCATTCCCGGCTTCCATGTGGGCTGTTTTGTCGGCGGTGTGGGATACGAAAGGCAGAAAAAACTCCTTGCCATGGGCTGTGACATCTACGTCGGAACCCCGGGCCGCGTCCTCGATTTCATGAAGACCGGCGAGCTTTCCTGCAAGACAATGGACACCTTTGTAATCGACGAGGCCGACCGCCTGTTTGACATGGGTTTCTACCCCGACCTTAAGAAGATGTTCCGCTTTCTGCCCCCTCGTGAAGAGCGCCAGACAATGCTTTTCTCGGCAACTCTCGAGATGCGTGTCCGTGAACTTGCCTGGGAGTATATGAACGAGCCCGAAGAGGTTGAATTCGAGTCCCAGACCATGACGGTGGACAGCATAAAGCAGGAGCTCTACCACGTGGCCAAGTCAGAAAAGCTCAAGCTGTTTCTCCAGCTGCTTGCAGTTGAACAGCCCGAGTCGGCCCTCATTTTCACAAACAGCCGCTACATGACCATGAATCTGGCCAAGCTCCTGAAGGTCAACGGCTGGAACGCCGACTATATTTCCGGCGACCTGTCCCAGTTTGCCCGTGAGAAGGCCCTGGAGAAGATGAAGAGCGGTAAGATCCGTATTCTGGTTGCCACTGACGTGGCTGCCCGAGGTCTTCAGATAGACAACCTTCCCCTGGTGGTTAACTACGATGTTCCGGAAGACTACGAAAACTACGTACACCGCATCGGCCGTACTGCACGTGCAGGAAAGAGCGGAAAGGCAATCACATTGGCAGACGAAGAGTTTGTCTACGGTCTCGAGGCAATTGAGAAGTACATCAACATGAAAATCCCCGTAATCTGGCCTGACAACCTGCCGGAGATAGAGGTAAAGACTTACACCCCCAGAGAACCCGCTGAGAGAAAACCGTCCGAGAAAAAGCCTGCTGCTAAGAAACCTTCCGACAAGAAACCCATTGACAGGAAACCTGCTGGTTCCAAGCCTGCTTCCAAGCCCAACCACCTTGGCAAGATGACAGAAGAGCAGAGGATGAAGTACTACAGGGAGAAGTACGGTTTCGAACCGAAGAACGATACCGTTCAGAAACCTGAAACAAAACCTGTGGAGAAGAAAGGTTTTTTCAAACGCCTTGCTTCACTGTTCAAACACAGGAAAGGAGATAACTGATGCTTTACATGTTCTGGGCTTTCCCGTTTGCAATTGTGGCAATTCTGATAAACGTGGTTGCAGGCTCAATCCCCGCACTGATTCTCAGGGCACTTCGTCTTGGAAAGGCAGCAGACAGATGGGTCTTCTTCCACGATGCCTTCCTTTCAGACTTCCTGCTGTTCCTGTTGAATGTTCATCCAAAGGTAAGCGGAAATATCGAGGAACTGAGAAAACTGCGCAGACAGGGCAAGTCAATCTGCTACATTGCCAACCATACTAGCATGGCAGATATTCTCCTCATTGACGGAACACTCGCCCTTGAAAGCGGATTCATATGTAAATCATCACTTTCATACGTCTTTCCCGTAAACCTTATCTGCATTGCTTCCAAATGCGTTTTCATATCCAGAAAGAGCCTGAAGCAGAGTGCAAGGGCAATCAAGAAAGGAGTTGAGAATATCAAACAGGGAACACCCATGGCAATCTTCCCCGAAGGAACCAGAAGCAAGACAGGTGAAATTGCTCCGTTCAAGCACGGAAGCTTCAAACTTGCCCTTCTTAGCAATGCCTACATCGTTCCCATCACAATCAAGGGTGCAAGAGTTTCTCTTGAAGACAGAAAGAAGCTTTTCACCCGCACAGACTGCCACGTTGTGGTAGGAAATCCTGTTCCGACCGAAGGTTTATCAAGAAATGATGCAAATGAGGTGGAACAGAGAATTGAACAGGAAATAAAAAAGACATACGCTAGTCTCTGAGGTGAAGAAAGTGTACAAAAGACTTCTTACAATTCAGGATATTTCATGTTTCGGCCAGTGCTCACTCACAGTAGCACTTCCCATTCTTTCTGCATGCGGTCTTGAGACAGTAATCCTCCCGTCTGCAGTTCTTTCAACACATACAATGGGCTTCACAGGTTTCACTGTACGTGACCTTACCGATGATATGCCGGCAATAGCTGCCCACTGGAAGAAGGAGGGAATCTCCTTTGACGGCATCTACACAGGCTACCTTGGAAGCGCAAAGCAGATTGATTATGTGAAAGACATGATCAAGAACCTTCTCAGAGAAGGAGCCGTAAAGGTAATAGACCCTGCAATGGCAGACGGCGGAAAACTCTATCCCGCATTCGACATGGCCTTTGTCCAGGAGATGAAAAAACTCTGTGCAGTTGCAGACTATGTACTTCCCAACATCACAGAAGCTTGTTTCCTCACTGGAATCGAGTACAAGGAAAACTACGACGAAGCCTATGTGAAATCCCTTGTGAAAGGACTTCTGGACCTTGGTGCAAAGAACGTTGTTCTGACAGGAGTAGGCTACAACGCCAAAGAAACAGGAGTTGTTGTTTCAGACGGCAAGAGCTGGAAGCACTACGTCCACAGGAAGATTGCCAAGGGCTGTCACGGCACAGGCGATGTCTATGCATCAGCCTTCACCGGTGCTCTGCTTCGCGGCCACTCAGCATATGACAGTGCAGTAATTGCAGCTGACTATGTTGTCCAGTGTATAGAGGTAACCCAGCAGGACAAGGACCACACCTATGGTGTTGAGTTCGAAAGAACAATCCCGCAGCTGATTGAAAAGCTGTGAAATGCTTAAAGACAATGAGAGCTGCCCGAAAAGGCAGCTCATTTTTTATCTGTATCAGATTTCCGCAGGTTTGATACGCCTGTTGTAAAGCTGTGTAACCTTGGTTCCTGCAGGAACAGAACTTGTCAGCCAAACGTTACCGCCGATTGTGCAGTTCTCGCCAATTTTCGTATCACCGCCGAGAATCGTAGCACCTGCGTAGATTACAACGTTATCGCCGATATCGGGGTGTCTCTTGATACCCTTGACCAGGCTTCCGTCAGGCTCAACCTCAAAGCTCTTTGCACCTAAAGTCACGTTCTGGTAGATCTTCACGTGTGCTCCGATAGTGGTCGTTTCTCCAATGACAACGCCTGTTCCATGGTCAATGAAGAAGTAGGGGCCGATTGTTGCACCGGGGTTAATGTCGATTCCTGTTGTCTCGTGGGCAAACTCTGTCATCATCCTGGGAACAGTGGGAACCTTCGTCAGATAAAGCTCGTGGGCAATTCTGTAGATGCTGATGGCTGTGAAAGCCGGGTAGGCAAGGATGATATCGTCAGTGCTCATTGCAGCAGGGTCGCCCTCATAGGCGGCCTGGATATCGTATGTGAGCATCATCTTTACGCCGGGGATGCGCCTGATAAGCTCGGTGGTAACTTCCATTGCCCTGTCGACAGGCATAATGCACTGGAGGGCGTTGATAAGCTCTTCAGATGCACTCTGGAATGCAAGAATCCTGCGTTCCTTTTCCGGACTTCCCGTGCATGTACCCTTATTGCAGTCTGCACAGATTGAGAAATCCTTGCCCACAAAGGCGGGGAACATACCAATCTGAAGGTACTCAATTGCACGTCTGACGGCGCGCTTCATTCCAATGTAGTTTTTCTTGTCATCTTCGCTGGAAATGCTGTCCACGGTTTCCAGTATGGCGTTAACTAAGTTCATAAAAACGAATTTACAATCTATGGGTTTTTTTGTCCATAAATATTTGATTTTTCGGATGAGCGGATTTACCATATCAAATGGTTAATCATCTAAATAAAAGGAGAAAGAGGATGAAAAAAGTTCTTACATTCGTTCTTATTCTTGCTCTGGCTCTGACATGCGTTTTCGCTGGCGGATCCCAGGAGAAGAAATCAGGTTCGGTTTACTGGCTTAACTTCAAGCCGGAATCGGATGCAACACTTCAGAAGGTTGCAACTCTTTACACAGAGAGAACAGGTGTTCCCGTAAAAGTCGTAACAGCAGCATCTGGAACCTACAACGAGACTCTCACAGCAGAGATGGACAAGAGCGCAGCTCCCACCCTGTTTGTCGTAGGTAACAAAGCCGCAGTTGACACATGGGGAGACTACTGCTATGACCTCAACGGCACAAAGATTGCCAACGAGCTCAACACAGATGCATACAACCTCTATACAAAAGATGGCAAGCTTGCTTCAATCGGCTACTGCTATGAGTGTTTCGGTATCATCGTAAACAAAGAGCTCCTTCAGAAGGCCGGCCACGATGTATCAGAGATCAAAGACTTTGCCTCACTGAAGAAGGTTGTTGAAGACATTCACGCAAAGCGCAAACAGCTTGGTTTCGATGCATTCACATCAAGCGGAATGGACGGCAGCTCATCATGGAGATTCTCAGGACACCTTGCAAACGTAGCTCTGTACTATGAATCACTCGATGACGGCAAGTGGACAGAAACACCCGCAACAATCAAGGGCACATACCTCAACTACTTCAAGAACCTCTGGGATCTGTACATCAGCAACTCAAGTTATGATCCTACCGCTCTTGCAACAGGTGGATTTGATGCTGAAGCTGAGTTCGGAAAGAAGGAAGCTGCTTTCTATCAGAACGGAAACTGGGAGTATGACGCACTTGTCAACAAGTATGGTCTTGATCCCAAGAATCTGCAGATGATCCCGTTCTACTGCGGAGCTCCCGGAGAAGAGAAAGCCGGTCTGAACGCCGGAACAGAGAACTGCTGGGCAGTCAACGCAAAGGCTTCACAGGCTGATATCGATGCAACAATCGACTTCATGTACTGGATGGTCACAGACGCAGATGCAACAGCTCTTCTTGCTGAGACATTCGGCGCCATTCCTTACAAGAAGGCTGCAGCACCCGAGAACGTATTCCTTGCTCAGGCAAACGAGTACTCAAACAAGGGTTGCTACACAATGACATGGGCTTTCAACTACACACCGAACGTAGACCAGTGGAGAGCCGGTGTTGTTTCAGCAATGAACCAGTACGATGCAAACAGAACTGCACAGACATGGAAGCTTGTTGAGACTGCATTTGTCCAGGGTTGGGCAACTCAGTACAAGGCTGCCAATAACTGATCAGTCTTAGAAAAAAGTACGGAGGCCGAAGTTATTCGGCTTCCGGACTTTTCTCTTTCTGCATCAAGAAAGGGAAAAATCCGGAAAAGAATATACGTAAATAGTAGTGGGAGGTTCATCAGTGGCAATCAAAAAAAGATTGTTCAGGGGAAGACGTAAACATTCGTCTCTTGATTCATCCCTGGTGAAAGGACCTATCAGAAGGTGGTTCCCTCTGTTTGTAGGTCCTACTTTACTGGCCTTTATACTCGGATTTGTATGGCCGTTTATCCAGGGTATGATGCTGTCATTCACAAAGTTCAGGACAACGTCTGATGCGAAGTTCCTGGGTTTTGCGCATCTGTTTGACAACTACATCAAAGCATTCAGCGATCCCAGTTTCCTACATGCATTCTGGTATACAGCGCTGTTTACTGTGGTGTCTGTTCTGTTCATCAATGTCCTGGCTTTTGCCGTAGCATATGTGCTTACGCAGAACATCAAAGGCAACAACCTGTTCAGAACAGTGTTCTTCATGCCGAACCTTATCGGTGGAATTGTTCTGGGTTACATCTGGTCAATGATCTTTGACGGAATCCTGATGAGTCTGAATACATCAATAATGTTGGAGACGCGTTACGGCTTCTGGGGACTGATTATCCTGATGTGCTGGCAACAGATAGGTTACATGATGATTATTTATATCGCAGGCCTTCAGGCTGTTCCCGAGGACATGCTTGAGGCTGCCAAGATTGACGGAGCTTCAAAGTGGCAGACACTGAGAAAGGTCACCATACCCAACGTTATGCCGTCAATTACCATCTGTTTCTTCCTTACACTGTCAAACGGATTCAAACTGTTTGACCAGAACCTGGCACTCACAGCAGGCCAGCCGTTCGTGTTCAAGGAAGACGGTTCGGTTGTAAAGACAACAGAAATGCTTGCTCTCAACATATACAACACTTTCTATGGACAGAATGCAGATGCAAGAGGAACCGCTCAGGCCAAGGCAGTTCTGTTCTTCCTGCTGGTTGCGGCCCTTGGTCTTATCCAGCTTCATAACACAAGAAAAAGGGAGGTACAGCAGTAATGGCAAAACAGAAAACATTAAAAGCAGAGAAAAGACACAAAATAATCCTTACAGTAGTTTTTGCTCTGATTGCTCTGCTGTGGGTCTATCCGGTTGTTCTGGTAGTGATAAACTCTTTCAAGTTAAACACATACGTAAAGACAGATACTTTTGCTCTCCCGTTTGGAAAGCTTTCTGCCGGTATTCAGAACTTTGTAAAGGGAGTGACATTCGGAAACTATCCGTTCTTCAAGTCAGCCTTCTACAGCGTAATTATCACCGTGACATCGTCGGCACTGATTCTCATCTGTACCGCAATGACAGGTTGGTATATTGCACGTGTTGACAGCAAGTTCTGCCGCATCATGTATCTGCTCTGCGTCTTCTCAATGGTTGTGCCTTTCCAGATGGTCATGTTCACGCTGTCCAAGACAGCCGATGTCCTAAGGCTCAACACTCCGTGGACAATCCCTGTTATTTATCTGGGATTCGGAGCCGGACTTGCAATATTCATGTTCGTAGGATTTGTTAAGAGCATCCCCCGTGAGATTGAGGAAGCTGCGGCAATAGACGGTTGCGGACCTGTAAGAACATTCTTCAGTGTTGTTCTTCCCATTCTCAAACCTACGCTCATCTCAGTAGGTATTCTTGAAATAATGTGGATATGGAATGACTATCTGCTCCCATACCTTGTACTGGACAGAACAAAGTACATGACAATCCCGATTCACATTCAGTACCTGAAGGGAAGCTACGGTACGGTAGACCTCGGAGCTACAATGGCTCTGATCCTCATGAGCATCATTCCTGTTATTGTCTTCTACCTGACATGTCAGAAGCACATTATCAAGGGTGTTGCCGCCGGAGCAGTAAAGGGTTGATGATTCATGTCCCGTTTTGAACGTTCAGCCGGAGTCCTCATGCACATAACATCCCTCCCGGGGAAGTATGGAATAGGGGACTTCGGACCTTCAGCCTATGACTTTGCAGACAAACTGGAAGCTGCAGGCTTCAGACTCTGGCAGATGCTTCCTCTCGGACCCACAGGATACGGAAACAGTCCGTACTCGGCCCAGAGCGCCTTTGCGGGCAATGAACTTCTCATCTCGCCTGACCTTCTTAAGGACGAGGGTTGGCTGACAGAGAAGGAGTGCAGGTTTGCCGAGGACGAGTTCGAGCATGCAAATCCTGTAAGGGTTGATTTCAACCATGTGCGTGAAGTGAAGATACCGCTTCTGGAAAAGGCGGCTTCAAGGGCTCTGACGGACAACGCCTTCTGCGGTGCACTGGAGGAATTTGAACGCAACAACGCATTCTGGCTTGATGACTATGCCATGTTCAGCGTCCTGTACAACAGGTACAACAAC
>Ga0310786_10010362_pt1 | contig 11723 bp, 15 predicted proteins | sample AusTroGonzalo_MG_FD_203881 | JGI IMG/M metagenome (GOLD analysis project Ga0310786, IMG submission 203881) | Bovine rumen microbial communities from tropical cattle in Woodstock, Queensland, Australia - Gonzalo_03 (v2) (version 2) | ecosystem: Host-associated > Mammals > Digestive system >... | reverse complement strand
CTTCGGCACCAACGGAGTCACTTTTTGGTCTAATTGACCGAGATCATCCGCCAGAGCTTTACCCTGGGCGGCACTCAGACCCTTCGTTGCATCGTCGGTCGTGAGGTTGTTCACGAGCTCATACGGATAGTCCACGGAAGATCCCGTATTGCCCTGAATACCCTGCGGTCCCTGCTCGCCCTGAGGGCCCTGGATGCCGCGGGAAGGCTTCTCAGAATCCACGTACTCTCCGGTCTCCGCGTCATAATATTTCCAGTTGCCGTTCTCGCCGATGATCGGGGAGGCGTGAACCGTAGCATCCTGGCAGGCCACGGTGGCCTCCTGGCACTGGGTCAGGACGTCAAGCGGCACGAGGGCTGCGGCGGCTGCGGCTGCGGCAGCTGCGTCAAGGGCGGCGGCGATGGCCGCGTCCAGGAGGGAGGTGTCCACGTCCGTCACCTCGATGGCCACGGGGAGTTCCGGATCGTCGAGGGTCACCACGCCGGTGGCCTCAGCGGAGCGGTCCACAAAGTCGAGGACCGGCACGTCGAAAGACTTCTGCATCCCGTCATAGGTGCAGCGGATGAGGAGGGAGTTGACGCCCAGGAACTGAGGCGCCATCGTCGTGTAGCGCACGTTCAGCGTAGTGGGATCACCGGAGGCGATAGCCACTTCACACTGACCGGCGATGCATTCCTGCTCGTTGGAGTACATGAATGCAAGCACATCGGAAAGAGAAGTCCAGTCAACGGTCACACCGCTGTCCGTCAGGGTGACGTACATCATGACGTCACTCTCTTTCCTAACTTTCGGAATTGTAATTGTCGGCATATTTCTTTGATTTGTACGTTATTCGCCCTTATTGGCGATCCTTTTTCCTATAATGTAGCATATCGCTGCATTGCACGCGAAGAGCAACACCGCTACCACCGTCAGGAACGGTCCGGGAGCTGAATTAAGCGCCGTCGCAACGGTCCCGATGGTCAGACTGGCGTAAATAAACACGGCCAGCATCATGAAGAAGCTCTTTGTCCTGTCCTTGTTATCCATATTCTTGTATTTTACGACAGAGGGCTGTCAGGCTCCTCTATCTGGGTTATAAACGTCTCATAGAAGCCCGTCACGTAGACCTCGAACTCCTTGGTGTAATCGTATGTCACGTTTAGCGTCTTCGTCACGCTCCCGGTCGAATTGCCCGCAACGGTCAGCGAATAGGTCGTAGTGGCAAGCATCTGATTGTTGTCATATACCGAGACATTCCCGCTGAAGGTCTTGCTTACCGAGACAAGGTTGGTGACGCTGATAGTCACGCTCACCTGAGTCCTCGCGCTGTTCCAAATGGCATCGACATGCGCCCGGTAATCGATGGCGCCGGATGCTATGGGTATCGTCACGGGATCGATGTCGAAGGCGAAGAACCGCCCGGTCCCGATGCTCCCGCCCTGGGTGATCTGATTCCTGGAGAAGAACGGCACCACCTTCACGGTCCGCCCCCTCCAGGAAGACATACTCGTGAACACCACATCGAAGCCGTCATTACTCACCGTGCTGGGAGCCGCCACCTCATAGGAGCTGTTGTTATACCAGAGGACAGCGCCGAAATAATAGGAGGTCAGAGCCGTACCGTTGATCGTGAAGTCCGATAAGGTGAGCTCCCCGTCCCTTCCGGAGGGATCGACGTCCCATTGGAGATGCAGCTCGTCCTGACTGTCCACCTGGAGGGCAGTGATGCCTTCCCACGGGAAGATCGGGGAGAATGCGTTATGATCATAGCCGTCGAAGTCCAGGACGCGGGCGTACTCGCTCGACGAGAGGGCGGCGCGGGTCCACCTCAGTGATCCGGCCAGAAGCCTCGCCACGAAAGAGCTGGAATTGCTCGGAATCCCGAACTCCGTGGCCTCCGTGATGACGAAGCCGCACTTGCCGTCACTGGCCTTCCAATACTGGCTGCCGGAGGTCTTTCCGGTCACCGCAAGGGTGCCGTAGTTCACCGGCTTGTACTTGGCCCAGGGCTTGATGGCGGGTGACGTGCAGAGGGTACGGACATCCCCGGAGGACACTCCGAGGACCGCCGCGATGTCTCCGCGCACGTCTACAGGACGGCTTATTATGTCATTCGAGTGTGCCATTACTGTCCTGCCGCTACCTGTCCAGTCGCATATACATTACCGACGATCTTGAACGCTCTGTTCGTATCGTCGTACTCTATATACATGCCTCTTGCCTCGCTGTTGCCGAGGTAGATGCGATCGAAAGTCTTGGCGCCGGAGAAGGTCTGAGCTGCGGTGCTCACGATACCCGCCTTGCTACTCGTGGCAAGCGGAAGAGCCACCGAGTCATCGTTACCGCTGCCCATCTCCACCTTCACGGTCGGAGCTGCATTCGTGCCGGCGATGCTCACGTCCGGAGTCGGGATCAGGATGTTGTTGTTCACTCCGTTGATGACAAGGTTTCCGATCTTGAAACCGGAGGAGAGAAGATCCTCGATGTCAACGGAGATCAGCGATGCCGGAGCATAAAGGTCGTAGGTGTTCAGATTGATCTGAAGGGTGGCGATCTTCGTCCCGCTGGTCAGCCTGTCACGGACGGACACGAGGGAATACACCGGGGACTTGATGTCGTGTGCCGTACCGTCCAGCGTGATGGTGGCTATCCGGTCTCCAGACGTGTTCAGATTCGAGAGAGCTACCACAGAGGCCTTGATGTCCTTTGCCACGCCGTCGATGGTGACAGTGGCGATGCGGGATCCTGTCGAGAGGAGGTTACTGATGCTCACCGTCGAGCCGCCGCCGCCTCCCCCGCCGCCGGAGGGCGAGCCCTGGTTGTGGTTGGTCGGATTATCTGTGTCTCCCGTGTCGAGGGATTCGTCATCCACCGTCATGGAAGCACTCGGCTGACTGATCATCTGGACGTTGACCTCATCATTGTAGAGATCCCAGGAGAAGGACTCGACGATATAGGCCGTGCTGTCGTAATCGTCTATGAAGATGACCGGCATCTTCAGATCCGCCGGAGGAGTGTTCAACACGCCACTCAGACGTACCCTTGCAGACGCGAAACTGAGGGCGTAGTCACGGGCCATCAGATCAAGATAAGCCAGATCCGTGTAGTTGCTCGTGCTCCACTCCGTGATCTTCTGGAGCTCGTCGGTCATAGGCACGCCGTAGAGAAGATCCTCCGTGCCGTTGTAGTTGTTTGCGCCGCTCAGGCAGGCCAAGGCGAGCTCTACATCAGGAGCCTCGCCCCTGGCGCCGTTGTCGATGTTCACGATCTTCTGGAAGCCCTTCGTCTGCTCGTACTGGTAGAGATCCACGCCGTAGATCCTCTTCTCGTAGGAAGAGTCCCCGTTGACTATGGTGATGTCCAGGGCAGTCGCGCCCATGTAATACCGGGCGTTGTTGTTATACAAGGGCAGAAGGACGTCGATGGTGACATAGTCCTGATCGGTGTCCGACTCCATCGGAGCCTGGACCTCGAAGGAACACGTACCACTCGAAGGAGACCACGTGACATCCATCGCCTCCTGCCGGCGGTTTCCGGTACCATTGACAAGGTATGCCGTAGTCCCGCCGTAGTGATGGCCCGTGAGCTTGACATATACCACGAGCGTTCCCGCCGTGCTACCGTCACCGACATTCCGGACCTTGATCGACATCATGAGATGCTTGCGGACCTCCTGGGTGAACTCCACCCTGTTGGAGATCTGATCGCCCGAAGCCGGGAGGCTGTAATAGCCATTCGTATAGGCCGCCGTGCCGGTCAGCGACCAGCTGCCACTTATCAGATCCGAGCGATAGTGGTTGTTTGTCGTGAGGACGATCCTCTTCTTCGGCGCAACGTACTCGCGGGTCATCTGACCGACAGGCCAGTAGCCGCTGCTGCCGTGCGTCTGAAGACTTCCGAAATGCTCGACGCGGCGGTTGAATGAGACCGGACTGTAGACCGTTATGCTGTTGGATCCTATGGTAAGACCCGTCTCCTTGATGATAAGCCATGTCTCTCCGTCCTGCGTGATCGTCGAATGGATGGAGGCCAAGAGCAGCTGAAGGACATCATAGCAAGTCTCGCCCTCCATATAGTCGAGATTGACCCAGACGTCATAGATCGTCTCGGCGGCGCTGCTATCACCGGCGGCGAGATCCGTCGCTTGCCTGAGCGAAAGATCAAGACCCGTGAACGCCAGGAGATATTCCAGGAGGGCGTCTATGGTGACCGTGCCCTGGGCCTCGAAATAGTTCAGCTTGAGCTCGCCGAGGCCGTCCGTGCAAGTGATCCTCACGTCATACGGCGGCGTGATGTCGGGCGCCGAGTACATCTCCGGCGTGACATAGCCCTGCCAGACCAGATCTGTATTGGCGTTATATACCTTGGCCATATACGCGAAGGGATCGCTCGTGAAGATCTCCTCGAACTCCCCGTCCACGGCACACTCGGCGGTCAGATCCAGTGACGTCCCGCAGACACAGTCGCTCTTGTCCTTCCGGATCACCGGCGGGGCTCCCAGGGCGCGCGTCAGGACGCTGCCACTATAACCATCCTTGAGAATGTCGATGGTCCACTCGAGGCCGTCAACACTCTCAAAGAAGAAACGAAATTTTGTCGCGTATGCCATACTAAGTCACTGTTCTGCGCCTTGAATTTTCATTATCGATGACCGCCTTGAGCTGGTTACCGTCTCCCACGAGGGTGCCGGTGACCTTGATGTTGATGGCCGAGCTGGCATAGCCACCTCCCATCGTGCTGGTAGATCCGTAGACAGGAGCCGCCACGGAGGCGGAAGCACTGTAATTGCCTGACGCCACGCCGCTGAGACCTGACTTGACGGCTGCTCCGAGGGCCACGAGGGCGGCACCGGCTGCGATAGCCACGTAACCGTTGAGGCTCTCCAGGGCGGCCTTGATGCCCAGGGTGGCCGTACCGGTGGCGATCGCCATCTTTCCGACCGTGATCGCCATATCTCCGAAGGCGGACAGGGCGTTATTGGCAAAGTTCTGCCAGGCTTCCCCGCCGGTGGCGAGGTCACCTATGAGAGATCCGATGGACTCCGACATGCTTGCCACGCCCTGCTCGACAAGGGAGGCTATCTCCTTGGATATATCGGTGATCTGCTTCGGGTCGTAGGTCGGCTTGATGATCGCCCCGATCTCCATCGTAGTGGCGCGTCCCTGGATGCCAGATGCGGCGCCCTGAGAGACGCTCAGATCTGTTCCCGACATCTCGGCCCGCATTGCCGCCATAGCCTGCCTCTGAGCCTCCGTAGCAGCCGCAGCGGCGGCCCTTGCTTCTGCCTCGGCGCTGACCGCCTGGGTGAGAGTCTTCTGGTCCTTGTTCAGGGTCTTGATCATCTGCTCCTGGTTGCGGAGCACGTTAGCAGCCTGGATCTGCATCTGGTACTGCTTGTCCTCATCCGCGGCGGAAGAAGCGGCCAGGCCGTTCATCTCGGTCTGCAAGTCAGCCATCTTCTTACGGATGGCGTACTCCTCACCGTAGCGCTGCCGGATAAGGGTCTGAGCCTTGGCAATCGCATTCTGCTGCTCGGAAAGGGTGACGGAGTCATCCTTCGCTATACGACGATACTCCGCTATCTGGGCCTCTGTATCGGCCCATTCGACGCTCTTCGCGGCGATCTGCCGCTGAAGGTCATACATCTCCCCGGCGATCTGCTCCGCGCGTGTCGCAGCCGCCAGAGCGGCCTGCTGCTGCTCCTTGTTCCCTCCGAAGATGGTTGTCAGGACGGGACCGGCGAGAGCTGCGCCCAAACCGGCGTTCCCGGTGAGGCCGTTGACTACGTTCTGCTGGAAATTCGCCTTGAAGCGGGCGAAGGCTTTCTGCCACTTGGACTCGAACTCCGCCACGCTCTGACCCGTGCCGGCGTTGAAGTCATGGAGGGCCTGGGTATATGTCGAGACGTAAGCCGCGGTCTGCATCTCGAGGTTGGCGCCCGCCACCGTATTCTTGAAGTTCTCCGCCTCGGCGTTGAGGAGCTTGAAGGCGGTGATGGCGGCGCCGATGCCCATGCCGGCAAGGGCCACTTTGGTGGCGTTGATGCTCTGAAGGAGTTTTCCGAAGGCGGCTACGCCGGCATTCCCAGACTCGGAGAGCTGCCTGCCCATCTCCTTGGCGGAGTTGGAAAGCTGCTCCAGCTGCCTGGTGTTCACGCCGAAAGCGTCACCTATGCTCTGGGTGACCTCGTTGCTGGTCTTACCGAAGTCCTTCAGCTCCTTCTGCGCCTGTTTCGCGCCACGGGAGAGGTCTCTGGTATCAGCCTCAAAGACTACTTTAGCGTTCTGCGTTGCCGACATTGTCTATCTTCCTTAAAAACTCGTTAATCTTAGCCTGGCGCTCTTCAGCACTCAGCTTGGAAAGTCCTCTTGCTACGTCTTCCGCCGTCTCTTCCCTCTCGTCCCAGGGCATAGGCCAGAACTTGGACTCGTCCTTCATCTTGTCTTTCCTGGACACGAAGAGGTTGAAGATCCTGAAGCAGAGACCTCGTATGAGGTTGCCTGCATGCTTCCGTCCCGCTTCGGCCTCCTTCTGGAAGGCGTCCATAGCCTCAAAGAACTCTCCGATCCGCATGTCGTAGAAGTCCGCCCGGGTCATGTGTAGCAGTCCGAAAGCCCATCCCCGGACCTGTCCGATCGTCGGATAGGTGACTTCTACTGGGCCTCTTCTTTTTTTGGCTCCTCGGGGAGCTCCGGGGCAGCCTGCGAGAGATAGACGTGCACGAAATCGTTGACCACCTGGACCGCCTCGGCGGGCCGGAGATCATCGAGGAGAGCCTCTGTCACACGGGAATCCCGTCCTTCCAGACGCTCACCCTCGTTGATACATGCCGCCATCAATCCTCCAATGGTGGAGGGTGAAAGGCTTACCACATCGGCCACAGCTTCCAGGGAGTCCTTCCCGATGGAGCGCAGATAGCCGGTGATGGCGCGCCAATTCGCCTCGACGCGATACTCGCGCTTCCGTATGGTGATATGATCTATCATACTACCTTGGTCAGGGCGTGGCACCGGAGCTGGAGGCTGTAGGAGCTGTCCTCATCCGGATCGGCCGGGGTGGTCTCGGTATAGCCGGCTACTACGGCCGTGCCTGTGTAGTTATCACCGTTGCCGCGGTCATAGACGATAGTGAATGACGTGTTGGCGATGGCCAGGGCCATGATGGCGTCGCTGTCCAGTCCCGCGTAGTCATCGTCGATGCTGAGAAGGCCGCTGACGGTGAAGTTGAAGGTGTGCGAGGTAACCCTCTTCGACTTCACGCCGTTATCGTCCTTGGTGGTGGACTCCTTGGTGGCGGTATCGATGGAGAGCTCGTCGCTCGTAACTCCCACGAAAGTCTTGCTGCTCGTGGTGAGCTTCACATTGTATCCTCCTTGTCTTGCCATAGCTCAAAAGTATTAAGATGATGCTGCGAGATCCTCGCACTCTATTGTGAGACTGTATGTCGGGTCCTCCTCAGGATCCGCCGGATTGGTCTCCGTGTAGCCGGTGATGATGCCGGTGCCCTCATAGGCCTGGCCGGATCCACGGACGTAGACGAGATCGACCACGGCATCGTCACCCGTTGCACGGGCCAGATCCATGATGTCATCGTTATCGAGTACGGTTCCGCTGCCGCCGGTCATGTCGATCAGGCCGGAGATGCTGAACGTCGTGGTATGACCCACGATCGACTCCTGCTTGACGCCCGCGTTCTCCTTCACGATGGATTCCTTCGTAACCGGAGAGATGGACATCTCATCCGAGGTCACGCCGATAAGATACTTGTCGTTAACCTGGATGCGAATATTGTAACCTTCTGTCATGCTGTTGTAGTTCTATACTGGGTTATACGATACTGGTAGCCTACCGACCAAGTCTCCTGAAGGCAATCCTTCTTGAGCTGGGAAATCTGTCGGACAGTGTACCCGCCGGAAGAGAAAATCGTGAGGATGACGTCATCGATCGCGGAAGCCAGGGCCTCCGCCTCTGATGCGCTTTTGGAATAACCTCTGACCGCGACCTCGCCGACGATCTTGTAGACTCCGTCCTTGTCATAAGACGGCGTATAGTCAGCTTCATATACCGCATAGGGGTAGCTCTCGCTTTCCGCCTCCGAGAGGAAGACGGAGATCGGGTCCTCCAGGGCGGCACAGGCCGCTTTCAGTTTCGATCCTATATCCTCAGTCATTTCAATAATTCGTTTTCGCGCCGCTTCATTGCAGCGATGAAGTTGTCATAAATCATCTGTTCCCACCCACGGATGGCGTCATCGAAGAAGTTCTTGTGAGGCTGTCCTTCATTGTTCCTCCTGTACCGGCTGGCCTTCTTGATCGGATAGACGAACTCGTGACCGGGGTCACGGTGCTTCAGCGTTCCGTAGTTCTGCCAGTACATCTTGAACCAATCCGGGACCGCATTGTCAGAGACCTTCTTACCTTTGAAGGCACCCACGATAACGGTGGAGTTACCGGTGATGCGCCTCTCGGCTTTGATCAGCTTCGTCTTGATGAGCCTCCGGAACTCCTTCGGCATCCCTCGACGGATCATCTGAGCAACCGGCTGCGCGGCCTCCTTCATCGCCGCCTCCGTCATCCTCAGCGCATTTCCAGGAAGCCTGTCGAAAGCCTTCAGGCAATCGTCAAGACCTTCTATGCGGATAGACGTAGACATCAGTCAATGGATTGAATGCTTACCTCACACAGCGGAGACACCCGGGAGATGGAGTCGATCGACAGGATCTCATAGGTCTTGCCCTCGATGCCGACTTGCCACCTGGTATTCATGCCCTTGACCTTGTATATGACGATGGACGCATTGTCCCTGCCGTCGTAGTTGTCAAAGGCAAGCTGATCGGTGACTGTCCGGTCCACCTTTGCGAAGACGCGCGAATGAACGGAAAAAGTAGCACTCTTCTCGCCCTCAGAGCCAAGACTGACCGTCGGGGAGTAGAGTGTTACCTTCGTGTCGAGTTCGCCTATGTTAATCTTGTTCTCCATCGTCGAGTCCCCAGCTGCGATAAGGACGGAGCAGGTTCCTCGACGCCTTGGCAAGCGTCTCGACGCTGTCCGTCGGGTTGTTGAACAGAGTGGCCGCGTGCATGAATATGGCCGCCTTCATGTCAAAGGGGATCTGCTCGTAGCCCGCCACGTAGGTGACGGTCATCTTGCTACCCGTGACACCGGCTCCCACGGTCAGCACGTGACCCGAGACAGCGTAATCCGTGACCGCCTGTCCGTCCACCTCAAGGCCCTCGACCTCGATGACCGGGACCTTGAGATTGAACGAACTTGCAAAATCCACAGTAGTCTGGAACCTTGACTTGAGGATCACCTTCCCGATGTGATGCTCCGCACTCCTCACGGCGGCCAGGAGCTTCTCGGAAAGATCGGCATCCAGGTCGTGAGAGGTGATACGGATGTGGCGCTTAAACCCACCAAGCAGCGGGCTGAAGTTAAGCTCTACGGGAGTCCTCTTCGTCATGGCTTCAGGATTTAGGCGGTAGTGACTTCGTCGATCTTGCAGAAGGCCTCAGGACGGCGGACGCATACATCATGGTATGCGGCAGCGGAGATCTCGAGGACGCCCTTGTCCTTAGCGGTGTAAGGATCGAGGATGAACTGGAGACCGCCCCATCCACCGACGAGGATCTCGGACCATGCGCCGAAGAGGACGGCGGAGCAGACACCACTCGAGGAGCCCTTGGTCAGGTTGCTCGGGATGGCGTTGCTCATATAGAACGGATAGCCGTTGACCTTGCCGTCATCCATGAGATAGACGGGATAGCCGGCGATCTGAGGGATGGTCTTGAGCTTGCCCTGGACCTTTGCGTTGGACACGTAGGCGAGGTTACCGAGGAGGCCGTTGTCGGTTGCCACCTCAGTCTCCATCTGGACGAGGAGATTGTAGGTGATAGGGCCGCCGTCGGTGCCGATGGTGATGTCGTTGACGCTGGCAGCTGCAAGGACACCGGTAGGCTGACCGCTGGAGCCGGAGCCGTTGAAGATAGCGGCGTCGAGAGCGGAAGCGTGGGCGGCGGTGAGGTCGTCCATGATCAGGCGATCGACGGCGAGGCTGGACTGATGCATGAGGTCATAGGTGACGCCCTGGATGACCTGGAGGCGCTTGGGGCTCATGACGAGCTTGCTGTAGGCAGGTTTGCTGACGGAAGCCTGACCCTCCTCAGCATACCAGGCGGCGGTAGCACCACCGGCTTTGACGATGCCGACGTTGCCCTGGAGACCATCGAGGTAACGGACGCCGAGCTTGGTGCCGAGCATGGCATTACGGAGAGCCTCGAGGTAGGTCAGACGGGTCTGCTCGACGAATGCCTGACCGTAGCCGGACTCGGAAGCGTTGGTGAAGTCGTAGCGGAGGAGGAAGGACGGGAGGAACTTGCCCTCGGCGGGTCCGTTGATGGAGCGCTTGAACTCCTTCTCACCCTCGACGGCCATCTCAGCCTCGACGCCGTCGAGCTTGTCAGATGCGGCCTGACGGAGGAACTTGGAAATGGAGAAGCGCTTCAGATCCTTCTTCTCCTCAGGGGAAAGGACCCTCTGATTGGCCTGGGCGCGCCTGGCGGCCTCGGCAATCTGAGACTCCTGGAGCTCTCCGGTGAGAGCATCGATCTCGCTGGCCAGAGCCTTGCGTGCAGCGGCATCCTGGCAAGCCTCGAACTCGGTCATCTTCTGATCGAGCTCGGCAGAAATTTCGTTGGAATTTCTCATGATTAGTTGTTTTTTGCCAAAAGGGCGCGAGCCCTGGCGAGTGATACTTTATATTCGTCGGCATCCTCCACCGGAACCTCAGGCTCCAGGGCCGGCTTGTCGATTTCTTTCTTCTCTACATCCTCGATCTCCCAGGAGGCCTGCTCGGCCTCGATGGAACGCCTCAATGCGTTTGCATTCGAGGGAATGTTGACGATGGAGACCTCGAGCAGCTCCATACCGCCATAATAGTAGACCTTCGGATCCTCGTCGCGCTCCTCGTCTCCCATGTGCCCCTTCTTGGTGGGCACGAAGCCGACGGAGACTGCGTTGAGGGTGCCAAACTGGACCTTGCGGAAAATCTTGTCCGCGCGCTCGTTGAGGTCCTTGGGCTCGAAGGTGATCCTGACTACAAGCTGGTCATCCTCCACGAAGGCCTCGCCCTTTCCAATCACGTCATCCGGATCGGCGGACTTGGTCCAGCTTTCGCCATAGACATCGTGCATATAGCCGACGATGCCGTTCCTCTGGTAGCGGGAGAGATCCCACTTGTCAACGGGAAGCACGGTACCGTAGGAGTCTACGCTGCTATCCGAAGCAACGAACTCGACGGTCCTCTTCTCCTCATCGACCTTGCGGATCACCGGGGATTCCTGCCACCTTCTGAAGATTCTGTTCTCTGCCATAGCTTTGCTTTTTTAAGCATCCAATGTCGTGACGGTAATGGCCTCACCGTACTGGTATTCGCCTGCATACAGGACATAGAGTTTGATCTGGTACTCGGTGCCAGCAGTCAGAGAAGTCAAGGACATACTGATGTTCTGACTGCTTGACTCCTTATGCGTCCACGAGGCCGCAGAACTTTTCTTGTACGCTACACCGCATGTGCCGTCCTTATAGAAGACCACGGTGCCGGTGACGGCGATCGATGTCTTAGCCACGGTGCCCTCTGTCGGAGCGCTGATCTCGGCGGTGTTGTTGCGGAAAACTTTCTTGATGATACTCATAACTATTCGTTGTTTTCGTCGTCACCGACGGTTGTGTAATTCAGTGGTAT
>Ga0310786_10010360_pt1 | contig 11724 bp, 8 predicted proteins | sample AusTroGonzalo_MG_FD_203881 | JGI IMG/M metagenome (GOLD analysis project Ga0310786, IMG submission 203881) | Bovine rumen microbial communities from tropical cattle in Woodstock, Queensland, Australia - Gonzalo_03 (v2) (version 2) | ecosystem: Host-associated > Mammals > Digestive system >... | reverse complement strand
ATAGCCAGGAGCGATAATGATCTGGGTACTGGAATGAAGCACTTCTAAGTGATGCATATCCATCCACGCAGCTAATGCCTGCAAAGCCTCCTCGCTCTTCACTTCTTCACTTTTCATTTCCCCTTCATAAGGTTCCCATTGGGCAACATGGAGGTTGGATTCTGTGAGGTCGGGGAAACGCATTACTTTAAGTCCCATGTAATAGAGACTTTCAAGTGTGCGAACACTGGTGGTACCAACGGCTACGGCACAACCTTTATGATTGATCAGTTTCTGGATAGTTTCCCGGCGTACGCTAATAAACTCTGTATGCATCTCATGACCTTCTATCTCCTCACTTTTCACAGGCTTAAAGGTTCCTGCACCAACATGTAGCGTCAATTCTTCACGCTCAATACCATGGGCATCAAGACTGGCCAATACCTCTGGGGTGAAGTGCAACCCTGCAGTGGGGGCCGCCACACTACCCTTGATTTTAGAATAAACCGTTTGATAGGTGGTTTTGTCACTCTCCTGGGTCTCACGGTTAAGATATGGTGGGATAGGCAGTTCACCCATGGCGTCGATAATCTCCGCAAAGGAAAAGTCACCCGACCACTCGAAGTCGATGCGATGGCTGGTGCCATGAACAGGGCCACGCGTAGCTTTTATGATGCATGGCAAATGATTAATGATGCATTCTCTCGTCAACGAACCTTCCTTCCATTTCTTCAGATTACCAACCAGACAGTACCATGAACAACGATCCGTGGTCTGGAACATCAGCTCATAATCCGATGGATCTGCAGGTTCTAATAAGAATACTTCAATGAGGGCACCTGTTTCTTTACGGAAATGCATTCGAGCTTGAATCACTTTCGTATTATTGAACACCATCAAGGTGTGTTCAGGTAAGTATTCTGGCAGATGATAGAACACATCTTCCCCCACCTCGCCATGATTGTAGATCAACAGTTTGGAATGGTCGCGCTTAGCGACTGGAAACTTTGCAATACGCTCGTCAGGCAGCGGGTAATTATAGTCACTGATACGGATATGCCTGGGATCTTTCATATGATACAGGATTTTATCAAGGCATAGACTAATGTAAAGGCCAGCACAGTAACTGGAATATTGCAATCTTTGCGCTGATAACCAGTAGCAGTATATTGTGAGGAAATCAGTCGCCGTCCAGAGTTCATACTTCTGGTCAGTCTATAGAACAAATAATAGACACTTGAGCCAACGATGAATCCCCATGTTAGTCCTACAAGAATATCACCGGGGAAATGGACACCAAGATAAAGACGTGTCCAACAGTTCGTCAGTGACCAGATAATCATAGCCACAGAAAGAAGACGACTTCTCACAAGCCAACAAAAGAAGATGGCTATGCTGAAGGTGTTGGAGGCGTGAGCGGAGAAAAAGCCATACTTCCCTCCCCTATATCCATCAACAACATCCACCATGGCACCAATGACAGGATCATGCGTAGGGCGCCATCTGCCAACAGTCGGCTTTACTATCATATCATCCACTGTACCAGCCAACAGCACACACATGCCTGCTGCAGCGATAATCATCAGGACCTTACGGAAACTATCATTATTCCGTAACACAATAATAAAAAGACTAATATAAAGCGGAAGCCATGTCAATGCTGTTGTGAGTACTCGGGCCACACGATCGAGATACAGGGAATCACTACCGTTAACCATCAACAGGAGATCCCTGTCAAGCGATTCCAACATAGGGAGGGTTCCCTGAGCGTCAATTAATATGTCCAGCAACCCAACCATCATATCTCTTCTAATTGCTTACTCTCTATCCAACCTTCTTTACCATCAGCGATCCGAATCTCTTTCCAACCTGCCATCGAACCGTCAGTGATAGTAACCTTCGTACCCTCATGAAGAACAAATAATTCTGTACCATTATTGGCTGGTGTACTCTTAACCGTCACTGAAGGAGCAACAACAATAGCCCCCTTACGATAAAGAAGGTTCTGTTTCTGCTGCCATGCAAAAATATTGCTCAAAATAAAAAGTACAAGCAACACGAAACCACCAAAAAAGCCAATCTTACGAAGCCATATACGATCGGAAAAGAGATAAACAAGTAGAAGTATGATAACCAAAGCCAAAGAAACCAGCGATGTTCGTGCCCAACCATCGACACTCATCAGGTTCACAAGTGACCTATACCATGTGAAGAAGAACATCTCCGACTCCGGCACAATCTTATCAATAGTTTTCGACTGGGCAATCTGAAGATTAAAGCGGATATCACGGTCGCCTGGTGAGAGTAGCAAGGCGCGCTCGTAGTTGAGTACAGCACGTGTGATATTCTCCGTACGGTAATAGGCATTACCCAAATTATAGTAAAGATCAGCAGAAGCGCCCTGCTTCAGAAGAGCCTCGTAATCTTTGATGGCCTGCTGGTACTCCCCACGTGTATAAGCACTGTCAGCCTCAACTTTGGTGACAGCAAACGAAGCCGTCACAGAAGTGAGACAAATGATTAACATCAATATCACCTTTGTCGCCATGTTTCCTGATGTCTTTGTTTTCTTCATTGTGGCTTCTATCTTCTCTATGGCATTGATGGCCTTATCATATACCTTATTCATATTGCCCTTTGGATCACCTGGTGCATAACGTTCAAACTCACACTCGTCAAGGGCACCGATAAACTGACTTACCGTCTCTTCACCGACACTACGTTCAGAAAGGCGCTGACTGATATTATCGTGGGACAGTTGTTCTACAGGGATATTCAGTTTATCGCCAACATAACCCCACAATGCACGGAGCACCTCATCATAGAACTCCCCAGGCTTATTATCAGACATCAGACGTGCCGCTTTCTTCAGTCGCCTCGTAGCTACCTTATTGGCCTTCTTGCCACGCATTTTAGTGACATTGGCATTATCGATGGCCCGCTGACGGAAGACAACAAACAAGGATACAAATATCAAAGCCAATACACCCATGGAGACCCAATATCCTGTCGAGCCGAAGAAAAATTCGTCAAGTGAATGCTGCCGGGTGTCTCCTGTCTTGATATAACGGATATCCTTGGTCAGTTCCTGCAGGTCTGTCTGACCAGAGAAGTCATTCACGGCTCCGGCTCCAGATCCCTTGGCCACGTCGAGAACAAACGAATCACTCTTGATGGTCTTATACGCATTTGCCGATGTGTCGAAATAAGTAAACTCTACAGGCGGAATCTCATACTTGCCTTGATGACGCGGTACAACAAGAATATCATAAATCATCGAACCTTCAATACCGTTGGTAGTCAACTTGGTCTTGTCCGTGATCTTCGGCTCATACTTATCAAAGTCCTTGGGGAAGTTCACCACAGGCTGCTTAATCAGTTTCAGATTACCTGTACCACTGACAACTATACGCACAGAAACAGGATCATTGGCCTTTACCTCCGTCTTGTCAAGTTGGGCAGAAATATTAAACTTTCCAACACCACCAGAGAAATTGGCCGGACGCTCTGGCAACGGGTCCACCTGAATCTCTATGCCTGGTGCCTGAATTTTCTTTTTCACCTCAATATAACCAGACCCCCCATTGAAGAATGCTTCAAAAGGATCAATATTCCGATTCTGCTGCACCACAATACCTTCAAACGTAATGCTGGGAATCTCCAACTTGCCCGTCATCTGGGGGAACATCACATACTGACTCCATGTCGTAGTCTTATAAGGACGCCCATTAAAGGTTTCAATGGAGAAACTCTTCTGTTGCGGCAAATCCACTTCCTGGGTATAGAAACTCTTCAGGTCGGGCATATCACCGCGCAGGCTTGTCAGTCCCACCAACGTATAGACCTTATACGTCAGAAGGATCGGCTCCTGTTCATGCACACGTTTCTTATTAGCACTCACCTTAATAAAGAGATCAGAACCAGAGATCTGACTACCTGCATCCCTGATCTCACCATCTTCATTGGAACGTTGGCGATTGGAACCGCCAGAATTGGCCGGTGCAGAACCACTCACCTTGATTGTTAAGGTATTGGAGGCAATACTTTTACTTCCGACAACAGCATGTGCTGGAGGTATGGTAAACGTTCCATTCTTGGCAGCCCTCACGATGTAGGTAAATGTAATGGAGGATGAAGAACTGGTATGACCGTTGATCATCTGATAACTCGACTGCATAGAGCGATTAGGGCCTATCAGCACTTCCAGATCATCAGGGATGTCACCTGCACGGAAATCGCTGACATCCTGTGTATTAATAGTATAGGTCAGCCGGAACTGTTCCCCCACAGCTACATGCGAAGGAGCAACACCCGTCATTGTCTGTGCCACAGCCGTCGTAACGGCTATGATCAAACCTAATATCGTCGTTAGTCGTTTCATTTCTACCAATTTTTCTGAATGTTACGACGCTGAGGCTGCTGTTGTGCTTTCTTCAACTTGTCTTGCGTCTGTTTCTCATTCTGGATAGCAGCATTCAACAACTGCTCAGCATTCTCTTTACTCATCTGAGGTTTGGGCTGCTCCTGCTGTTTCTGATCTTGCTGATCCTTTTTTTCCTCAGGCTTCTGCTGATCTTTCTTATCGTCTTTCTTCTTGTCGTCGTTGTTCTGCTGATCCTGATTCTGCCTATTCTGATCCTGCTTCTGTTTCTGATGTTTACAGAGTACCAGGTTATAGCGCGTCTCATCATCATCAGGATTCAGACGAAGGGCTTTCTTATAAGCTTCAATGGCTTCACCATACATCTTATGTGTCTGACAGATCACGCCCATATTATGAAAGGACTGAGCTTTACGGAGCGGATTCGTCTCCAGACGTGCTGCATTCTCAAACTGCTCTACAGCAGCGGAGTCCTTCTTCTGTGCCATCAAAGCATTACCCAGATTGAAGGCTGCCTGCGGATTCTTGGGGTTCTTCTCCAAAGCCTTACGGAATGAAACTTCTGCCCCAGGATAATCACCGCGATGGAACTGCTTGTTTCCCTGACGGATATACTGACGATCCGTCTGGGCAACAGCCGTCATAGTCACCAATAGAAGCAGCATCGTTGCCACCTTCTTCTTATTGCCGAAAAGCGAGAGATGCTTGAGCAGCGGATTCTTGCGGTCGAAAATACATATCTCAAGAATTAACAACAGTAAAGCCAGGACACCGAAAGCCTGGAACTGTTCGTCAAACTCACTATACATTGTCGCAGTTGTTTCCTTTTTGGCCAACTTATCCAGTTCATTGTCAAGCTGATCCTGAGCCGCACTGTTATTTTCCACATGGATATAGGCACCGCCACCAGCCTGAGCCACCTGTTTGCACATATCCTCATTCAAGGCCGACATGACAGTATTGCCAGCCTGATCTTTCATATAGTCACCTGTGCCAGGAATGGGGACCGGCGCACCGTTGACAGAGCCGACACCAAGGACATAGACACGCATCCCATTATCCTTGGCAGCCTTTGCAGACTCCACTGCCCCACCCTCATGATCCTCACCATCAGTGATCACCACAATAGCCTTACCGATACCTTCTTCCTGTGTAAAACTATGGGTAGCCATATCGATCGCCCTGGCAAGATCCGTTCCCTGAGTAGCAATCATCGAGGGATCGATACTTGACAGGAACATCTTGGCAGAGACATGGTCGCTTGTGATGGGAAGCTGCACAAAGGCATCACCAGCAAAGACGATGAGACCGATCTTGTCGTTGGAGAAATGGTCAACGAGATTCTCCACCATCATCTTACTTCTATCCAAACGACTCGGAACGATATCTTCCGCTCGCATGGAGTTACTGATATCCATAGCGATGATGGTCTCAATACCTATCCGCTTCTCATGACTGATCTTTGTACCCAATTGCGGACGAGCCAGCATGACAATAAGCAGGGCCAGTGCTCCTTGCAGAATCCAGAACTTCACAGAAGGACGGAAACGCGACACATCGGGCATCAGTTTCTTCAGCAGTGCTGGCTCGCCGAACTTGCGAAGTCGTTTTTTCTGGTTCCTGAATAAGACGAACCTGATGAGTGCCAATATCGGAATCAGCACTAACAGGTAAAGATATATAGGATCTTCAAATCTGAACATATTACGGTATCCTCCTGAATATAGTTATACGCAACAGGATTTCTAACAGCAGGGTAATCACAGCTGCCAGAGCAAAAGGCTGATAGGCCTCATATTTCTTGCTGAACTTCTTCACGTTCAACTTGCTCTTTTCCAACTTGTCGATCTCCTTATAAATCTTGCGCAGTTCTTTTGTATTTGTTGCACGATAAAAATCTCCCTCTGTAGCAATGGCAATCTCACCGAGTGTCTTCGTATCAATCTCCACAGGGATGTTAACATACTGTACGCCCCCTGCCACAGGCATCGGATAAGGTGCCACATTGTTCGTTCCTACACCGATAGTATAAACACGGATACCAAGACTCTTGGCAATCTCTGCCGCTGTCATCGGTGAAATATCACCACGGTTATTACTACCGTCAGTCAACAAGATTACTACCTTACTTTTTGCTTTGGACTCTTTCAGACGGGAAACGGCATTAGCCAGTCCCATACCGATAGCCGTACCGTCTTCGATCAGTCCACGGGCGGCAATATCCGTGCGCACATTCTGGAGCAGGTTCAACAGTGAGGCATGATCCGTCGTCATCGGACACTGGGTGAACGACTCACCAGCAAAGATCGTCAATCCGATATTGTCATTAGGACGTCCAACGACAAACTCCGACGCCACTTGCTTTGCTGCCTCAATACGATTGGGTTTCAGATCCTCTGCCAACATACTGGTAGAAACATCCATCACCAGCATGATATCGATCCCCTCCACCGTCTCACTCTTCCAGGAGTTCTGCGTCTGCGGACGAGCCAACACCAACACGATCATCACAAAGGCCAGTATTCTAAGCAGCATTGACAGCGGCATGAGTACTACTTTCCAACTTTTCGGCGCATAGCGGAAGGCGAAGGTGTCGCTCATCCGCATCGTCGGCTCAGTCTTCTTCCTATACATCACATACCAAATGATATATGGTATGAGAAGCAGGAGCAAAAGCAGATATTCTCTATTGGCAAATTCCATGGGTTTCCTTTTAATATAACAACTGATAGAGCGTAAACAGCACGTAGGCAAAGAGCAGTACACACACTATGGAAACAGTGGTGATGGCAATCTTCAGGACGCGTCGTGCCTTCTGAGAACGCTGATCTTCCTCCGAGAGTTGCGGCTTCACCGTCTCCTCCACAGGGACATTCTCCTGTTTCGTCTGGTCGATAAACGCAATGGCATTTACGAGGTTCATATCGTTCTCATTGATTAATGTCGAATATTTGGCGAACTTCACCAGATCGGCCGTAAGGAACAAATGTCGCAATTCCGACAAAGCCTTCTCGTCCTGTACTGCCATCAGCTTCTCGATAATCTCACTACTGGTCATCTCCATGGCGTTGAAGCCATAGCGCTCCTCGATATACTTACGGAGCGTATCCGTCAGTTTGGTATAGTATTCTTTTGAGTTCTCTGAAGCCACCATCTTATCGGCCTTGATCTGTTCAATCTCCTTCATAGCCTTCTGGTGTGGCAACAGGCGCTTCACAATACGGATACGACTGATGATGGGTTTGTTGTCACGCAAGCGCAGATAAAGGTAATAGCAAAGAGCCAGCAGAATCAACAACAGAACACTTAACCAGAACGACAGGTTCCAGTCACTCCACTGGAAAGGATTATCCTGCACGTCCTTTGGTCCAAAGAACTGCTCCACGTTGGTAGTATCAACCTCTATGGTGATCACTTTCAAAGCCAAGCTCTTACTCTTATAGGACTGCCCGTCAATCTTCACCGTCATAGGTGGGAGATAATACAGGGTATCATCGAACGATGTCAGGGTATAGACCATCGATCTGGCCACAAAGCCATTGTCCTGTTGTTTTGCATCCAATTCACGACTTGCAAGTACTTCTACACCAGGGGTGATATACTCCGTAGGTTTGAAATGAGGAAACTCTATCTTCGCATTTTCCTTAGCATGGGCCGTCAGCGTCACATGAGCCTGCTGTCCGACAAAAATCTGAATAGAGTCAATCACTGCCTCTACAGACACTTGCGCCTTAGCAGACAAAACACTGGTAATCAACGCTATAAGAAACAACAACTTCTTCATCAACTTCTTTGTTTAAACAACATCAGCAAGGACTTTACGAAATCCTCGTTGGTGGCAATGCTCACGTTATCCACATTACTCTTATTGAAAGTCTCCATCAGTTCTGCCTGACGGTTCATCCAATACTTATGGTAGGCCTGACGTAGACGCTTCGAACTCGTATCCACATACTGTTCGAAACCCGTCTCCGCGTCAACGACTTTCATCAACCCCACATCAGGCAGTTCCTTGGCACGCTGATCATAAATCTGGATAGCCACCACGTCGTGCTTCCTGTTACAAATCTGCAACGACTGCTGGAAATCATTGCGAACATAGAAGTCACTAAGGATAAAAGCTGTCGTACGACGTTTCTGTACGCTCGACAAGAACTCCACAGCCTGCTTCACATCCGTCCGCTTCGATTCCGGCTGAAAGTCAAGCATCTCACGGATAATATAGAGGATATGCTTTCGGCCTTTCTTTGGCGGGATGTATTTCTCGATCTTGTCAGAGAAGAACACCACACCGATCTTATCGTTGTTCTGGATGGCACTGAAGGCAATAGTAGCAGCAATCTCCGTCACCATATCACGCTTCATCTGCTTCTGAGTACCAAAGTCCAGCGATCCGCTGACGTCAATCAGCAACATCACAGTCAGCTCGCGCTCTTCCTCAAACACCTTGACATAGGGTCGGTGGAAACGGGCTGTCACATTCCAGTCGATATCACGGACATCATCCCCGAACTGATACTCACGCACCTCACTGAAGGCCATACCCCTACCCTTGAAGGCAGAGTGGTACTGGCCTGCGAAGATATTGGAGCTCAAGCCACGGGTCTTGATCTCGATCTTACGGACTTTCTTAATGATCTCAGATGTTTCCATCTTCAATGTTCAATTTTCAATGTTTAAGGCACTTCTACCTTATTGATAATCTTTGAAACGATTTCCTCACTGGTGATATTGCTGGCCTCAGCCTCGTAGGTCAGACCGATACGATGACGCAGCACATCATGAGCCACAGCACGCACATCCTCAGGTACCACATAACCGCGACGCTTGATGAAAGCGTAAGCACGGGCAGCCTTGGCCAGATTAATGCTGGCACGGGGCGAACCACCGAAGGAGATCATATCCTTCAGGTCCTTCAGACCATAACGGTCAGGATAACGGGTGGCAAACACGATATCGGCAATATACTGCTCGATCTTCTCATCAATATAGACCTCGCGCACTACGCTACGTGCTTTCAGGATCTCTTCTGCCGTCGTCACAGGTGTCACTGTAGGCATCTCTCCTGCGATATTCTCACGAATAATCTTCTTCTCCTCATCCAAAGAGGGATAGTCGATCACCACCTTCAACATGAAACGATCGACCTGAGCCTCTGGCAACGGATAAGTACCCTCCTGCTCGATGGGGTTCTGTGTAGCCATTACGAGGAAAGGATTGGGGAGCTGGAACGTGCTACTGCCAATCGTCACCTGCTTCTCCTGCATAGCCTCCAGCAAAGCACTCTGTACTTTTGCTGGGGCACGGTTGATTTCATCTGCCAACACAAAGTTAGCAAAGACCGGACCTTTCTTTACCTGGAACTTCTCATCCTTCTGCGAATAGATCATCGTACCGATGACATCGGCAGGAAGCAGATCTGGCGTAAACTGGATACGACTGTAGTCAGAGTCAATCAGTTGTGAAAGGGTCTTGATGGCTAAGGTCTTGGCAAGACCAGGAACACCTTCCAACAGGATATGTCCGTCACTCAGCAATCCGATCAGGAGTGAATCGACGAGATGCTTTTGTCCCACAATGACACGGTCCATGCCAGTCACCAGATTTGTCACGAATGCACTTTGTTGTTCTATCCGGATATTCAACTCACGGATGTCAATAGCTTCTGCCATAATATTTTCTCTTTTTTAGTTTTCTCAATTTGTCCGCAAAAGTAGTGAATAAATAGGATTATCCACACATTTACCTGTCTAAATTATATTAAAAAAGTTTCCCAAAACCTAAGTTTTAAGAAACTTTTTCATTCTTTCCCTATTCATTCACAGTCTGGGGCTTCTTTTTCTTCTTCAACTGCAGTTTCGGAATCTTAATTTCTTGTCCTACCTTCAGTTCTGAAGAGGCTTTAAGACCATTATAAACTTCCAGATAGCACTCCATATCAGGACCTAAGACGTGACGAGCGATCTTAACGAGATTATCGCCTTCCTTTACCTTGACGATATGGTCTGTACCCACTATCTTGTATGCGCCTGTACGTACCCGAACATCCATAGCCGCATATTTATCTGTATCGTCATCTTGTTGTGTAGTCTGTTTGACCTCTATGGGCTTGGAAGGCTCTATATTAGGAGTTTCTGAGGTAACAACGGCTGTTGTGGTATCCACAGGTTCCAGCACATCCTCCAGAGTATCAGACAATTCTGGGACCACAACTGGTTTCTCAATTTTCACCTTCTCATGTGAGAAGAAATTTGATAACGGGTAATAGCTGCCCAGAAGATAGCCGCCAATAAGTCCCACAAAACCAATAATCAGAGCTATCAACCACTTCTTACTGGAGGAATCTTCTTCCTCCCAATAGAACGACTCTCCTTCGGACGTGTTTTCTTCAACAGGGGCATCCTCTTCAACGGGAACTTTCTCTTCGACGAGAGCTCCCTCTTCAGCAGTTTCATCCTCAACTGGCGAATCCTCAACTGGCGAATCCTCGACAGGTTCCTCTGACTCGACAGGTTCCTCTGACTCAATAGGTTTCTCTGACTCGACAGGTTCCTCTGACTCAATAGGCACCTCTGACTCAATAGGCTCTTCAACTATGGGTTCCTCGGCCACAGGTTCCTCGACGGGTTCTGGTATCGGCTCTGGAACAGGTTCCTCGACATTTTTTTCAACTGGCTCCTCATCAGGTTGGTCCTTAATGATACCTAAGATTACAGGTTTGATATTGATACTATCTCCAAATTCCACTAAGGGCATCGATGACTCAGCGTTATCATCCGACATTTCTTGATCCTGAGGCGTTTCGACAGAGTCAAAATCTACACCATCCTTCAATACGACAGTCTCAAACTGTGAGAAGGGCTTGTTCACCAGTTCCTTCATCAAAGCATCAGGTACAAAGGTAATCTTGTCATGTCCCTCAATGAGCACCCGCTCACCCGTATTGACATTCACACTCTCACGGTCATCCACGTCGATGATCTTGAACGTACCCAGGCCCTTGACCTTCACAATCCTGTCACGCTCCAATGCCTGTTGGATAACATCAAACATGGCATTGACAAAAGCGGCGGCCACTTTTTTGTTCAATCCATTGCGCTCCATGAGCACCTTGGAAATATCTTGAATCGTTATCTTAGCCATTATTCGTTCCCTCCATTCTTTACACGCTCTTTCCAGTTGGCGTTTGGTTTGAAGTTCAACACCAATTTAGGTGGTACCAACATGCGCTGTCCCGTGGAAGGATTCACCATGATCCGCTCCAGTTTCTTCTTGACTTCAAAAGTTCCGAAAGTCGGTACGAGTACAGAACCGTCTTCCTGAAAATGATCTCCCATCGCCTCAACGATAGAATTCACCATCTT
>Ga0310786_10010359_pt1 | contig 11725 bp, 10 predicted proteins | sample AusTroGonzalo_MG_FD_203881 | JGI IMG/M metagenome (GOLD analysis project Ga0310786, IMG submission 203881) | Bovine rumen microbial communities from tropical cattle in Woodstock, Queensland, Australia - Gonzalo_03 (v2) (version 2) | ecosystem: Host-associated > Mammals > Digestive system >... | reverse complement strand
CTCGAGACCATCGACATCTTCAATCCCGACGGCACCATCTCCGACCAGAGCCCCATCTACGTCGGTATGGACCGCATGGACTGCCGCAAGCAGATTGCCAAAGACCTGCAGGAAGCCGGACTGATGGAGAAGATTGAGGACTACACCAACAAGGTGGGCTACTCCGAGCGCAATCCCGACACCGCCATCGAGCCGCGCCTCTCGCTGCAGTGGTTCCTCAAGATGCAGCACTTTGCCGACATCGCCCTGCCACCCGTGCTCAATGGCGAGATGCACTTCTATCCCCAGAAGTACGTCAACACCTATAAGAACTGGCTGGAGAACATCCAGGACTGGTGCATCAGCCGCCAACTCTGGTGGGGACACCGCATTCCTGCCTACTATTACAACGAAAACGACGACTACGTGGTAGCCGCTACCCGCGAGGAAGCCCTCAAACTGGCTCAGGAGAAAGACCCGAGTGTGACCGATGCTGACCTCCGTCAGGACGAGGATGCACTCGACACCTGGTTCTCATCGTGGCTCTGGCCCGTATCCCTCTTCGACGGCATCAACAAGCCCGGCAACGAGGAAATCAAGTACTACTATCCCACCAGCGACCTGGTGACGGCACCCGACATCATCTTCTTCTGGGTGGCCCGCATGATCATGGCCGGTGAGGAGTACATGGGCACCTTCCCCTTCAAGAATGTCTACTTCACAGGTATCGTCCGCGACAAGCTCGGCCGTAAGATGTCGAAATCGCTCGGCAACAGCCCCGACCCCATCGAGCTCATCGAGAAGTTCGGTGCCGACGGCGTGCGCATGGGCATGATGCTCTCCGCCCCCGCAGGCAACGACATCCTCTTCGACGAAGCCCTCTGCGAACAAGGCCGTAACTTCAACAATAAGATCTGGAACGCCTTCCGCCTCATCAAGGGCTGGAAGGTCGCCGACAGTCCTGCATGTTGCTGTGCCACAGCAACAAACAGCATCGCCACCGCCTGGTTCGAGGCCAAGCTCCGCCAGACAAACGCCGAGATCGACGACCTCTTCAAGAAATACCGCCTCTCCGAGGCCCTGATGGCCGTCTACAAGCTCTTCTGGGATGAGTTCTCCAGCTGGTACCTCGAGATGGTGAAGCCCGCCTACGTCAATGGCGAGCAGCAGCCCATCGACCGCGAGACCTACGACAAGACGCTCGAGTTCTTCGAGATCCTGCTGAAGATGCTCCACCCGTTCATGCCGTTCATCACCGAGGAGCTCTGGCAGCACATCTACGACCGCCAGGAGGGTGCGTCCATCATGCGCGACAGCCTCTCACTCCCCGCTCCCACCGAGGCCGACAACCAGCTCGCCGCCCAGATCGAGAGCGTCAAGCAGATTGTATCAGGTGTCCGCATGGTGCGCTCATCGAAGAACATCGCCCCCAAGGAAACTTTGGAGCTACAGGTAATCACTAAAGTTCAAAGTTCAAAGTTCAATGTTCAAAGTTTCAGCGCCATAATTGCGAAGATGGCCAACCTCAGCGCCATCAACGAGGTAGCTGAGAAGGACGCCACCGCCTCAGCCTTCATGGTAGGCACTGACGAGTTCGCTGTGCCTCTGGGCTCCCTTATCGACGTCGAGGCCGAGATCCAGAAGATGGAGGCTCAGCTGCAGCACCTCGAAGGCTTCCTCGCCGGCATCAAGAAGAAGCTCTCCAACGAGCGTTTCGTTCAGAACGCCCCCGAGGCAGTTGTCGCCCTCGAGCGCAAGAAGCAGAGCGATTCCGAGGAGAAGATTGCCGCCCTCAAGGAGAGCATCGCCGCCCTCCGAGGTTGATCATTCTGATATACGCATACAATAAGGCCCCGGATTCAAGTCCGAGGCCTTATTATTTATACTGCCATCATTACGCTCACTTTTTGATGAACTCCACGCGGCGGTTCTTGGCGCGACCTGTCTCGGAGTTGTTGTCGGCTACAGGCTCATGAGAACCCTTACCTACGGCACGCAGGTTGAAGCCATCGACGCCCAAGCCTTCGAGGGCCTTCACCACTGCCTCTGCACGTTGCTGCGAGAGCGGGTCGTTCACAGCGTCAGAGCCCTGATTGTCGGTATGGCCCTGCACCTCAAAGCGCACACTCGGGTTCTTCTTCATGTAGTCAGCCACCTTCTGTATCTCTGCCATCGACTCCGGCTTCAGCGTAGCCTTGCCCGTCTCGAAGAGAATGTTGTTGGTCACGAACTTACCCGTCTCGGCAATAGCCTTCTCAACGGCACTCATATCGGTGGCATTACGCTCATAGAGCTCAACGGCTCCCTTGGCAATCACCACGTTCTTCACGTATGTAGGACGCTTGTCCATGCCACCCGACCACAGCGTCAGCCAGCCTGCACCAGACTTGGCATTGGGCACATTGATGACACGCTTGCCATCGACATAGAACTTGATGGCACGCTTGTTGAACGACAGGGCGAAGTGGTGCCAGCGGCCATCGTTGATTACACAAGCTTCATGGGCAGTAGCGGATCCCTCCTTATTGGTATAGTCGTCAGCCGTCGGACGTACATATCTACAGTCAATATTCTGTCTGTCATATGCCATATGGTAGGATATTTCAAACAACTCATGGTCATGCTTCTCGTTCTGGTTCATAATATCCAGTTCGATGCTGGGCGCGCCGTCCTTGGGGCGGTCGTCGAAGAGCATGTCATATTCTACGGTGAACACATCGCCCAGATAGTTCTTGATGCCTCCCTTGACCAGCGGTGTAATCCAGCCGTCGCCATCTACAAGGGCTATACACTTCTGGCCTTGAATGGTAGCAATCTCGGCATTACCGCGCACCAAGTCCCACTTCGAAGGGAACTCACCGACCTGCTCACCCTGCATGTTGTCCTCGAACATCACGACGCTGCCACGTACAAAGTCGCTCTTGGCTGCACCTGCCTGGGGATCGTAGGTGTCCTCCATCTCTGCATCCTCATAGTCGGCATCGTTGTTCTTGCTCTTCTTCGACTTGTCACTCTTCTTGCCGTCGAGCGCGTCGTCCATCGCATCATCGACAGTGCGGTCCACCTTATTCTCCACCTTACGCGTCACGGCGTTCTCGGCAGCACTCTGGGCCCTATCCTTCAGACGCTGCAGGAATCCCTGGGCATCTGCACTGGCAGCAAATGCCGCCATCACTATCAACATCAAAAATAGTTTCTTCATATTCATATAGGTTTTAAATTAATTAATTGTTGTCCAATTTCGGGCACAAAGATAAATTAAAAACTTCAAACCACCAAACATTTTTGCATTTTTGTTGCTATTAAGACTCCTTTGCAGGCAAACACAAATCTCACTTTTCCACGACTTTATTTGGCTCAAGCAGGTCATGAAAGAGCATCCTGAATTAAAGACGGTAAGTTCGGATTCATCGACCCTGAACGGCAAAGTGCTCCAGCCGTGTACGACGAGAATTACAAACTCATCCGTACTGAGGACAGACCGAAATTCTAACCACGAATGAGCCGCCCTTTTTGGGGGCGGCTCATTTTATAGATTATCGGATATCGAAGAGAATCTTCCTGCGGTTGTCCTTCGGCCTGACGGCGAAGTGGATCCAATAGGTTGTGCCGCGCTTCTCCTGAATCAACTCGTCGAAATCCCTTTTGGTGCCATCGGCGATATCCAACAGAATTCCTGCATACCTGATCATCTGCTCCGGCCCCATGCAACGGATGTCCACCGCGCAGCCCGTCAGATGGTTGGAGTTCTTCGCACCCCCCGCCAACCTATTGACCTCCGGACTCCGATACCCGCTCGTAATCACCACAGGAATCTCTTCATCTCCATACAGCCTGTTATAACTGTACCTCAAATCCTCCAGCCAACCCTCGCAGATATTCCTGAGGTTCACAATCGCCTCATGGCTCGGGATATTCCCGTCCGCCGTCAAATAACTTGTCTTTGTGACTTCACCTAAAGTAAAGTTCTCCGATAACTTCATGTTCTGATTAATACTTACTTCTTTCATAATTCCAATTTTTTAAAATGATACAATGATACAATGATACATTATGCTACCATAACGGTTTTCTTGAATTGCCCTCGTGTCAGTCTTTTAACAAAGCCGTCCTTTACGAGTCGTGAAACGATGACCCTCGCATAGTCGGAAGACGTCCCAAAGGATTTTTCCACATCTTCAGCTTTGAATGTTTCCGGAAGATTGTTATATGCCCTTTGAGTTTTGGTCTGCAGCTTGCGTTCTATGGCAGCATCACGATTCTTATTGTCGTAATAGGCACGCGCATACTCGCCGAAGAAGTGGTGCTGACAGCCGTACTGGATGTCCATGATCAGCTCCGACAGCCGACGGTCCGTGTCATCAATAGGCAATGTCCTGTCCTTTTGCCATTGCTCCCAGTGGCGCATGAGGATGAAGGGTACCGCCACGCAGATGCCATAGTAGCTCACACGCAGACAGAGCTGACGGTCGGCCTCGTCCTCATTCAGATTGGCTATGAGGAAGTGATCGCGCGTCCACTCCCACGAGGTTCTCACGATGGGCTCCACGGGCAGTTCTCCGCTGGCCTTGTCAAGCCTGTAAGCCCACGTCTTCAGGAGCTCGTCACCTGCCTGGTCTTTTGGCGTAAAAGTGCGATATTCCATCATCTTGTTGTCCGACGGAAATGGAATGCAGCCCAGTCGTGTTGAGAGACCGCTGCCGTAGTTGCTCATCGTCACTTTTTTCTGGAGTGCGATAGGAGTGCCGGTAAAGACATAGTTCCAGAACACATCGAAGGGACCTGTCACAGAGTCGACATTCTTATATTGCTGCGAATCCTCCTCGTTGTGGAAGGCCTTCAATTCCATGGTGCTTTTATCAATCCACTGGCCACCCTTGGAGGCTGCCGTGTTTGAATCCAGCTCGGCATCGAAGGTCAACATGTGGAGGTGGACCTCTTTGTCGCCAACAATATCCATTGCATTGTTCATGTCCTCGATGAACACGCCGTTGGCTGTCCTCGGACCGTGACAGCGCACAATCACCTCTGGCTGTTTTAACGGCTCTTTCTTCTGCTCTTTCGTAGATGACTGACGGGCTTTCAGCTCCTTCTTGTAGCGGTTGATGGCATCATTCGACATTTTGTCGCTGCTGATGATGGGAGCTGCCAGCAACTGGTAGAGACGGCCGGCAAACGACTTGCCACTGCCAGGGTCGCCAATGACGTAGATGCAATAGTTCAGCCGACGCTCTTGTTCTGGGCGGTGGTAGTGGTGATACCAGCAACGCGTCATGTCGGTACCTAAGAAGGCAGCTCCCGTGAACATCGCCGCCGGATAGCCCATCACCTGTACACCTCGGCAAATCTCCCGAAGACAGGGATATATCTCAAAAAGTTTCCCGATCTCTTCTCCCCATTTCATCAGCTGACTGTCTATATTCCCTCCAGAGTCAGGAGCTTTGCCCGTCACCTTCTCAATCGCCGCCTGCATCTCCTTCGATGGCTTCGGCACGTAGTTCTTGCCTTTCTTGGCAGCTTCGCTCTCAGCCGCCGCCACGTAGTTGGCGGCATCGGAAACCGTGCGCTCCACATCCTCGCCGCGCTCTTCGATGATGTCCTGCACCCATTTCTGGGCCTTGAGGGCGGCAAGGGTCTTACGCTGGTCTCGGTCGTAGAGAATGTAGAGGTCTTTGGCAAGGGCGAGGCTTGCATCATGGCGGGACACCTCTTTCTTTCCGCCAAACCTGTCAGCAGTCCACTGATCAACAACAGGCTGAATAGGCATCCCGTTCCAGGATGTATCAGTCTGTACGGGCGAATCTTTAATCCGGCTTTCCTGTTCAGGCGGATTTGCAATTCGGCGGCCTTGTGAGCGGCCAGCCCGATACTCTGGCTCATACTTGCTAATAAATGCTTCATCCGGTTCATCTGCATACATTTCTTTTAGGTTGTCAAACAAGATGTTCTCTTCCGAGGTCAGGAAGTATCCGCGGCTGGCATCCTTACAGCTTTCGTCAGGTTCTACTCCCAGCTTCTCACACATCCATAACTGATTCTCAATGAGGTTCCCCCTCGACACCTCACAGCGGAACACCACCCTCAGGCCGCAACCTCGTGGCGTAATATAGATAAGGTAGATTTTCAGGCCATTGAAGTCCACTTCCTTCTGCCAACGCTCGAAGACGGCCTTAGGGTTTTCCACATGGTCGATGTCGATGGCCACGAGGCCCGAGAGGTGGACGGCCTTCTGCTTGCGCCACGGCCCTTTCTTCTTGTTCCCTCTCTTGTCCTTGAACTCCGTCTCGTCGTAACACCTGGCACAGAAGTTGATGAAAGGATGCTCGCCTTTCTCATAGTCGGCAAAGAGCAGCAGCTTCTGCTTGTTGGATTTATTCAGGAAGGTCTGCCCCTTCTCCTTTGCCATCTCCTTACAGTACTTCATAAATCGCTTGTTGAACCAGTCGGGCACTTGCTCCGGTTCCTGTTCTGCATAGCGGAGGGCTAAACGGCAACAGTCCGTCAGCAGCTTCGTCTCAGGAGCGGCCGCCAGTGCCCTGAGTGTTACCTCAGGGCAGGCTTCCGAATAGATGATCTGTTTTTTCTTCTGATAACAAATATTCATAGGCTACTGTGTCTAAAACTTCGTTGCGTCAATCACCTTGTTCACCTCTGCCGCCAGGCTGAAGAGCCGAGAGGTCATCCGTTCCTTGGCCATTGTCGAGTCGATGGTCAGCAGGGCCATCATCTGACCGTTCTTCTTCCGATACCAGATTTTCAGACCGGGTTGTTCTGCCAGTGTCTTGATCGTCGGCAATGTCGGCTCATCCTTCACGATGTCCTTTGTCAGCACAGCCAGCTGTTCAAACAGCTCTGCGGCAGGGTCTTCGCAACCCTTTTCCACCTTCAGGTGGGCCACCAGCGACTGCTGCTTCTCGCCCGTCGTCTCATAGAGGTGGGCGTCGCCGCGCTTCTTCAGGATGTTCTTTTTCCATCCGCTGCCTTCCTCCGGCAAACGGAATTCAAATGAGTTGTCACTCCACAGGGTGCCGTTGCCTTTACCCTGCCACACTTTTTTTCTTTGTCCCTCTTTCATAATTTTCAATTTTTTCACTTTTCACTTTTCACTTTTCACTTCTATAGTGTTCCGTATTTCTGCATCAGCCTCACCATCAGCGAGTGGGCTGGGAGGGTGATGGCGTCCTCGTCGATCTTCTCGCACATCAGCTGGAAGTGCGTCTTCTCCACCTCACGCTCTAGACGCATCTTCTTACCGAAAATCAGATAGGTCAGCAGGGCACCCATGATCTTGATGCGTTGCTCCGGGTAATAGAATCGCAGCATCTGGGCCATACGAGACTGGTTCTCCTTTGTCAGCCAGCGTGCGACGAACTCAGTCATGACGCTTTCACACTGCTTTGCGGCCTCCTCAGCCTTGATCTTCAACTCAACGGCCGCGTGCAGCAGGTTCTTCGTGTCACGAAGCTCCTTCGACACCACCTTCAGCGACGATTGGGTGTTCTTCAGTTCCTGTTGGGCCTCTTCAAGCTGATCCGTCAGATGGCTCATGTTCAACTTCATCAGCTCTATGTCTGCATTCTCGATTATTGTTTCCATTTTTCGTTCTTTTTTTAATTGTGATACTTTCTGTTTATTTGTAGGTTCCGGAATCTGGGTGCAAAATTACTGCGAAAATCAAATGGGTAATTACGATTGCCAATTACCCAAATGTTAAACCTGCATTTCGGCCACTATTTGCCTCAGTTTTATAAGCAACCGACGCTCTTCAAGGCCCATTCCCAGATATCTGCGATAGGGACTGTCTGCATGGCCGGGTTCCAGCAGGGCGCTGTATTTCCTGTCGCTACACAGCTCATAGACACCCTTTTCCCGCAAGATGCCGATAAGTCGGAATATCTGATACTTGTTGAAGTCCCTGCATTTCCTTGCATTGGCACCAGGCTTCAGAAGCTCTGCCAGGTCATCACAAGCCAATATCCGCTCCCACAGGTCTCCGATCTTGTCATGATACCTGCTCGTCACCAACTCATCAATCTGTTTCACGTATGCGCGAACCTTATCTTTCATAAGGTCCTTGTCTAACTGAGCATCCTTCAGCTCTACAAACAATCTCCCTTCTCGTGCAGCCTGTACCAGTGTCTCCACGTCAAAGTCCTCAGGGCGGACTCTTTGCCATTCTTTTCTCATAATGGCAAAGTTCGACATAAAAAAAACGCCCCAGAGGCCCTGGAACGTTTTGGGAATGATTTGGGAACGATTTGGGAAAAACCCTGTCGGCAGCGACGCTGAAAAGCCGATTATTCGCCGCGGTGAGTCCTGCGAAGCTCTGCTTCCAGGCTCAGGGCCACCTGACGGCACATGGCGAAATCTTCACGGTCCATGTCGCTGCAGCGCACCCTGTCCATGCGGCGGAAGTCATAGCCCATAAACGATAGGGTACACAGTTTACGGATGTTCTCATAGCAGCACTCATACCCCGACGGCAGATTCAGGCGCAGAGTGGCGATACGGTCGCAGAACTCTCCCGCATCGACAGGATAGTCACACGTCCACCGCAGGCACCAGTAGGCACCTGCCCACTTGCGCTTCTGGTTGATCACGCAGTCCTTGCCTACCAGTCGGCTCAGGGCCAGGGCTATCTCACCGTCAGTATAGGATTCCTCCTCACCATAGGAGTATCTGCTTCCCTGACGGCCATTAAAAAAGCCCTCAGGTTTGGGTGAGGGCTGTGGGGCATTACGCTTGGCAAAGTATTCCGTCACCTTGTCTGGCAGGTTCAGCAGCTCCTCGTCAGTCACATTGTTTTTCCTCAGGCATTTCTCCATCAGATATAGCGTTTCCGCCGCCTCGGCATGGCTCTTTTTTGTCAGGCAGATATCGTACATATTATACAGCAGCTCAACCACCCCACTGTTCACGGGGTTAGAAGGGCCGCCTGTTTCCGGCATAGGGCCAATGCTTGATATGTCGATAATCTTAGCCATTTCGAGTCGATGCTTTCTGGTGTTGAGGGGACAAAACAGGATGTGGCTGCAAAGTTATAAAAAAAAGATGTGTCCGCCAAATCGTTGGCACACAAATTTTTGTTAAAATCCTCATGACTGCACAAACCCGCCAAAGTGTGCATAGATTTCTGTAAGAGGCTACCCCTTCCATGTTGCAACGTTTATGCGACTTATATTAAATAATGTGTAAAATCTTTGGGAAATGTATTAACTCTCAGGAATAATTTGTATATTTGCGTCACATTATAAAAGGTACGTTTATGGAACAGCAAAACCCTATTGTAGCTCTTATCTACGATTTTGACGGGACACTGGCTCCTGGTAATATGCAGGAGTACGATTTCCTGAAAGAAATCGGAGTCACTGATAAGGCTGATTTCTGGCGTGAGACCTTCGAGCTTGGCAAGGCGCAGAACGCCACCGAGATTCTCAGTTATATGAAACTGATGATTGACAAGTCTAACAATCCAGAACATCCTTGCCCTATAACCAAAAAGGCTTTCGAGAAGTATGGTGCCAGTATTCCATTGTTCAAAGGTGTTCGCGAATGGTTCAAATTGACACGCAAGTTAGGCGAAGAGATGGGCCTCCAGATAGAGCATTACATCAATTCGTCAGGCTTGCAGGAGATGGTAGAGGGGTCACCCATTGCCAATGAATTCAAGCACATCTATGCCAGCCGTTTCATGTACGACAAAGACGGACGCGCCATGTGGCCTGCTGCTGCCATCGACTTTACCGCTAAGATGCAAATTCTCTACATGATTAACAAAGGTGTTGAGAAAATCAGCGACAATAAGGAGATTAACAACATCATGGCAGTCGAAGATCGCCGTATTCCTTTCAACCACATGATTTATTTCGGTGACGGATTGACTGACATCCCCAGCATGAAGCTACTGCGTTCGCAAGGCGGCTTCACCATTGCTATCTACACACCTGAGCACGAACAGCAGACCATAGAACTTATGGAGCGTAACATCATCAATTTTGCCTGTAAGGCCGACTATAGCGAAGGTGAGGCATTGTACAATACCGTCAAAGCCATTCTTCAGCATATCAAGGCGTTGGATAACTATAATGCACTGGAGAGAACCAATATCAACGAGGCGAACAAGATGTATATAGAAAAAGGGAAAGGATTAGCGATATGAAGACCTATACGAAGTTCAAGGAATACATCTGGCTGGTGAATACCATCTATAAAGCCAGAAAGATAACGCTTGCCGAGATTAACGAGCGTTGGTTGGAAACAGAGATGAGCGAGGGCGTGGAGTTGGCACGTGCCACCTTCAATCGCCACAAGGATGCCATAGAGGATATCTTTGGCATTATTATCGACTGCGACAAGAAGAATGGGTATAAGTATTACATTGGTAATGATTATGTGCTGCGCGAAGATACCGTGCAGAATTGGATGCTATCGACGCTTAGTGTCAGCAATATTATCAGCGAAGGCTTGTCGTTGCAGGACAGAATTCTGTTGGAAACCGCCTCTTCTGGTGGGGAGTATCTCCCGCAGGTGATTGAGGCGATGAAGAAGAGCGTGAGGGTAAAGGTCAGCTATCAGCGGTATGGGGCAGATGAACCTAAGACACTGGACTTCGAGCCTTACTGCATCAAGCTGTTTAACAAGCGGTGGTACATACTGGCCCATTTCCATCGTAATGCTACAGAAGACAGGGAGGCTGATGATTATTTCGGCATGTTTGCTTTCGATAGAATTAGAGAGTTGGAGTTGACGAATGTGAAGTTCCAAATTGATCCAGACTTCGATGCAGCAGCGTATTTCAGCGAGAACTTTGGCGTGCTGGTACACGACGGCACTCCTAAGGAGCGTATTGTCATTCGTGCCTACGGTCAGGAGCGTTATTATTTGCAGGACCTTCCCATCCATCATAGCCAGAGAATCATTGAGGAAGGCGAGGACTATGCCGATTTCGAGCTGAATTTGCGGCCTACGATTGACCTCACCCGCCATTTGCTGGGCTTGGGTAGCACAGTTCAAGTTCTCATACCGGATTGGCTTGCCGATGAGGTTCACGACATGCATTTGGATGCCGCAATGCTCTATGGAACGTCTCTGGAAAGAGAAAATGCAGAATAATTTGCAAATTCTTTGCGGTTGTATCACGAATTGAGACAACCCGCATTTATCTTTGCACCGTGATTCGTAAGTTTAACTAAATCGGAATGTGAAATGAGTATGTACACAGAAATGACAGATGAGCAGTATTTCGCTGCACAAGACGAGTTTATAGAGAAATATCGTGCGCCCCAGTGCGAGCCGATAGAGGTGTTGGACTTAATTATGCGTAGGGAGTTTGCTGAAGAAATACTTAGCGGTGAGAAGAAGGTTGAAGTACGCAAGTGTTCAGACTTTTACCTGAACCGTCTTACTGATAAGAAGGTGGACAAGTGGATGGCAGATCATCGTGACAGCCCGGACATGGATATGGAAGCATTCGATGAGTTCATGTGTGCTACTCGTCCTGTACTTAAGATTCATTTCCACGACTATAATAAGTCTTGGTTCCTAGATGTCAAATGTACGGAAAATGCGCTGATTGGCTTAACTCAGGAAAATGTTGAAGCTCTACAGCAGCGTTTTGACTGCCACGAGTTTGATGATGTTCTTGCTGACTATGAAAGTCGTAATGACGATAATCGTCCGCTATTCTATTATTTCGTTTTGGGTGATGTGCTTAGAACGGACTTATAAAAGATAATATAAATGCCAT
>Ga0310786_10010358_pt1 | contig 11725 bp, 6 predicted proteins | sample AusTroGonzalo_MG_FD_203881 | JGI IMG/M metagenome (GOLD analysis project Ga0310786, IMG submission 203881) | Bovine rumen microbial communities from tropical cattle in Woodstock, Queensland, Australia - Gonzalo_03 (v2) (version 2) | ecosystem: Host-associated > Mammals > Digestive system >... | reverse complement strand
CGACAACTATGAGATGGGACGACTCATGGGTGAGTATATCGCCACAAGACTCAAGGGCAAGGGTCGAGTATTAGAAATCATGGGCTTAAAAGGTTCTTCGCCAGCCATCGAGCGACATAATGGTTTTGCGGGTGCATTGAAAGCCTATCCAGGCATTACGCTAGTCGCCTCATTGCAGGGTGACTGGACAGAGGAAAGTGCAATCAAAGCAATTAAGGATTATCAAGGTGATCTCTCAAATATAGACTTTGTTTTCGGCCAAAACGACCGTATGGCTGTTGGTGCCTCGAAAGCCCTTTCTTCTGATAACACTAAATACTGCGGCATTGACGGATTGCCAGGCGATGGCAATGGTATCGCTTGTGTGCGTGACTCTCTTCTTGAGGCTTCATACATCTATCCGACTCACGGCGATGAAGTGTTGCAACTAGCCATGAATATCCTCGAAGGCAAACCGTATAAGAAAGACAACCCGTTGATGGCATCACTTGTAACTAAAGAAAATGCCAATGTACTGCTATTGCAAAACGAAGAAATGGTACGTCAAGGCAATAATCTCGACCAACTACATCAGCGCTCTGATGCCTATCTTCAACAACTCGGCAACCAGCGTATCGTATTGATATTGGCAGCAGCCTTCATCTTCTTGCTGCTAATCTTGATGGTGATTATCTATCGCTACCATCTCCAAAAAGCCCGAATCCAAGAGGAACGTACTCAGATGGAACGTGAACAGCTTGACTTCTATACGCAGGTCAGTCACGAACTTCGTACACCTCTGACGCTGATTGAAGGGCCATTAGCTCAATTAGCCGAGACGAAGGATTTACAGGAAGCCAGTGCCGAGACCTCAGGCCTGTTTGCCATCATCCAGCGCAACACTCACCAACTTACACAACTGATCAATAAGATGTTGAATGTACAGGCTACAGGCAGCATCGACGACCTCAATGCAAGTCAGCAAGAAACTGCCCCGATAGAATCATCGGAAAAGACTGCTGGGATAGAACCGTCTCTTGCTGATGATATGTCAACGGTACTGATTGTCGATGACAATGCTGATATCCGCGCATATCTTCGTACGATTCTGCAAGACAAATACCAAGTCAACGAGGCTGCAGATGGTCAACAGGGTCTTGCCATAGCCAACGAGATTGTGCCCGACCTTATTGTTTCTGACGTGATGATGCCCGTAATGAACGGCCTGGAATTCTGCCAGCGTGTCAAAAGTGGAACGGCGACGTCTCATATTCCTGTCATCCTTCTTACCGCACGAGCTTTAAGTCAACACCAGATAGAGGGCTATGAGAGTGGTGCCGATGCCTATATCACCAAGCCCTTTTCTGCCGACCTCCTCCTGGCTCGTATCAGCAATCTTCTGAAAAGCCGCCTCGTCCTTAAAAATCTGTTTAGTACAGGAACTAACATTGACAACGAGGAAACAAACAAGGCACCTCAAATCGTATTAAAGGAAGATGCCTTCCTTGTGAAGTTTCGTGACTTTATTGAACAGAATCTGTCCGATAGTGACCTCAGTGTCGAAACCGTTGGTGCCGAACTGGGCCTCTCCCGCGTGCAATTATATAGAAAGGTGAAAGCACTCACAGGACAGTCGCCCGTAGAGCTGCTTCGTACTGCTCGCCTCCAAAAAGGCCGGGAACTGCTCCAAACTACTGACAAGAACGTTTCAGAGGTTGCCTACGAAGTCGGCTTTACTGCTCCTTCTTACTTCACCAAGTGCTTCAAAGACGAGTTCGGCATCAGTCCTTCTGATCTTTAATATAGCAAGAATCGTTCATTTCATCGCAAAAATGTTACATTGAAACAAATTTGGGGTGCAATGAACGATATTTTATATATTACAGCCACATTAGTTTGTACTTTTGCAGCAGTTAATTTAAGTACAAACCCAAAAAGTAACAAACAATGAAAGAAATGAAAAGACTGCTACTGAGCCTGACGCTCGCTCTTGTGAGTACGATAATGTACGCGCAAGCTGAGATTAGTGGTACTGTCGTCGACGCTACTGGCGAGACGGTCATTGGTGCCACGATTATGGAGAAAGGTACGTCGAATGGTACAATTACCGATTTCGATGGAAACTTTAAACTAAAGGTAGAGGCAGGAAAGATCCTGGTCATCTCCTACATCGGTTTCCTGACACAAGAGGTGCCTGCACAAGATGGCATGCAAGTGACGCTTAAGGACGATGCCCTGATGGTTGAGGAAGTGGTGGTAACAGGTTATACCACCCAGCGCAAATCAGACCTGACCGGTGCCGTGTCAGTCGTATCACCCTCTGATCTGGCCAAGCAGAACGAGAACAACCCCATCAAGGCCATGCAGGGTCGTGTGCCAGGCATGAACATTTCGGCCGATGGTTCTCCTTCCGGTAATGCAACAGTACGCATTCGTGGTGTCGGAACCCTGAACAATAATGATCCTCTCTATATTATTGACGGTGTTCCCACCAAGGCTGGTATGCATGAACTGAATGGTAACGATATCGAGAGCATCCAGGTGTTGAAGGATGCCGCATCAGCAAGTATCTATGGTAGCCGTGCTGCTAACGGTGTAATCATTATCACTACCAAGCGAGGCAAGGAAGGCAAGGTTAGAATCGACTTCGATGCCAGCATAGCCGTTCAGACCTACGCTCACAAGATGGAGGTGCTGAATGCCAAGGAGTTCGGACAGGTGATGTGGCAAGGCTATGTCAACGATGGTCTCGATCCTAATTCCAATGGTCTGGGATACAAGTACGACTGGACCTATAACGCGCAGGGACAGCCCGTATTGAACAGTCTCTCAATGAGCAAGTATCTTGATGCAGCAGGCACAACTCCCGCTGCTGATACTGATTGGTTCGACAAGACCACCCGCAATGGGTTGATCCAGCAGTACAATGTATCGCTGAGCAACGGTTCTGAGCGTGGTTCATCGTTCTTCTCTTTGGGATACTACAAGAATAAAGGTATCATCGAGAGCAGTGACTTCGAGCGTTACTCTGCCCGTATGAATTCTGAATACAAACTCTTAAAAATCAATGATAAGAATATCGTAACTGTAGGTGAGCACTTCACACTGAACCGCACCAGTGAGGTACAGGCTCCTGGCGGATTCCTGCAAAATGTGCTTCAGTTCAACCCCTCTCTGCCTGTCTATACAACAGATGGTGAATATGCAGGTCCTGTAGGCGGTTATCCTGACCGCGAGAACCCTGTTGCCCGCCTGGATCGTAACAGCGACAATCGCTATACCTACTGGCGTACTTTTGGCGATGTCTTCCTGAACATCAATCCTTTTAAGGACTTCAACATCAAGACCACCTTCGGTATTGACTACGCTCAGAAAGAGCAGCGCATCTTTACCTATCCTGTAACCGAGGGTACGGTAGCCAACAGCACGAATGCTGTAGAGGCCAAGCAGGAGCACTGGACGAAATGGATGTGGAACGCCATTGCCACTTATGCCTTCGAGAAGGGTAGTCATCGTGCCGATGCAATGGCCGGTATCGAGCTGAACCGTGAGGATGACAAATGGTTTAGCGGTAAAGGATACGATTTTGCCGTACTGAATCCCGACTATATGTGGCCCAATGCTGCCGTAGGCGAGGCTGAGGCATACGGCTCTGGCGAAGGCTATACACTGGTATCTTATTTCGGTAAGTTGAATTACAACTTCGCTGACCGTTATCTGTTGAGTCTGACCATGCGTTATGATGGCAGTAGCCGTTTTGGTAAGAACAACCGCTATGGTATCTTCCCGTCTGTCAGTGCCGGTTGGAGAATCAATGAGGAGAAATTCCTGAAGGATGTCTCTTGGCTAGATAATCTGAAGCTGCGTGCCTCTTGGGGACAGACCGGTAATCAGGAAATCTCGAACATCGCCCGCTATACATTGTATGAGAGCAACTATGGTGAGGCCAACTTCGGTGGTCAGAGCTATGGTACCAGCTACGACATCGCGGGAACTAACGGCGGACAGACGCTGCCCAGCGGTTTCAAGCGTAACCAGCTTGGTAACGATGACCTGAAGTGGGAAACCACCACACAGACCAATATCGGTTTGGATTTCGGTATGTTCCGCAACGCTCTTTACGGTTCGTTGGAGTGGTACTTTAAGAAGACCAAGGACATCCTGGTCTACATGCCCGGTATCGGTGTGATGGGTGAAGGTTCAAGCCAGTGGATCAACGCTGGTGAGGTAGAGAACAAGGGTATTGAGTTCAATGTCGGCTATCGTGGGAATATCGGCGATTTCCAGTACGACTTGTCTGGTAACTTCGGAACTTATCGTAATAAGGTGACTAAACTTCCTGAGACCATTGCCGCCAACGGAACATTCGGCGGAAACGGTGTGGAGAGCGTCGTAGGCCACCCCATGTATTCCCAGGTTGGCTACGTTTACGACGGAATTTTCAAGAGTCAGGAGGAGATTGATAACCACGCTACCCAGAATGGAGCTGGTGTTGGTCGTATCCGCTGGAAGGATCTGAACAATGACGGTGTCATCAATGAGGCCGACCAGCAGTGGATCTATGATCCCACGCCCGACTTTACCTGGGGTCTAAACATTTACCTGCAGTATAAGAACTTTGACTTCACAATGTTCTGGCAGGGTGTGCAGGGTGTCGATGTGATCAGCGATCTGAAGAAGGAAACTGATCTCTGGAGTGGTCTTAATATCTCTAACCTCAATAAAGGTAAGCGCCTGCTTGATGCATGGAGCCCAACGAACAATAGTTCAAATATTCCTGCCATCAGTACGATGGATAATAATAATGAGAAGCGTGTTAGCACTTACTTCGTAGAGAATGGCTCGTTTGCCAAGCTGCGTACGATCCAGTTCGGCTATAATTTCCCGAAGAACATTTGCGAGAAACTCTATGCAGAGAGACTCCGCATGTACCTCTCAGCCCAGAACTTGCTCACGATTAGTAGTAAGAACTTCACGGGTGTGGATCCAGAGAATGCTAACTATGGCTATCCCATTCCTCTGAACATCACTTTCGGACTTAATGTGAGTTTCTAAGTAAGATCAATAGGTAAAATAGTAAAAAAGTAAACGTTATGAAAACTAAGATATTCAATATTATCTGTGCAGGTCTGATTGTCTGTGGTTTCACTGCTTGCGATAGTTTCCTCGATGAGCATATACCACAGGGTACCCTGAGCGATGAGCAGGTAAAAGATCCTGAGAATGCAGAGGCTATGGTAGTATCAGCCTACGCCATCTTTACAACAGCAGAAGACATTAACTCTTCTTTCTCTATGTGGAACTTCGATGTACGCAGCGACGATGCCTATAAGGGCGGTAGCGGTACCAGCGATGGTGACGTATTCCATCAGTTAGAGGTGCAGCAGGGTGTGCTGACAACCAACTGGAACATCAACGATATGTGGGTACGTCTCTATAACAGTCTCTCACGTGTGAACAGTGCCATTGCGCTCCTTAATGAGACAAGCGACAATTACGCTATGAAGCAGCAGCGACTGGCTGAGATGAAGTTCCTGCGTGCTTATGGACACTTCCTGCTGAAGCGACTGTATAAGAACATCCCGTTCGTGGTGAACGAGAACCTGACTTACGACGAGTATAACGAGCTCTCGAATACCACTTACACTAACGATGAAGGTTGGCAGTTGATTATCGACGACCTGATGGAGGCCTACAACACGCTGCCTCAGACACAGGAAGACAAGGGTCGTCCTACAAAGGCCTCGGCAGCCGCTTTCTTGGCAAAGGTTTATCTCTACAAGGCATATCGTCAGGACGAAGCAAACAGCAATCAGGTAACGTCCATCAATCAGGCTGACTTGGAGAAGGTGATTGAGTTTACCAACCCTACACTATATGGCAATTACGGTTTGGAAGACGATATCCACAATAATTTCCGTCCTGAGGATCAGTATGAAAATGGTAAGGAAAGCCTCTGGGCCATTCAGTACTCTCGCAATGATGGTAGCACCTATGGCAACCTGAACTGGAGCTACGGACTGATTCCGCCTAACATTCCTGGTGCGACGGATGGTGGTTGCGATTTCTACAAGCCCTCACAGAATTTGGTCAATGCCTATCGTACTGGTGCCGATGGTCTGCCTTTGCTCGACTCATTCAACGAGAAGGATTATGACAAGGCAAGTGACAATGCCGATCCCCGTCTGTTCCTGACAGTTGGTATTCCAGGACTTCCCTATATGTTCAACAAGAATTATATGATGGAAGAAACCAGCATCTGGAGCCGTTCTAATGGTCTCTATGGCTACAATGTTTCTCTGAAGCAGAACGTTGACCCCGCCCTCATCGACAACTACCTGATTAAGGGCAGCTACTGGGCAAGTTCAATGAATCGCATTGTTTTCCGCTATGCTGACGTCATTTTGGAGCGTGCTGAAGCATACGCCCAGTTAGGACAGACTGATCAGGCTATCGCTCTCGTCAATCAGATTCGCAGCCGTGCAGCCTCCAGCACTCAGATGATTGGTAACTATCAGAATACATACGGTGTAAAGATGTACATCACCAACTATAAGGGTAGCTACTCAAAAGACGAGGCCATCAAGATTGTGAAGATGGAGCGTCGTCTGGAACTCGGCATGGAGTGTGAGCGTTTCTTCGACCTTGTTCGCTGGGGCGATGCTGCTACAGTGATCAATAAATATTACGCAGAAGAGATCGACAATTGCGGAATCTATCGCGATGCACACTTCACAGCCAATAAGGATGAGTATCTGCCGATTCCATTCAGTCAGATATCGGCCTCCAATGGTCACTATACTCAAAATATTGGTAATTGGTAAACAAGATAAAACAATGAACGTTATGAAAACAAAGATATATAATATAATCACTGCAATCTGCTTAATCTGCGGTTTTGCAGCTTGCTCCGACGATAATGTCAGCGATCTGCAACTGAGTGGTGACTGCATGGTAGAGTCAATCATACTCGACAATTACGAAGGTACTATCGACCTAGCTTCCCGTAGCATCGTGGTTCGTCTGCCTGAAGTTTATGGAACATCTGCTATGCAGGTGACTGCACTGAATATCTCTAAAGGTGCTGCCTGCAACATCAAACAAGGTGAAACCCTGAATATGGATGCTGCCAAGGTGTTGCACGTAACAAATGGTGATGTTTTCCTGAATTGGACACTTAGCGTACTCCACGACGAGGCTCGTATCACACAGTTCGTTATCAACGACATCTATCAGGGAACCATTGATCAAGAGGCTAAGACCATTACAGTTTATGTGCCAGGTACTGTGGATATCACCAACTTGGTTCCTACTATTACCTATAGTGCTAATGCAACGGTAACGCCTGGTACTGGTGTGGCTCAGGACTTCTCACAGCCTGTAACCTACAAGGTGACCAACAACTCTGCCGAGAGTACATATACCGTTACTGTGATTGCCATCAGTGCACCATCAGCCCTCTTTATCGGCGAGGCTTCTGTGATGAATGATCTCGATCCTGAAGCTAAGACTGCTTGCCAGTGGATGTTAGGCAATATCCCCAACTCGCTCTATGCTTCGTTTGCCGACCTGCGTGCTGGAACACTCGACCTCTCTAAGTGTAAGGTTATCTGGTGGCATTACCACGTAGATGGTGGCGTTGACGGACACGATGTCTTCATGGCCAAGGCTCCTTACGCACTGGATACTAAGAACGAGTTGCGCTCATTCTATGAGAATGGTGGTTCGCTGTTCCTCACCCGCTATGCAACCAATCTGCCGTCGTTCATCGGTGTGACTGGTGACGATGAGTGGACGACGCCAAACAACTGCTGGGGACAGAATGAGGATGCTGCCGAGCTCTGTGGCGGTCCGTGGAGCTTCCGTATCTTCGATGGACAGAATGATCATCCACTGTGGCAGAATCTAATTGCAGGCGATAATGCCAACGAGGTTTACTGTACAGATGCAGGTTATCACATCACAAATTCTACAGCCCAGTACCATATTGGTACAGACTGGGGAGGTTACGACAACCATGCTGCATGGGAGACCCGTACAGGCGCTAAGATACTCGGTGTAGGCGGTGACGGTGCTGTTGTAGCCTGGGAGTATCCCGCTAACAATGGCAAGGGTGGCATCATCTGCATCGGTTCTGGTTGCTATGACTGGTATTCTTACACCTATGAAGGTGGTTACACTGAAAAGTTCCACAAGAACATCGAGATTATGACTCAAAACGCATTCAATCATTTAATGAAGTAAACAGTTATGAAAAAGACTATGATATTTTCAGCATTTGCACTCATACTGTCAGCCACAGTGTTGACAGCATGCAGCGACGACGACTTTGGCCCTGACGCACAAAAGGATTGGGTAGGTACCACCACATTCTTCAACTCCAACGACGAGGCAGGCTTCCAGACGTATTACAATCCCGCCATCGGGCGCTGTGGCGACCCCATGCCCTTCTACGACCAGAAGGCAGGTGAGTTCAAGGTGCTCTACTTACAGGAATATGAGAACAATGCTACCTACAACTATCATCCTATTTGGGGCGTATCTACCAAGGACGGTGCCAACTACGAGTCACTGGGTGAAGTGCTTGCCACTGGAACATCTGCTTGGGAACAGGATGCTGCATTAGGAACTGGTTGCGCTATCTACAACGAGAAGGATGGTCTCTACTACATCTATTATACAGGTCACAATCCTAATTGCAACAACGTTGAGGCCGTGATGCGTGCTACCTCTTCAGACTTTAAGACTTGGACGAAAGACAATGTTTGGATGCTGAAGGGTGATGACTACGGCTATTCTACTGTTGATTTCCGTGATCCGCAGATCTTCCAGGCTGAGGATGGTCTCTACCACATGGTAATTGCCTCGAACCTGAAGTTTGCAGAGTTCAAGAGCAGCGACCTGAAGAACTGGGAGCATGTAGGTCAGTTCAATATGATCTGGGACCGTATGCTGGAGTGCCCAGACATTTTCAAGATGGGCAACTACTGGTATCTGGTTTACAGTGAGGGCTATCGTGCCTCTTGGAGCCGTAAGGTGAAATATATGATGGCAACCTCATGGAACGACTTGAAGGCTTGTTTCAACGACCCGGGTGCCAACTGGCCGAAGGACGGACATGAGGGCGTGCTCGACAGCCGTGCTTTCTATGCTGGTAAGACTGCTTCTAACGGCACAGACCGTTACATCTGGGGCTGGTGTCCTTATCGCACAGGTGCTACTATCCACGACAAGAATATCAATGTAGGTGCAGGTGGCGAACCTAACTGGAGTGGTGCACTTGTTTGCCACAAAATTATTCAGCACAGCGACGGTACGCTCACATTGGGTGAGGTGCCTGCTATGGCCGGCAAATATACACAGAGCGAGACTGCCAACGTTGTAGCATCGAATGGTTACAATAGCGGCACACTCTCAGGCAATGATGCGTATGTGCTCTACAGCCGCTTAAGTGCTCACAACCACATCTCGCTGACTGTCAAGACCTCTAATAACTGGGATAAGTTCGGTATCTCATTCGTTCGCGGTACTGATTCGAAGAAGTACTATACGATGGTTGTGAATCCCGAATGGGAAGATGGTCGCAAGGTTAACTTCGAGCAGGAAGGTGAGGAAGGCAAAGGTTTTATCGAGGGTATTGATGGCTACAACTTCGCACGCCCATCAGACAATATCTACAAGATCGACATCTACACTGACAATAGCGTAATGGTAATGTACATTAACGATGTTTGCGCCTATACCAACCGTATTTACGGTATCCAGAAGAATTGCTGGAGCATCAATAACTATGGTGGCAGCATCACTGTCAGTGATGTTAAGGTTAGTCAATATTAAAGAACATATAGTTAGTTAGTAATAGTTAGTTAGAATTACATTAGATTGTTTTCAGGTTAATTTGTTGGAGGGCGCGGCTCGTGACGAGTCGCGCCTTCATTTCATTCAATCGAAGCTATGGCTTGCTCCAAAATATCACCGATGAACTCATCTTGATCTAATCCCCATTCCTGGCAAAAAGTCTGATATTCCTCACCAGATTTCAGAGTCGTGGCATAGTTAGTCATGGCCTTAATCACCTCTGCTTGATATGTCCCTGAACCTTGCTGGTTTTTGAGAGGCAATAGTGTTGTGGCGGCCTGAATCAGGTCGTTATAGATGCCGTCACGTTGTTTCTTTATCACATTCATACTCATACTACTATGAACAGTTCTTGATTTATAAACACAAAGAAGGGTATGGTTCTACATACCATTCAAAGTCAGGCTTGTGGCAGCCCAAAGTAGATGATAAAAGACCACACCCCTAAGGGTGTTGCTTTCTCTCTACTTTTCTCCTTTGCCACAATTCGACTTTGATAGAGTCAGCAACATCAATATGTTGTTCCCACGAAAATTCGGTCATTTGACCGCTGCAAAATTAACAATAAATACTGAAACCAAGAAGAAATATACCAAATATTTTATGAAAACATTAAATTCTATCGATGAAGTAGAGGCGTATTTGGGGAATCAAGCGTGTAAAAACACTGAGACTCCCCTTTCTATTTGGACAGCCAAACAAATGATTTTGCTGATGAAGCGTAATAAGTCGCTCTTTGAAGACACAAATGTAAATACTGAAATCAGTGAAATAGGCCAGGCCATCGTAAATATGGCAATGAGCGAAGCTAAACGCGAAAAGCTTCGACGGCTGGTCTGTCAGCTGGAGAGTTATGTAACACATATCACCGATGACAAATACCATTTCGATACGCGAAACTACAAACCCGGAACCTTTTATCAGATTTTTGCAGAGATTATCCTTCATATCGAAACAAAACAGATGGCCTTTTACCAATATATGGCTGATCATTCCAACCTTGAAGCCGATGCAGAATCCATGAAAAGCAGTGTTAACTACCTCAAAAGAACAAAAGGTGAAACGAGGGACAAACAAAGGTGAAAAACATAGTTCCAACCTATATTTATAATTCGTATCTTTGCTGCCGAAACATAATCTTTATTGTTATGACTGAAGAGAAGCCTAAGAAGAAACGAAAGAAGAAAGCCGCTGCCGTGGCGGCTGGTGAGAAAGAGCACAAGAAGAACTGGCGGGAGGTGAATGCCACGCCAGAGGAGATTAAGGCGTTTTTGAATGACCATGTCTACCTGCGCTACAACCTGGTGAAGTATCGCTTGGAGGCCCGTCTGCCGTCAGAGGATCCCTTCTGGCAGAACAACGAACTGGCGCAGTTCGTCAGCGATGACTGGCAGCCAATGAGCGACCGCCTCAAGAACACGCTGCTGAACGCCCTCAAGAGCATCAAACCCACTGGGAAGAGCGATTTCATGGATGTGCTCGACTCTGGCTTCGCACCGAACTTCCATCCGTTCCTGCACTACCTGAACCGCCTGCCGCCGTGGGACGGTCAGGACTATATCATGGAGCTGTCGCTGTCGGTCAGTGTGAAGGGCGGCGTGGAGAAACAGATGATGTTCGCCGAGTATCTGAAACGTTGGCTCGTGGCGATGGTGGCCAGCTGGCTCGATGAGACGGAAGTGAACCAGGCTGTGCTGGTGTTCATCGGCGAACAGGGGGCCTATAAAACCACCTGGTTCTCCCGACTGTTACCACCGGAGCTGCGAACCTACTTCCGCATCAAGGTGAACGCCAGCCGTGTGGGGACGGACGACCTGATCGCCCTGTCGCAGTTCGGCCTGGTGTGCTATGAGGAGCTCGACGTGATGAAGCCCTCGCAGGTGAACAC
>Ga0310786_10010357_pt1 | contig 11726 bp, 11 predicted proteins | sample AusTroGonzalo_MG_FD_203881 | JGI IMG/M metagenome (GOLD analysis project Ga0310786, IMG submission 203881) | Bovine rumen microbial communities from tropical cattle in Woodstock, Queensland, Australia - Gonzalo_03 (v2) (version 2) | ecosystem: Host-associated > Mammals > Digestive system >... | reverse complement strand
CTTGGGGGTACATAAAACAGAGCAACAAACGTTGCTCTGTTTTTTTTGTACCCGCGAGCAAACCGCGACAAAGGGTACGAAAAGAAACCAACCACAAGATTGGTTTCTTTTTTTGTTTCCGCAAAAAGAAGGGCTTTGGGCTCGTAGACAACCGAAAAATATTTTACTACATTATGCGAACCTCGGAGAGATGCCAGAGTGGTCGAATGGGCCGGTCTCGAAATCCGGAGTCTGTCACAGGACCGAGGGTTCGAATCCCTCTCTCTCCTTGAAACAAAAGGGAACCCCTATATGGGGTTCCTTTTTGTTTTAACGCAAGTTGGGATGAGAACCCTCGAGAGGGTTCGATTAACTGCGCGAGAGCGTAGCGAACAAAGCGCAGTTAAGGATTACGGCCAACGGCCGTAACCCGAAGGGCTACAAGCGAAATGAGCTTGTAGTCCAATCCCTCTCTCTCCTTGAAAAAGAAAAGGTTCCCTAATGGGAGCCTTTTCTTTTTTATGTGGAGGAAGGAGAACCCTCGAGAGGGTTCGATTAACTGCGCGAGAGCGTAGCGAACTTACGCAGTTAAGGATTACGGCTACTGGCCGTAACCCGAAGGGCAAAGCTTGAAACGAAGTGAAAGCTTTGTCCCATCCCTCTCTCGTATCAACAATACATTTTTACTAAAAAATTTCACGCCCTTTAAAAAGGGTCATCTTATTTCTACATTTGGCCGCAAATCCAACAAAACGGATCCAAAAAACTTCAGGTTTATAAGCGCGAGTGCGCTTCGGGGCTTTTCAAGGTTCAAGACTGAACCAATCGATAGTGCGGCATGGGCCGTAGATGAAGTTTACGGGTCCCTGAAGGTGCATTATGACGAAGAATACTGAAGAACGTATTCCTGAAGAAGCTATTGACCCCAAATCCAAGATTGCTCGCGAAGCAGACGCGTTTTTGAACGCTATTGCAGGCGGTGCCGACGAAGACGAAGCTGACGAAGCCGCGTTCCTGGAACTGAACCCGAACGGTGTGATCGTCGACGAAGAAGGCGACGTGCTCAAGAAGGGCAGAAAATCCGCCATCGAAGTCGGCACAAAGGTCGAATTTGAAGAAGGCGAAGTCGAACAGCCCGAGGAAGACGAAAGCGCCGAAGATTACGCCGAATCTAAAAAGAGTTGCGCAGAACCGGTAGTCGCTGAAGAGACTCCTGCCCAAGAAGAAGCGGCAGAAGAAATTGTTGAAGATTCCTCCGACGATTCTGACGAGGAACCGGGCGACGAAGCACTGGTGACTTTCGAAGACCTCGGACTTGCAGACGAAGTTCTTGAAGCTATCAAGGCTCTGAACTACGAGACACCCTCCCCCATTCAGGCAAAGGCAATTCCAGCCCTTTTGCAGGGTGGAAATTTGCTCGGTACGGCTCAGACCGGTACTGGAAAGACCGCCGCATTCTCGCTTCCGCTCCTTTCGAGGCTCGACTTTAACGGTCACGAGACCTCGATGCTCGTGCTCACACCGACCCGCGAACTCGCGATCCAGGTGGCCGAAGCCATCCAGCAGTATGCCGCCAAGATGCCGAAGGTGCATGTGGTTCCGGTTTACGGCGGACAGGACATCGCCGTACAGCTCCGCGCCCTCAAGCGCCAGGCAAACATCGTGGTTGCCACTCCGGGCCGTTTGATTGACCATATCAAGCGCGGTTCCATCGTGCTTTCGGGTGTGAAGGCCATCGTTCTCGACGAAGCCGATGAAATGCTCGACATGGGATTCATGGAAGATGTGGAAACCATCCTCAAGGAAATCCCGGCAAGCGCCCAGCGCGCCCTCTTTAGCGCCACCATGCCTAAAGAAGTCAAGAAGATTATCGAACAGCACTTGGGCGAATACGAAGAAGCCTGCATCGAAGGCAAGACGACGACCGTCGAAAACATCCGCCAGCGCTACCTGCTCGTAAAGAACGAGCATAAAATCGAAGCGCTCGCCCGCGTGCTCGAGGGCGAAGACTTTGACGGCGTGCTGATTTTTGTGCGCACCAAGCAGAACACCACCGAAGTCGCCGAAAAGCTTGAAAGCCGCGGATTCAATGTGGCCCCGCTCAACGGTGACCTTGCCCAGTCCATGCGCGAACGCACCATCAACCGACTCAAGATGGGCAAGCTCGATATCGTTGTCGCCACCGACGTGGCCGCCCGCGGAATCGACGTGGACCGCATTACGCATGTGGTGAACTACGACATTCCTTACGACACCGAATCTTACGTGCACCGCATCGGCCGTACGGGTCGTGCAGGCCGCAGCGGCAACGCAATCCTCTTTATCACCCCGCGTGAAAAGAAGATGCTCAAGATTATCGAAAAGGCAACCCGCCAGCCCATCGAAACGATGGAATTGCCGACCGCCGAAATCATCAGCGCAAAGCGAGTCTCTGCATTCAAGGATAAAATCAAGAGCGTCATTACCACTGGCGAACTTGACAAGTTCAAGGAACTCGTCCAGTCAATGGTAAACGAAAGTCAAAACGCAGAGTGTCATCCTGAGCGAAGCGACAGCGAAGTCGAAGGATCTAACGAAACATTAACCGCTATTGACATCGCTGCTGCCGTTATCAAGATTTGGCAGAAAAAACAGCCGCTCTTCCCGGAACTCAAACCGCTTGACGCTCCGCGTGAACGCCGCGAACGTAACGATAACTTCGGCCTTGACCGCGAAGAAAAGAGCCGACTCCGCAAGGAACGCAACGAAGGCGCAAACGGCGTCGAAGAAGGCTACCTGCGCTACTACCTGGGCGTGGGCCGCCGCGACCACGTGACACCGCGAGACATCGTAGGCGCTATCGCTGGCGAAGGCAACATCAGCAGTTCCAACATCGGACGCATCAAGCTGTTCGACAAATTCAGCACCGTGGAACTCCCTGAAACCATGCCGCAAGAAGTCCTCGACATTCTCGCCGACATGACGATTCGCGGTAACGAATCCAGATTCCGCCTAATGACCGACGAACCGCCCACTGGCCCCGCTCCCGGAACCCGCCCGCGAGCCAGCCGCGAAGATCGCCGCAGTTTCCATCGCGATGGAGACCGTCGCGGCAAAAAGTTCGACGACAAGCCTTTCGAAAACCGCAAGGCCCGCCGCGAAAAAATGTTCGGTGACAAGAAATTCGGCAAAAAGGAAGACCGCTTCCACAAAGACCACGACGAACGCAGCTTTGGCGACAAGCCCTTCCGCAAAACTCGCCGTTTCGGAAGAGTGTAATTCTCTAAATCACTTGAGCACGTTCAGCCTCGAAAGAGGCTGGCGGCCTTCAAACGAAATTCCGATACTGAATTGATTCATAAAGGCACGCCGTTTGCGGTTCTTTATCGGATCGTCAAATTTGAATGTCTTTACTAGCCATTGCAACTTGGGGACGATATACGCCATATCGCCAAGGGGCAGTCTTCGCAAGGCCTGAACGCCACCCATGAAAGCAAGGCTCATGATGGAATCTTCGCCTACATAAATTTCTTCAAAACCCAAGCCAGCAAGAACGTCAACGGCATATTCTTCATTGAACTCAAATGTCGGCCCAATCATGGCATCCAATCCCGCAGCAGAAATACCGTTCGCCACAAGGATATCCGCTTGAATTTGAAAGACAAAACGATAGACTTGAACGCGCCCATTAGGAAGAGAGAAAGTAAAAGTTTCATCGATGGGATCGAGAGATGAACTTTTTACAGTCTTACCCACCGAAAGCCCTACACCAAAGGAAAGCACCCCACTCTTTTTATCGGCGTTGTACAACTCCGAAACGATATTTTCGTTAATCAAAGCATTCAATGCGTTACGATAACGGCTATTGGGATACCGAGCCAGAAAGTTGTCACGGGCAACTAACAGCCAACTGTAATCAAATTCGTAATAGCTGTCACGCTCATAGGGGCTTTCTTTCTGAATCCAGAGCATTGCCCACGATGCTGCCGCATCGGCAGCAATTGTAGAGGGTGCTAAAGCAACTTCTCTTGCCACATCAGCAACAGTACCTGGGGAAACCCGATACCTAAGCATATATTCAAGGAAGCCGCCCGTTGTTAGTCTAGAACTTGTCTGTAAAGAAGTTTTTTTGGCAAGTGCATAGAAGCCGTCGTATTTTGCAACTATGTAATCCAAAACTAGGTTGTAGACGGCATTGTCTTCTACAGTCAGTTTACGGCCACCGACTTCACGGCCTTCAAAACCAAAATATCTTGTGCTCACCTGAGGAACAGCTCCAGAGCCTTCACGATTGGTAGAATAAAGTTTCCCAGCCTTGTAAGTCAGCCCCTTTTGTTTAGACTTGTCTTTGCACAATTCATTCTTAACTTTAGGAGCATTTTCTACCAGGTAGTCCAACACCGCAGGGACCTTAGACAACTCAGGCTGAACAAAATGGTCCAAAAGGAAAAAGTCAAATTCGCAAACATCCTCAGCCCAAAGAGGGGCTACCCCAATGGTCAAGCCAAGCACAGAAAAAAGAATAATTGATTTGATACCCTGCAACACAATAAATAAAATAAAAAAATTTTTCTCATTTAAAATTACTATACTTGCGGCATGACTTTTTCGACTCTTATCGGCATTGTTCTGTTGCTCGCCCTTGTCTTTTTTAAGATCAAGGGCAAAACGCCGAAGAAGAATCCAAAGATGTTCCATGGCGATGGTCGCCGCAAAACATTCCGCGATTTCGAGCAGGAGCGCCGTAAGGGTCTGAGCGATGGAATTCGCGGGTTGGACAAGCCTTTTGAATTGGGCGGTTACGGCATCACGCATGCGCCTACCCGCAGCGAGAACTTCTTTAAGCCGGATCCGAAATTCAACGACGAGCGTATTGCAAACGACCCGCGAGGCATTTTTGGCGAAGCGGCCATGATGGCATTGACCGCACGCGTTTGCGACACCGACAAGCGCCGTTATGTACTGATGCGAAATCTGTACATTCCTGCCCGCGCAGGCTACACCGAAATCGACGCATTGCTTTTGCACCAGTCGGGCATTTACGTTCTTGAAAGCAAAAACCTTTCGGGCGAAATTGCAGGCGACCTTGAAAGCGAACGTTGGAACCAGCACTTGAACGCAAACACCGAGCATACGTTCCATAACCCGATTCGTCAAAACATCGGACATATTTTAGCACTAGAACATTTCCTCAAGATTCGTCACGAGCAGGCACACTTTATTTCGTTCGTGGTATTCAGCGACCGCTGCGTACTGCGCAAGGTGCCCAAGGATAACGAATTCTGGAGCATCGTTCATTGTAGCGAACTGCAAGACGCCCTACTCAAGCGCATCACGAGTCGCAAGACCATTTACACTATGCAACAGCTTGAAGACTTTTATTATAAATTACAAGGTTGCATGAATGTGAGCGAAGAAGTGAAGGCGAAGCACAGGGAGTATGCGAACGCAAGAGGAAATAAAGCATAGATCCTTCGACTTCGACGCGTTGCGTCTCCGTTCAGGATGACACTTAAATAACAACAAGCTATGAAACAGATTGTAAAGAAAACAGTTCTCGATAACGGAATCACTATTTTAACGGACTACATGCCGCACGCTTATTCGGTTGCGGTTGGCGTCTGGGTGCCGCGCGGATCGCGTCACGAATCGAAAGATGAATTTGGTCTGAGTCATTTTTACGAACACTTGGTATTCAAGGGTACCGAAAATCGCAGCGCCCTTGAAATTGCCCGCGCTATCGAAGACAAGGGCGGAAACCTGGAAGCCTACACCACCCGCCAAGAAACAGGATTCTACGCGCAAATTGAACGCAGCCACTTGCCGCTCGCCATCGACGTGATTGCAGACATGCTCATGCACCCGCGCATGGACAAGAAGGAAATGGAAAAAGAACGCCGTGTGATTATCGAAGAAATCCACAGCTACGACGACATTCCCGAAGAAATCGTGGGCGACGTCTTTAACGCCATTCACTTTAAGGGTTGCGGCATCGCCCATTCCATTACCGGGAACATCAAGCAAGTCAAGGCGCTCACCCACAAGCAAATGCTCAAGTACAAACAGCAAGTCATCAACGAGATTCCGCTCTTGATTTGCGCTTCGGGCAAGGTGAATCACGAAGAACTGGTCGCCCTCTGTGCCGAAAAATTTGCCGAAAAGAAAGTGAACGGCACCACGCCCACCGACATTTACAAGGCAAGCAACAGCGTCAAGGTCGTACAAAAGCAAGACATTGCACAGTCAAACCTTTTCTGGGGTTTAAGCTTTGACCGCAGCCTGATGGATGAACGCGCCCGCTGCGCCCTTTCGCTCTTTAACGTCGCGATGGGTGCAGGCATGGCTAGCCGCCTGTTCCAAAAAATTCGCGAAGACAAAGGCCTCGCCTACTCCGTGTATTCAACCGCAGACGTTTACCTCGACTGCACCGACTGGGGCGTATCGCTTGCCACGGAGCCGCACCAGTTGAACACGGCGCTCGAACTTTCACTCAACGAAATCAGAAGTTTCTTGAAGCGCGGATTCAACAAGGGTGAATACGAACGCACTAAGACCAATATTCTGGGCGCCATGTACTTGGGAGCCGACAGTCCCGAAAAGCGCGTCGTCCGCATGGCCGAACAGGTGCTGCACTTGGGCGAATTCCATACCATGGAACAGTCCGAAAAGCTAATCCAGTCTATGCCCGAAGATGAAGTTGTCGACATCACGAACCGCCTGTTTGCAGCGGCGAAGTTCTCGGCAGCGGTAATCGAGCCCGCAAGCAAGAAAAAGACTCAAATCCCGGTGCATTTTTTCTAAGGCCCACAATTAATTCCTATTATTTAGGAAAATAAGGTATCATTATGAGAATTTCTACCAAAGGCCGCTATGCGCTCCGCGTCATGATTGACCTTGCTCAACACAGCAAGGATGAATACGTGAAGTTACAGGAACTTGCCGAACGTCAGCAAATTTCTGAAAAATACCTTGAAGGCATTTTAGGTTCGCTGGTACGCGGCAAGCTACTTACAGGCGCCCGCGGCAAGGCCGGTGGTTACAGGCTCAACTGCGAACCGGCCAACTGCAGCGTGTGGCAAATTCTTTCGGTTGTAGAAACATCGGTTTCGCCCGTCGCCTGTCTCGACGAAAAGGAAAACTCCTGCGAACGCGCCGACATTTGTATTACGCTCCCGGTATGGAAAGAGCTCCATTCCATGATTAAGGATTACCTGGACGGAGTCAAGCTGGACCAATTTTTGCGCAATAGCCCCAAGGCCAAGGGTAAAATCCCTGGCGGAAAGAACTGGAACTGCGGATTATAACGCACTCACACTTCTATTTCCGACCGCTAGTTATAGTCAAAAACTATTAGTAAGAAAAATGTAAGCAAATTTCTTGTGTATTTCGGCAATTCCCTATTTAAAGAGTAGGAAATTATTCTAATTTACAGAAAAATCTTCTCAACCGTCAGGAAATCAGAGATTTAACTACTTTTAATAAAAAAGGAAGGACTTCAACAATGTCAAAGATCTACACCTCTGCCGACCAGCTCATCGGTCACACCCCGCTTCTCGAACTCACCCATATTGAAGAAGGCCTTGGAGCCAAGATTCTCGGAAAGCTCGAATACTTTAACCCCGCCGGTTCCGTGAAGGACCGTATTGCAAAGGCGATGATTGACGAAGCCGAAAAGAGCGGCAAGCTCAAGAAGGGTGCCGTGATTATTGAACCGACTTCGGGTAACACCGGTATCGGTCTTGCATCTGTCGCTGCAGCACGTGGCTACCGCATCATCATCGTGATGCCCGAAACCATGAGCGTGGAACGTCGCCAGATTATGAAGGCTTACGGTGCAGAACTCGTGCTGACCGAAGGCGCCAAGGGTATGAAGGGCGCAATCGAAAAGGCCGACGAACTCGCCAAGGAAATTCCGAACAGCTTTATTCCGGGCCAGTTTGTGAACCCGGCTAACCCGGCCGCCCACAAGGCAACCACCGGTCCCGAAATCTGGGAAGACACCGATGGTAAGGTCGATATCTTTGTAGCCGGTGTCGGTACTGGTGGTACGGTGACTGGCGTAGGCGAATACCTCAAGTCCAAGAACCCGAACGTGAAGGTTGTCGCTGTCGAACCGGCAAGCTCTCCGGTGCTCTCCAAGGGGACTGCAGGCGCCCACAAGATCCAGGGCATTGGCGCAGGCTTTGTTCCTGAAACCCTGAACACCAAAGTTTATGACGAAGTGATCGCTGTCGAAAACGAAGCCGCATTCGAAGCCGGCCGCGAAATCGGCAAGACCGAAGGCGTTCTCGTTGGTATTTCTTCTGGCGCCGCTCTCTGGGCCGCCAAGGAACTCGCTAAGCGTCCGGAAAACAAGGGCAAGACGATCGTTGCGCTCCTTCCGGATACCGGCGACCGTTACCTCTCCACCGCCCTCTTCGCAGAATAAGATTCACAAAGTAACACCTCGACTTTGTTTATAGAGAATGGCTTCTAGCAAAATTCTAGAAGCCATTTTTATATTTTTGCAGCGCACGGTAATCTATGGCATACAAGAACATCATCTTTGATTTAGGCGGAGTCATCCTCGAAATCAACATGCAGAAAGCCCTTGATGGCTTTGCTGCACTCGGGCTCCCCGAAAGCGAACTTCGCTTTGATGTAGGCGAAGCCGCCGACTTGATGCACCGTTACCAACTCGGACATTTTACGACCGATGAATTCTGCAGGCGCCTTGCCGCCAGGTGCAATCCGGGCACAACCCCCGAACAAGTTGCTCACGCCTGGAACAGCATTTGCCTTGGCATTCCCAAACGAAAACTGAACGCCATCAAGGCTCTCAAGCAAAGTGCAAACGTCTACCTGCTTAGCAACACCAATGACCTGCACTGGCAATATTGTCTAGACCATTGGTTCAACGCAAACGGGAACCGCTGCGAAGATTTTTTTGACAAGGTTTTCTTGAGTCAAGAAATGCACCTCGAAAAGCCGCACGCCGAAATTTTCGAACAAGTTATTAGAACCATCGGTGCAGGTTGCAACGCAGAAGCATCGGACACAATCTTCCTCGACGATAACATCGATAACGTAAATGCCGCAAAAAATTGCTGCATTCAAGCGGTGCAAATCACACCCGATTTCGACTGGGTCGATTACCTTAAAGCGCTAGATTAAAACGCCTGGTAAATCTTGAAGATTGCGAGAATCTTTCCGATAATCGCAGGAATACCCGGACACAAGAAGCAGAGAATCACGCGCGTCACGCGGTTTTTCCACCAGCGCTTGACCTGCCAAATGTCGTCGGTCAAGGTTTCCATTTCAGACACTCGCGGCGGGCGCATGTAGACCTGCGTAAGTGCGGTAAAGAACCCGACACCAATCAGCGGAGTAAGACCTGTAAACGGAGCTGCGATTAGCGCCACCAAAACCGTAAGCGGATGACCACCAGCAACGATCGTGCCAAGCATGGCTCCACCGCCAGTAAGCATCGCCCACTGCAAGCTAAGTTCGCCGGCCTTTTCGGCACCGGTATGAACACCGACAGCGATAATGCTTGCAATAATGGCAACAGGAATTGCCCAGCCGATAATCTTCCAAATCGGAGCGCTCTTCGGAATCACGCTAATGGATTCTTCGCTCGGGAGTTCACGGTCTTCTTCGATAATGTGAGCAATGCCGTTCATGTGGCCTGCACCCACGACCGCCACAATCTTTTTGCCCGGAGCATTCTTGATTTTGCTTGCGAGGAACTGGTCGCGTTCGTCAATCAGCACTTGCTTGACTTCGGGGAACGACTTTCCGAAATCCTGCATCATGGCGCTCAAGGCATCTTGTTGCTTGATCTTGGCCAAGTCTTCTTCGCTGACTTCGGTCTTGTCGAAAATGCTTGCGATGAGTCCGCCCAAGAGACTCAACTTGCGGTACCAAGGCGTGCATGCCCAAGTGCGCTTAAGGGTAATCTTGATATCGCGGTCGGCAAGCACCAGTTCGGAATTCTTTTCGGCGGCAACATCGACCGCTTCCTTGAGTTCTGAGCCCGGCTTTACGCCAGTTTGGGCGCCCATGCGCTTTTGATAAGACCCGAGCACCAAGTTTGCAATCAGCGTCGCCAGTTGTTTTTTCTTGATAACTTGTTTTAAATCAGTCTTTTTCCAGCGGTCCGGGTCCTTGATAGAATTCAAGCGCCCTTCGTCCAATTCAACACAAACTGTATCCGGTGATTCCGCTTCAATAGTCGCCCGAACCAAGTCCTTGGAGGCCTGCGAAATATGGGCGGTACCAATTAGAATAATTTCTCTATCGTCTTTTTTAATGCGGTAAATGTCTGATTTTTCGTTCATCGGACTAAATGATAGCAAGAAAATGGCTTGCAAATTGAAAAAAAAACTTCTTTTTTGTTGACTTTATCAAAAAATGTTTATATTTATATAAAATTTTCGTTTTTTCGGAGGTTTGGCCTTATGAAAAAAATTTTGGCATATCTTTCTTTGGCAGCATTGGTTCTGACCGGCTGTGCAGGTTCTAGGTCTGATGACCCGGAAGCTCTGGACAACGCATTGGTCGGATTCACGTCTTGCGTGCAGGGTTCTCGCTGGCAGGAAGCTCTTGAATACGTAACACCGAGCGAAGCCGATGTTATCGCTACCTCTGACGGCTACGAATTCAAGGATGAATACAAGACTGCCGCCCGCAGACTTCCGCTTTCGACACTCCGCAGAGCTGGCCTCCAGGTTGATGGCCGCGGTCGCTTGGTTGGCATCAAGGACGCCATGGACGAAGCTAACGGTCGCTACGTGATGTCCGAAGATCAGGCCAAGGTTGGCACCAACCTCAAGCAGATGGAAGACGAACGCGTGAAGCGCCGCATTGAACAGGGTCAGAAGATTCTTCAAGAAGAAGAGGAAGAAGCTAACCAGGAACAAGAAGAAATCGTCTATTCCAACAAGCTGACCGACGAAGAAAAGCGTAAGTACGGCAGCACCCGCGACCTGCAGGCTCCGGAAGCTTACGAAGACGAAAGCACGCAGGAAGCTGAAGAACAGCTCTACGGCGGCGACTACGAAAATCCGTAATGATTAACGTATTCAAAAGTTTTTCGAAAACGGCGCTATTCAAGGCGTCGTTTTTTGCAGTATTGTTCTGCCTAGCAGCCTGCGACCTTGGACCAGACCCAGCGGCAGACGGAGCTAGGTTCAACAAGCGTTTCCACTATTATTACACGCAGGATTGCGATTTTAACGCATTTGAGGCATACAACTGCGGTCCGATTCATTCCATTAGTCCTTCGATGACAGTCAGCCTGCGAATCGACAACGACGGATTGGCCACCTTAAGCCTCGATGGCGACTACTATTATTATTTGGCATCGGAATACACCGAAGGCTATGACCCAGAATATGGTAGATATTACAACTTTTATCAAGATGATGATGAACTGACCGTCTATCAAGATGGCTATACCTTGGCATATTGGGACAATAATCGCAGTATCGTGACTTATTACTATTACGACCTGTACTAGATTTTTCTATCTTTTGCCCCACTCATGAGCAATTCTGAAAATTTTGTCATCGCCCTTGATGGCGGTTCGGGTACCGGCAAGAGTACCACTGCAAAAATCGTTGCAAAGACTTTAGGTATTACCTATTTGGACACGGGTGCCATGTATCGCGCCGTGACACTTGCCGCCCTCGACGCAGGCCTCGCAGCAGAAGAAGGCCCCGCGATGGACAAATTGCTCGAAAACCTGACCCTCGGGTTCGATTCCGAAAACCACATCCTTATTAACG
>Ga0310786_10010356_pt1 | contig 11726 bp, 10 predicted proteins | sample AusTroGonzalo_MG_FD_203881 | JGI IMG/M metagenome (GOLD analysis project Ga0310786, IMG submission 203881) | Bovine rumen microbial communities from tropical cattle in Woodstock, Queensland, Australia - Gonzalo_03 (v2) (version 2) | ecosystem: Host-associated > Mammals > Digestive system >... | reverse complement strand
CCGTCATCCAGGCCGGGGAGAATATGGCAATGGCAATCAACTATCATGATAATGCGAATTTACATCACTTTCTTAATGTATGCAAAGGGCGGATACTTCTTGAAGATTTGTTTGATAGAGGCGTTGAACCATGCTTCCAGTTGAGGATAACCCGGACAATTGTTTACGTGGTATTTGGCGGAAAGATTGAAAGGAGCGACCAATTCGAATTCTACGAAACCGGGCAGATTGAGTCGCTCTTCTGAGATCCTGAGCTCGATGTTCATTTCCGTGTCACCGTCAGCGAGAATATCAAGAACCATGTTCCCGGTGCCACTGGTCATGATCTTGCTGATGTCGTGTCCCATTTCCTGGAAATAGTAAGTCTTGAAGGGTTTGAAGAAGGTCGTCACATCCTCGAGGATCCAAAGCTTGCCGATTCCCTTGGAGAGGGACAGAGTGTGGTTGGTGGTGGATTTGATCATAATGGTGTGTTTTGGTTGGTTTACGCTAAGAAAGACGTTATCCCTCAAAGAATCTATCACGCAGAATAAAAAAAATCATTGTGATAGATTTCGGCTTCAGGAGCGTCTTTATTGCAAGTTCTTTTTTATTTTTATGGCAAAGCAAAAGACGCTCCCCAAAGACAAGGAAAATGGCATCCTGGACTATACGGAACACATGTCCCTTCTCAAAAAGATTATCTGGAACATTCTCCGGCGTGGCGGAGAGAAAGAAAGACAAAGAAACTCCTATGACTAAAACAGTATCAGTATCGGCCATCGCAGACCTGCACGGCCATCTACCGCAATTGCAGGCGGCCGACCTGGCGGTCGTATGTGGCGACATCTTCCCGGGCGGGCTGGACAAGGACCCGTATGCCCAGGGCGTATGGTTCAAGAACGAGTTTCTCCCGTGGGTGGACAGGCAGGAATGCAACCACGTCATCCTGATTGCCGGGAACCACGACCTCTGGATTGAGAAGCACAATGAGTTGCTGCGCAGGGAGTATGCGCCGGAGGCCCAGAAAAAGCTGATATATCTGTGCGATAGCGGGTTGGTATTCAAGGGCTTAAAGATTTATGGTACGCCCTGGGTGCCGACGCCCTTTGTCAATAAGGCTTTCTCCTCCAGCAATGAGGAATTCCTTCGGGAGAAGTATTCGCAGATTCCACAGCAAGTGGACCTCCTGCTCACGCACACAGTGCCCTTCGACTGCAACCATATCGGTTTTTCCGAACGGGATATGCAGGACCTTGGCAGCAGGGAACTGCGCAAGGCGGTTGAGTCACGCGATATCCGCTTCCTCATCGGCGGCCATATCCACGCATCTTCCGAACGAATCGCTCACATGGATTTTGGCTCCCGTCATACAGAAATGGCCAACGTCGCCTGCTGTGACTGCGACAAACAGCCGTCGCGCCTGGCAATACAGTTCCCCATCTCCGTGGAAAAAGACGATTCATCCGAAATCTACCGTATTGCGTGCGTCGGAGACTCCATAACCTATGGTTTCGGGCTGGACGATATCCGCAATGAGAGTTACCCGGAACTGTTGGGAAAGCTGATGGGAAGCCGCTTTGAGGTAAAGAACTTCGGCCGGAGCGGAGCGGGCCTCTGGGAAGGCGGCGCATTCCCTTATACATCAACCATCGAATACTATCGGGCCATTGATTATGATGCCGATGTCTATGTCATCTGCCTCGGCACCAACGACCTGGTTCAGACGGTTGATAACAAATTCATCAAGGCATTCAAGGAGGATTACAAAGCACTTATCAAGAGTGTGACAGACCGCACGGCAGGGTGGGTATACATAACAACTATCCCTCCTGTACCAATGCTGTACAAGTATGGGAAGGACGAGCCAGTCCAAAAAATGAATCAAGCCATTGTTGAGATAGCCGAAGAAGAACACATTGAAGTGATCGACTTGTACAAGACTTTCGGCAGCAAGCCTGGTCTCTTTTCCGATGGTGTACATCCCAATCCGGAGGGAGCACGCCTCATTGCAGAAACCGTTTATCAGATAGTAAGTAATCATGACTTTAAGGGTACTTTATAATTGTATTCTCGTGAGGCTTGGCCTCCGGAAGATCCTTCCTGCGGAGATTGTCAACCGCAAGGAAGTGCGGGAGTGTGGAGAGGGCCTGGCCACGGCTCAATGTGACAATATCATCTATGCGAACGAGGAGGATATTTTTGCCCGCGAGGGTGTGATGAAACGGCTTATTGCCGCCGCTGAGTCGGTGCAAAAAATGCACGGACTCAAGCTGCTCATCTATGAGTTGTATCGTTCACCCAAGAATCAAGCAGAGCTTCGCGAAAGGGACAGGAAAGAGTTGATGGCCGCCCATCCGGAATATACTGAGTCGCAACTAGAAGCTGCCCTGAACAGGATTAGCGCCAAGGTCGGAGGCAGTGGTCACCAAACCGGCGGCGCCGTGGACCTCACGCTATGCGTTGAAAGCGGTGTTCCCCTCGATATGGGCACAGCTTATCTGGAGCACAATGCAAAGACCGTGACGGACTGTCCCGACATCTCGGAGGAGCAGCGCAGGAATCGGCAAATCCTTCTTGACGCTATGCTGGAAGCCGGTTTTATCAACTATCCCGGAGAATGGTGGCACTTCTGCTACGGCGATAAGATGTGGGCCGCCTATGCCCGGAAGCCGTATGCCATCTATGGAGAAGTTACGCCAGAGATAATAGATAAAAATTAGCGGCATATGTGATAGATTTCGTTTGCAGGTTCGTCTTTATGGTGTAACTTAGCAAACCGAAGCGAGTCTTATGCACACGTAAAGAACATTTAGCCATAACTTTTTTTGTACAAACAGCCGGACGAAGGTCCACTCCCGGGGTGTATTGTACCCCGATGCGAGCGACCCGGTGGCCGGCTGAGTTCATTGAAATACTTTTTGTTATGGCTAATCCTTATCAGCTTGTGGCCTGGACCGAGAAGGGCCAGGTCAGAATGATTCCCAGCGAAGTCGCTTCACATCTGCATGCCGAACTGTCCGAGATCGACCGCCTTGTTGAGCGGATCCGCTACCAGACACCTCACGAACGGGGAGATATCTTCCGGGTCAGTCAAGCCTATGAAAAGCTGGCCGTCAGGCTCCAGGATATGGGACTGATTGAGGATGCTTTCGTGCAGCTTGCCCAGGCGGCCAAGTGTTGCCTGCTCAGCAGCGAGTGGGCCGAAACCGAATGGGGAGACGTCCTTTGCCGGCCCCTCCAGGGCCGCTTCTTTGCTATGTTTTACGCGTGCAAGGAGATGGCGCGAAAGTATCCGCGCCTCAAATATGCTTGGGCCGAAAGCGGCCTGCAGGGGGCATGTAACCGCGTCACCCACGCGCTCCGTCTTTACAAGGCCGACTTGCAGGATTGCTGACAGGTGTCCAGAAAATCGCCATTCTGCGCGATATTTCTGGACACCTCCCCCTGGTTTTTGCCAAAATAGGACGTTTTGAGAGACAGGTATCCACTTTTATTGCACCGGAGGCCGATTTTGTGGACACCTGTCAGGCTTTAGCAGGAGATCGGTCATCGGGCTTTCTTCGGCACGAAATTGACGAGACCGACGCCCGTGAACACCAGGATGGAGGCGATGGCCACTTTCCACAGATCTGCTTTTAGAATCTGCTCCCGGGGCGCCGTGAACAGCGACCAGATCCAGAACAGCGCCGTTGCTCCAAAGGAACGCAGGCAGAAGAGCGCCATCGGCGTGATATTCCCGTCGATGGCGATGTTCTTGCAGCAGATGATATTGAATCCGAAAATGGCGTATGCCGTAAAGCACGCCAGGTTTCCGATCAGAGTACTGTTTTTCACGACGACGGAATCAGTAGGGTATTTTTCTTTTTTTTATTCGGGCAGGGTTTCCCGCTACCATTGCTTTGTCTGGGACACTTTCCAGAACGACAGCTCCCGCAGCAACCATAGCTCCTTCTCCAATCGTAATCCCGCACATGATGACTGCTCCTGCGCCGATGGAGGCACCTTTCTCTACGATGGTATATTCCATTTCCCAGTCATTGCAGGTAATAGGCTTCCCATCATCCTTAATAGAACGCGGGTGCGAATCATTAATGAAACAAACGTTAGTGCCAATAAATACACCATCTTTTAAAGTAACACCCTCGTAAATGCTATTGTTGTTCTGTATCTTAACATAGGAACCGATAGAAACATTCTTGTCAATGAAGACATTCCTGTGTATTTTACATTGTTCTCCAATGACGCAATTGTCTCCTAAATAACTGTGGCTTTCTATAAGACAACCTTTGCCAATCTTTACGTTGTTTCCAACCTCGACATTATCGCTTATTTGATTGGCGGATTGATTCTTTTCAAACGTGCTGAAATGTTGATTCAGATACTGGGAAAGATAATGGGATTCTGGTGTAAGGAACCGCCCCGTATATTTATAGGTGCTACTGATGAGCGGAACAAAATCCAGTCTTGCAACTTCATTATGAGCATCCAGGGCCCGTTTGCTATGATCATTGAATTGTGCCGTCAATGATGGTTCGTCCGGACAATCGTAAACAGCGTACGAGAGAATTTCCATCTCAAGCCGGTCGCATTTGATGAGTCCCAACTCGAAAATGCCACATTGTTGCTTAATTGACTCCGGTTTCAAGCCAATTTCTTCCTCAATTCCTCTTAGCAAATACTTCTGGGGATCCAACAGAACGATTCTATCCTCCACCTTGATACTGCCTTTATCGTCTCTAAAACTGTCTTTATAGATATTCGATGTCTCGTCATAGGAAAAATGCCATAAATCACTTGCGGCAATGGATTTCCCGCGTTTGACCCAAACCAGTCTCTGCGAATGAGGCTGATTGGTTATGATAAAGCCTCCTAAACCTAGTGAACAGAAGAATGGACAATAATCCTCGACGTCTATACGGGAAATCTCTCCAAAACAATCTCTAACACTACAAAGGATGTGATAGACCCGCTCCATACATCTGAAAGTGAAATAGTCCGAATAGTAAAGATCAATTGTCGTCAGGTGCCTTTCAATATTCGGGATAGGATCTTCTAAAACCTTATATACGCCTGTCATGGCTCCATTAAAATGACCTTTTTTCAGGTCATCTTTCTCGTGAATGAACCAATCCGCCGTTTGATTGGCTACAACACTCAGGAAGACATCCGTCGTAAAATTCTCTTTGGATGACGAAGCGGGAAGGCTGTCCGGCATATGCTCCTTAAGCCAATCGTAGATTTCTTCCAGTCTATAATTCTTATGAATAAAACCGAATAAGATATTTTTGATCTGTTGTTCATCTGGAGAGACAGATTCAAGCAACCGATCAACCTCTCCCTTCATCCGTATCTTTTCGTCAGCATTTTCGTCATCATTATCCTGGACGGGCGTATAAAACTTCAGGTCTGTGAGTCTCTTCTTTTTTTCTTCCGGAACCGATATCGTGAAGGACAGTGGCAGAATCCTTAAGGTTAACTCGCCTTCCTTATATTGGCTGCCATCTTCTCCGCTATTGCTGATGACATGATAGTTCCCAATCGTTGTTGAGCGACCGAGAGCCTTCTGTACTTGCACGCGTATCAAGTACAGGTTTTTATCCGTGTAAATGGATGTGGATGCGTGGCAGCCACTCGTAAGAGATGCTTTTTCTTGCCTTAGTACTTCTCCTGCCACCTCTTCCTGTATTCCCAGACAATGAGCGGCTTCCGAGTCTTTATTGATCCATTCCCTTTGCTGAATCAAAGCGGACAAGGCTGGATTCATATTCTCAAAGTCAACCTCGTCAATGGGGAAGCACAGGACTTTTTTCTCCGATTTCAAGGCATAGCCAATTTCCTCTTTGATGATAAACTTCGAAACCTCCGCATCCCGACTGTACAAAAATAGAAAGACCTTCGCCTTCTCAATCGCCGCGTGAATCAATTCTGTATATTGGTCGCCAATGTTTTCGTGAAGAACATCCTTATCAAACCATGTGGTTATTTGATTGTTCTCGTGCAATTCATTGAATAGCCGATATGCGAAATCGACTTGCGTGCTTCGATAGCTGAGGAACACCTCGCGGTTCTCATTATTCAAGGCAGAGATAATTTCTTCTATTCTTCCCATAGCAAAAGATGTTTATTTTTTCACCAAATCGTATCCCAGCTTGATAACAAGCTTTATGGTGTTCGTAGCTGTTTCTCTATCATATTGCTTTTCTCCTTCTGGGAGTTGTGCGTAGGGTATGAGGTCGGGATGTTTTTTCAGTTTGTCATCTCGCTCCGGGCCATAGGTCCAGCCTTCCTTGATTCGACCGGCTGCCCAAACTTCGTGAACATTCTCGGCGATAGCCTCGCGAAGCTGCTCCAATTGTGTCGTGAGATCAATGTCCTTTAGGTCAATAGGATGTGGAATATAGGTCTTCTGTTTCATGTCTTATGCTTTGATGAAAGTCATATGTTTGTTGGAATCATTCCATGCGTCTAGGAAATGAGCAAAGGTGACAGTGAGGGGAATTTCCCCGAACGCTGGATCAAAAAGGGTCACTTCGTTTGCCTGGATGTCGGCAGAAAGGATCACCACGCAGTGGTCCACGATGCCGCCGACCAGCACGTCCTCCAGGCGTTCTTCAACAGGGTCGCCGATCAACTCTCCGCCATCAACGGCGACCAAGACCTGTTTCCCGTCGTCCAAGGCTTGGATAATATCCTGGATTGTTGCGTTATCGCGTTTCTCAACGGCCAGACCCAGCGCTTTCGCAGTATTGCCCAGATCTTGAATACGCATGCCGTCTTCTGTAAGCCAGCCTGCATGCTGGGCTAAATCGCGTAACTCCTGCATGGTTTTGTGGATGCCGAAACAGTGTAGAATGTAATCTTCGCAGCGCACCGCGCAGAGGGCATCACTTTGTGTGCGGGCAACGCGGGCAATCTTCTCCATTGCATCCAGTGCGCGTTTCTTGATGTTGTATAGGTTCGCCTTTTTGATGCCGGTGATTCTCTCCAGTTCATCAAAACTCATCCCTTCGATAACATGCTTTTGTAGGACGAGACGATAGTTCTCGTTCTCAATCTGGTCAAGCAACGCGGCTACATCCATTTCGGCTTCCTGTGCGGAATTGTCTGTCAATACATCTTTTGCTTTTCCCAGAAGACGGTTGTCGGGGGTATTATCTATCATACGCTCCCGGCTGAGCTTATCCAAAAAGTAATTACCAGCCACTCGCTTGAGCCACTGATAGATGGACGAACGGCCTTTGTATTGTCGCAACCGTCGTGCGTCTTCCTCCATTAGATGGAGGTAGAGCTCGCTAACCAGCTCGTCATAATCCGCTCCGGCTGGGTAAAACTTGGCAATCAGAGCATAAAAGAGTGGCTGGCATCGCCGAAAAAAAAACTCTCTGGTAATGCGTTCGTTTCTCTCGATGAGGCCTTGTATGATTTCTTGGTCAGTCATGCGTGAAACAGAAAGTCTCGGATATCGAAAGAATGTACCTCCGCTGTTTTAGTATGGCACAATTGACCATCCTCATGAAGTTCTCCTCCCTCCCGAAGAAAATGCTTTCAGCAACGCTCTCTTGAGGGGCGTCGTAAGCCTGGTTGCTGAGTGCTTGCTCCAGCGGGATGGCGGGTCTAAGATATGCCATATAATAGCGTGGTTGGTTTGGTGATTGTCTATGGTGTGTGGAAAGATACGTTTTTTTTATGGAAAAACAAGGTGAGTGTCTCGAAATAAACATTATCTTTAGATGCTAAACCACAAATGCTTATGTTTGTCGATTCTTTAAGACTGTTTTGCTCTAATTGCAGATTGGCCGTTGCGCGCATGTTGGCAGAGGGCAGAAGAAGCCGTTTTTTTGCTCCGATTCTGATAGGTGCGGTTCTTACAGGATTTGTTGCTTTGGTTTTGTACGCCGTCTACCATAGTTTTTGCTTGACCGGCATTTCCTCGGGATATGGTGCTGATTCGTATCGCCCGACTGATGTCTTCGATGCTGCGTATTATCTTCTGTTTACAAATGGCGGGCAGAATCTATATGATGGTGGGCATTGGATTGGGATTGCGATTACCAGCGTAGGCATCGTTTTTCTCGCTATCCTCACGTCGTTTATCACCAATGCATTTGAGCGGGTTGCGCAGGAGTATTTGGACGGTGAGAGAACCTATCTATTTAAATCCCATATTGTCATTATCGGGGCGAGTGATGTCCTTTATTCCATTATTAAACACAATCCTGATGCGAGATATCTCATTTTGACTGGACGTAATGTGGAAGAAATCCGGCGTGAAGTATATGCCTTTTTGGGGGATAATGTGAAGAGGAAGAATCTTGTCTTCTTCTATGGTGACAGGACCTCAGATAAAGATATCGCCCGTTTATCTTTGGCGTGGGCGAAGGAAGTCTTTGTCATAGGTGACAGCATGGAAAGTGACAGCGTCGAATCTTATCGAGATGCTTACAACATGGACTGTGTTGAGACCATTTCCCGCTACCTTTCTAATCATCAACGAGTAGATAGATTGTCTTGCCATGTCATGTTCGAATACCAGACTACTTTTGCCGCTTTCCAATTTTCGGAAATGGGGGAAAGCTTCAAAGAATGTATCGATTTCCGCCCGTTCAATTTTTATGATATGTGGGCTCAGCAGGTGCTGGTAGCCGGTCATGCGGGAGATGCAGGTAAAGACGGCAAGTTTACATTTCAATATAAGTTCGTTGACACGGTTTCTGACGGGGAGTACATAAATAAGGATTCTGTCAAGACCGTTCATCTGATCGTGGTCGGAATGACTAAGATGGGAATTGCCCTGGGCTTGCAAGCTGCGCAAATATGCCATTTCCCGAATTTCGTTGAGAATCGGAACCTGCGGACGCGGATTACTTTCATCGATAGTGATGCGGATATAGAACGTGATTATCTACGTGGGCGTTTTAGTGATTTGGCCAGGCTGTCCAAGCACCGTTTTATTGATTTTTCCCAGGTCTCGGCCGCGTGCATGGTGCCATGGAGTAACGAAGATAGTTGGTTGGACATCGAGTGGGAATTCATTAAGGGGCGGGTAGAATGCACTAAGGTTCAGAACTATATCCAGAATGCCTGTGCGGATATGACCAGGATTGTTACTTTGGCAATTTGTTTGCCGAAGTCCCACCAGTCGATCGCTGCTGCCCTATATCTTCCGTCCAGCGTATTTAAGGATGCGCTTCAGATTTTAACATATCAGCGACTCAGCGGGACGATTATCAACAAGGTGGCGCAGCCGGAGAATCCGACTTATCGATACATGAAACTTCGTCCTTTTGGCATGATTGACGAAGGCTATAGTCCGAAGGTAGATGATGACAGACTTGCCCGGATGTTCGCGTATGTTTATGATTCGTATTACATCAACAAAGATAAGGGGATTCCGAATACATGGGATGTGTCCTTGACATCATACTTTGATGCGGCAGCACCGTATAATCAGGCCTGGGGCGGGAAAAAGGTGTTCGAACGAATCTCCAGCCAGTTCTGCGCCAATACGCTCGGGACCAAATTGCGCTCTATCGGAATCGATCTCTCGCCTTCATCTTCAACACCAACGGATTTTAAGACAATAGAAGATCGTGTTAAGGATGAAATGGCTTTCCTGCAACAGGTGGAACACAATAGGTGGAATATCGAGAAACTGTTGACGGGATTCCGGGCGCTGACGGAGAAAGAGTCCTCTCGTCTGAGGATGCTAAAAGCGGCATGGGGGCATCTTGAACAAAAGGAGAAAAGTGAGGCGTATACAGAATGGATTAAATATAGGAAGCAGCTGAAAGAATGGCCGGAGCGGGCGCATCTGGATCTCTGCCCTTTCCACCTACTTCAGCAGGTGGAAGAGGAGGTCATTTTGACACATGACAAAAAACTATGCGAAGCGATTCCTTATATCGTGAGATCTATGAAAGTGCTCGATTCTTAATCCATTCTTCCGAGAGGTATTTAAGTACGGAATCTACTTTTAGTGTTTTTACTTGGACGGCAAGATTCTTGTTTAATAACCATTCATCTAGCAACTGGAATGCCTCGCCTCTATCCTCGAGACAAGGTTTGTCATTCTCAATACCATTGGTTCTGTAGACTCTGACAACTTGTCCACCAAGTATACTCTGTACTTCTTTTGGGGATAATGTGCGCGGAACAACAAATAAATCCTTGGATATAAACAGAACATTGTCTCCGCTGTCTTGATATACAAGGAGAGAGTCGGATGAAATGGATAAGCAGGAATCGCTATGGTATCCAAGGGCAATGTCTGCCGGGGGGATGTCTGCTTCGTCTTTATTCTGGGAGACCTCGCTGTTGTTATCGATTATGTCCATAAATTCATATAGATCTTCTTCATCGCGAAACTCTTTTTCGTCATCCAGCAAAGATCTCACATCCCTGACAACTCTCACGGTGGCGGTGTATTCCCGAACGACATCGTCATCCGTGGTCTCAACAACAAGAAGGCTTCCAACTTTGCGAATAGCTATATTGGCTTCTTTTGCAATGTCATCAAATAACACGCAAGACTCGTGGCTCCGATATAATAGCGCATATCTGGAAATGCTGTCAATTACAAAAACAGCCCCGTGATCCTCAACCTTGCCTTTCCGCGCAGAAATTATTAGTAGAACTTCTCCTGCGTCATTTACTAAAACATCGTATCGACTTCTCCCATGCGGGTCAGAGTCATCAATCTGGTCCAGGGGGCTATCAGTCTTTTTTTTACTTAATACTCTTCTCGATAGGCCTTCGAGGCGGTCCGTAGACCAGCCCATGTCTTGGGCGATAAGTTCGTATGCCTGTTTTTTTTCTCGGATAGATGCTAACTCGGGAATATTGCAAACGATTGTTGTCCTAAGCTCTTCAAGTTTTTCCTCTAACGGAGGGCGGCCATCAACTTTTTGCGAGAACCCCAGATAATAAGCGAATGTCTTAGGGATAGAGGCATCATCAACACAAAAGGGTATGATGGTCTTCTTTTCATTGAAGGCTGTGTCGAGTTCTGAGAGAACATGCTTCGATAGTACGGCGGCCTCAGAGAGGATAATGAGGAAAACAGGAGATTCCTGAATGCCGTCAATAATCTCTTCCGCATATATTTTCCCTCCCGTGATATCCTTGGGAGCCATCCAGCATTTCAAACCATTCGATTCCAGGTAAGAGCAAATGGCGTTGGCTGTTTCAACATCTTTTGTTGAGTGCGAAATGAAGACGTCAAACATATTTATGCTGTTAGATTGGTTATTATGGTCTTTATTATGTGCGCCCGATAATCTCCGTCAAATATAAGAAAAAAACGGAGAAGAGAGATATGGGCTAAAATAACTTCCTGGAAAGGAAAACCTTGGTGTTTTTTTGGGGGGCGTGGCTCCCTTGCGAAACAGGCTGCTAAATAACAACTATTTTCTATCTTTGTAAAACACATAAAACCCAATAACCTCATGAAGAAACTCCTTTTCCTGCTTTGCGCGACGGTGATCGCGTGTGTTTCCTGCCAACAATCTGTCCCGGAGTCGAGCCGGGAAATGGTCCTATGGTATGACCAGCCCGCGGGCGACGTGTGGCTGGACGGCCTGTTCATCGGCAACGGCTACATGGGCGGAAACGTCTTCGGACGGATTGAGCATGAGCGCATTGCGCTCAATGAGTCGACCTTCTGGTCCGGTCGGCCGGTCGATTACAACGACCCGGAGGCCCACGACTACTTCGAGCAGATCAAGTCGCTGATGTACGCGAAGAAA